>Ga0172370_10007588_pt1 | contig 13276 bp, 13 predicted proteins | sample LakKiv5m_FD_114538 | JGI IMG/M metagenome (GOLD analysis project Ga0172370, IMG submission 114538) | Freshwater microbial communities from Kabuno Bay, South-Kivu, Congo - kab_022012_11.5m | ecosystem: Environmental > Aquatic > Freshwater > Lake | place: Democratic Republic of the Congo...
GGCTATTTATTCAGCTGTTTAAAGCGGGCCTTGCTTATCGTAAGAAAGCTCCGGTTAATTTCTGTCCGTCCTGCAAAACTGTTTTGGCAGACGAACAGGTTGAAAGCGGATTGTGCGAACGCTGTAATTCAATAGTTGAAAAAAGAGATTTAGAGCAGTGGTTTTTCAAAATTACCCAATATGTTGATCGGTTACTTGATGGTTTGAGCCAGATTGATTGGGATGAAAAGATCAAAATCGCTCAAAAGCAATGGATTGGAAGATCAGAAGGAATGATAATTAATTTCGATGGTATAGATGTTTTTACAACCAGACCGGAAACCATTGACGGGGCGACTTTTCTGGTTCTTTCCCCGCAACATCCGAAAACTCAGGGATATAAGTCAAAAGAGGTTGTTGATTACATTAAAGCTTCAAGTCGCAAATCCGATGAAGAAAGAAGAAAAGAAAAAACAGGAGTTTTCACTGGGGAATATGTCTTGAACCCATTGACGAAAAAGAAAATTCCGATTTGGGTTGCAGATTATGTCTTGATGGGTTATGGGACAGGGGCAATAATGGCAGTTCCGGTGGAAGACGAAAGAGATAAAGAATTTGCAGAAAAATATAAAATTTCCGTTAAAAAAACTTCTCTTAATTCAAAACCTGTCGGAAAAAAAGAAACTAATTATCATCTGCGTGATTGGTTAATTTCAAGACAGCGTTATTGGGGTCCGCCGATTCCGATGATTTATTGTGAATCATCAACTAGTGGATGTGGTTGGCAGCCGGTTCCCGAAAAAGATCTGCCGGTTGAGCTGCCGTTTATTAAAGATTACAAACCTCTGGGAACAGGTAAATCTCCTTTAGCAAATCATCCGGAATTTTACAAAACTACTTGCCCGAAATGCAAAGGTCCGGCAAAAAGAGAAACAGATGTCTCCGATACTTTCCTAGATAGCGCTTGGTATTTCCTAAGATACCCCTCAACTGATATAGATAGTACTGCTTTTGATAGAGAAAGGCTAAAAAAATGGCTTCCGGTAAATATGTATATTGGCGGAGCAGAGCATTCAGTGCTACATCTTCTATATTCTCGGTTTATGACAATGGCTCTTAAAGATTTAGGGTTTATTAGCTTCGAAGAACCCTTTACTAAGTTTAGAGCTCATGGATTAATAATCAAAGATGGCGCAAAGATGAGCAAAAGCAAGGGAAATATAGTTATACCTGATTTGTATATTAAGAAATTCGGTGCAGATACTTTGCGGGCATACCTGATGTTTATGGGTCCTTTTAATCAGGGGGGAGATTTTAGGGATACAGGTACAGAGGGGATGTGGAGATTTTTAAAAAGAATTTGGACATTATTTTCTATGGGGCCTGTCGGGAGTGCTTCTTCTGGCATCACCCAGCTTCAAATAATGCATAAAACGATTAAAAAAGTGACTGAAGATATTGAAGGGTTGAATTATAATACTGCAATTGCAGCTCTCATGGAGTGGTACAATTTTCTTTCACAACAAAAATCTATTAGCAGGGAAGAAATTGAAACATTTACAAAGCTTCTTGCGCCTTTTGCGCCACACATTAGCGAAGAACTTTTCTCTATGACCAAAGATAGTAATTGGCAATCAGTTCATTTGTCTGCTTGGCCAAAATTTGACCCAAAGCTGTTGGTGAAAAATGAACTCATTGTTGTAGTTCAGATAAATGGAAAGTTAAGAGGGAATATTGTGATTGATTCTGCAATTTCCAAAAATCAAACTAAAGTAGAAGAATTAGCAAGAAAAGAGAATAATGTAAGTAACCATTTGCAAGGCAAGACTGTTAAGAAGGTAATATACGTTGAAGGTAAAGTGGTAAATTTCGTTGTTTAATTGGATCTTCCCAAAAAAAAGAGATGTTCAGATAAATTCAGCATGGCACGTGGGAATATATGGATACTCAAGAGCTTATTTCTAAATATGTTCCTTTGGCAAAAAAGCATTGGCTTCCTCTGAGCCTAGGAATCCTGGGGTTGATATTTTTTGCATATGGTTTGATAGGGTTATTCGCGACTAATAAGGCAAGTTCGGAAGACATTGTTTTTGAAGCTAATTCTGCGAATGGCAAGCAAACTGAAGCAAAAACAATACTTGTAGACATAGAAGGAGCTGTGGTGAAGCCGGGAGTATATAAATTACCGTTGGAATCAAGAATTCAGGATGGATTGGTTGCTGCAGGCGGATTATCAGCTCAAGCAGACAGGGAATATCTTGCCAAAAATTTTAATTTGGCAACGAAATTAACTGACGGAACAAAGATATATATTCCGAATATTTCAGAAGCAGTCAAGGGAGATTCAGTGCTAAAAACATCCTCAGAGGGAGTAGTCGTTGGCTCGCCTCGATTCGGCGAAGCGGGTGCTTTGATAAATATTAATAATGCTTCACAATCTGAACTTGATACCTTAGTAGGAGTAGGTCCGGTTACAGCACAGAAAATTATTGCAGGAAGGCCGTACACTTCCGTAAATGAGCTTTTAGATAAAAAAATAGTAGGTGTTAAAGTATTTGACCAAATCAAGGATAAGATCAGCGTTTACTAATTTTCAATTTTTAATTTTCAATTTTCATTGAATATTTCAAATTTCAAATTTCAAATTTTTGGCCTCATTTTATTGTTAATTCTTGTTTCTCGTTTCTATCTTTTTTACAGCAATCAGGTTTCGTATGAAGATGGGCAGAAAATCAGCTTTGAAACTGCCATTCTATCTCAGCCACAGGCTATTGGCAGTCAACAGGTATTTACTGCTATTTATCAAAATCAATCCGCCAACTGGCGAATCAAAATTGCAACTAGCCGTTTTCCAGAAATTAATTATGGGGATTTTGTGCGTATTTCCGGAAGGATAAGCAATAAAGATCACGGACTGCTAATGTACTTTCCCAAAATAGAAGTAATTAATGATTCTTCAAATGTTTTGCAATCAGGCTTAAGAAGTATAAATATACTTCGGCAGAAACTGATTTCTATATTTTCCAAAACACTTCCATCGCCGTCTTCAAGCCTGCTCCTCGGAATAATTTTTGGAATTAAAGAACAAATGCCAAAAGATTTTACCAACAATTTAAGAACCTCGGGAGTTTTTCATGTAATTGCTGCGTCAGGAATGAACGTTACTTTGGTCGGGGGATTTATCAGTACTTTTTTTGCTTTTTTCCTCAGAAGACAAATTGCAATTGGACTAAGTATTTTGGGAATTATATTTTATGCAATTTTGGCAGGACTCGAACCGTCAATTATCAGAGCATCGATTATGGGAATTTTTGTTTTTTCCGCCCAGATTTTGGGCAGACAAACTTTGGCAATTAATGGTTTGGTCTTGGCAGGTTTTGGCATGCTTTTTATTGATCCGACACTTCTTTCAGATGTTGGTTTCCAACTTTCATTCGCAGCAACACTTGGTATTTTGTATATTAAACCTATTTTTGAAACAAAAAATGGAGCTGTTTCCGAAATTTTGACTACAATCACAGCTCAAATCGCAACATTACCTATTCTTCTGGCCAATTTTGGGCTTTATTCAATATATTCAGTTTTGATTAACGCGTTGGTTCTTTGGACAGTACCGATATTGATGATGATTGGAGGTATTGGGGCAATTTTATCTTTTATCCTAGTCCCTCTAGGGAAATTACTTATTTATTTATGCTATCCACTTCTGCTGTATTTTGAAACAGTTGTAAATATTTCCGGGAAACTTGGGGGAATGCTGATTATTAAAAATTTTCCCTGGCAGTTTGTTGCCGGATATTATTGTTTGCTGATTTCAGTTTTGCTTATTCTTAAAAGAAAACAATGAAAAAAGTTTTTTTGATTCTAAGCATTCTTTTCTTTTTGTTGGGATGTATCTTAGTATATCAAAACATAAACTACAATGACAAAAAATTGCATGTTGTAATTTGTAATGTTGGTCAAGGAGATGCAATTTTCATCAGAGCACCGGGCGGATCTGACATTTTGATTGATGGAGGACCGGATGATTCGGTTCTTGCGTGTTTGGGAAGACATATGCCGTTTTGGGATAAAACTTTAGAAATTATGATCTTAACTCATTCACATGCGGATCACTTAACGGGTTTAATAGATGTTGCAAAAAGGTATGCAGTATTAGTTTTTGGTGCTGAAAAAATTGCAAATCCGTCCAACTCATATAAAGAGCTTATTAAGCAATTGGAGCAAAACCATACACAGCAGAAATTTTTATACCAAGATGATAAATTTATCACTAAAGATGGAGTTAATCTTAAAACTCTTTGGCCAACTCAAGAATGGGTTGATCAGAACGCATTGCCTGGAGGGAATTCGAATGAAAATGGTCTTTCAGTAATTGAAATGTTAAGTTATAAAAATTTTAAAGCATTATTTACCGGAGATGCTCAGGCCTCAGATATAGGAAAAATTGAATCAAGGTTAGGTGTGATTGATCTTCTTAAAGTTCCTCATCACGGATCAAAAACAGGCTTAACTGAAGAGGTTTTAGGCATTTTAAATCCCAAAATTGCCGTAATTTCTGCTGGGGCGAAGAATAAATACGGCCACCCAACAGCTTTTATTTTGAATTTATTAAAATCCAAAGACATCAAAACTTTGCGTACGGATGAAGCGGGAGATATAGAGATCATTTCTAATGGAAAGAGTTTTTTGATTAAAAATTAGTTAATAGTTTGGGAGAGCTTCGTTAGGGGAGTTGCAGTGGGCTTTTGGGCCTCGTATGATGCTTTAGCATCATCTGTAGCTGGTAGGCTAAAAGAGAAGGTTGTTCCTTGTCCTGGAAACGATTTTACCCATATTCGTCCCTGATGTGACTCAACGATTCCCTTGACAAGATAAAGCCCCAATCCTGTGCCCATTGTTGCAAGTTCTTCAGTTGTGTTTTTGGCTTGCGTATATTTGGCAAAAAGCAATTTTTGCTGTTCAGGTTTAATTCCAATTCCGCTATCCGAAACAGAAACAACAATGTATTTATCCAGACTTAAAAATTCTCCCATCGGAGAAACACCATCCAAGACCGGAGGAATAACTTTGTAATCTATTTCAACTTTCACTTTGCCCCCTTCGGGCGTGAATTTGAGGCTATTTGACAAGAGATTGTCAATTACTTGGCTGATTCTTATCTCATCGAAAGAAATCTCCGGAAGATGTTCAGACAAAATTTCAAAATTTAAAGTGATATTTTTTCTTTCTGCCTGAGGAGTAAAGGCTTGCATCTCGTTTTTGATTAATTTTGCAACATCACCCTTGGTTTTTTGCAAAACCAATTTTCCCGCATCGAGCTTGGCAGTATCCAAAATCGAACCGATCTGACCTAAAATTTTTTTCGCCTGCTGATGAATAATTTCCAAAAACTTTAATTTCCGATCTTCTCCAAGAGTATCTTTGCTTGTAATAATAAGCTCGGCTGAATCTTTGATAGTTGTAGCCGGACTACGCAATTCATGAATCATGATATTGAGCAGATCTTCTTTTAGTAATTCTTTCTTCTTAAGTTCCGTAACATTGTGTAAGGTAACCGATGCTTTTTCCTGCCCAACCGGATTTATAGATATATCCAGTACGTTGCCATTAATTTGAATTTCTTTTTCAGAATACGGTTTTTTGGACAACATAACATCTCTTATTTTATCTGCCAAATTTAAATTTTGTGGAAAAACATTTGAAATATCCAGAAAATTGGCATTTACTGATATCCCTAAAATCTTTATTGCAGAATCATTTATTGTTAATAAGTTGTTTTTGCTGTCAGCCATAAAAATTCCGTCATCCAGACTGTCAATTAATGAAGAGAATTTTTTTATCTCTAATTCAACCGCTTGGCCAAAGTGGGTCAAAGACGCAGAAGCTGCGTCAATAATTTCATGCAGATCTTCCATATTAGAATAAGCATTTTCAGAAGTTGAAGATAAATGTAATAAAGCCAAAACCTGATTGTTAGCAATAAGAGGCAGATGAAAAGATGATAAATAAGCTGATTTGCCGGCATTGTTGATTGGCGCACCGTACATTTTTTTGTTGACTTGTGAAGAAAGTTTACCAACAAGTTTTTCCAGAGAAGACAGCATGTTTTGTTCAACTTTTTCTATGTATTCTTCATTTACATCTTCTTCAGTGTAAATTGTAAAAACGACTTGCGCATCTTTTATCACCATTGATGCTGCTACAGAATAATTAAGAAAATTCCGCAAAGAAACCATGATAATGTCAACTATTTTTTCATGATCATTTGCGTAGGCTATTTTTTCCTGAATCTCCTTAATCACAGACAATTTATAAAGCCTGTCTTCTTCTGCTTTTTTTGCCTTATGAAAATCTTTTTTTAAACTATCGTTTTCTAAAGATAAAAGAACTGCGCATAAGCCTAAAACTGTGGCTATTAAAAAAGCAATTATCATAGGTGTTTAGGTGGTTTAATTATACTTTAAGAGCTTGTTTTACTTTATTAACAAGATCTTGGGGTTCGACTTGATACTTGTATATGTAGTCCATTGCCCCGTCATCTATTGCTTCCTTTACTAATTCCTCCTGACTAAAATTTGAAAGCATAAGGACAGGAATGTTTTGTGTATTAATATCCGTTTTTAAAGTTTTTAAAACTTCGTTGCCTGAAATATCGGGCAAAACTTGATCTAGAAGTATGAGATTTGGTTTTTCCGACTTGGCTTTATCAATTCCGCTTTTTCCGTTTAAAGCGCAAACTGTTTCTAAGCCGCTATTTTGAAGTGCAGTTTCATAAATTACACTTAAATTTTCATCGTCATCAACAATCAAAACCTTCATTATTATCAGGCTATCAGTTGCAGGTGGAGTTGTCAATCCCCTTGGGGGTAAATGGACTTCTTGTTTGTGGTAAAATAAATCCAGCACCTTTTTTGCACGACCAAAAGTCGAGCCATGATGTCTTTGAAAAGGTACTGGATAAATATTGTAATGGATATAAAAAAGGAAATAACCTTAATTATCAGACAAGCTTTGACAGAATTTACGAACAAGAGCGCAAATTTTTTGGTCGAAAGACCGGAAAACGAAAATTTTGGTGATTTTGCATCAAATGTTGCTTTGACAATATTCTCCGATTCAAAATTCAAAAGCCCAATGGAATTAGCAGAAAAAATAACAGAAAAATTAAGAGTTAGCACTCAAAAATTGGAATTTATTGACAGAGTTGAAGTAGTAAAGCCAGGGTTTATAAATTTCTATCTTTCAAAAAATTATCTCTTTTCACAACTAAAGCAAATTTTGGAAAATAAAGAAAAATTCGGTTCTAAAAATGAAGATTTGAACAAAAAAGTTGTTGTTGAGTATTCGTCGCCAAATATAGCTAAACCCTTCACTATCGGTCATCTTAGGTCAACAATTATCGGTAATGCTATTGCAAATTTATTACAGGCAAATGGATGGGAAGTTTTTCGCGATAATCACCTCGGGGATTGGGGGACACAATTCGGTAAACAAATTTACGCCATAAAAACTTGGGGCGATGAAAAGAAAATTGAAAATTCACAAAATCCTGTCAAAGACTTAGTTGCATTATATGTAAAGTTTCATGAAGAAGCAGAAAAAAATCCCGAGTTGGAAGATAAAGCAAGAGAGTGGTTTAAAAAGCTTGAAAACGGAGATTTAGAAGCAAAAAGACTTTGGAAGAAATGTGTTGATTGGTCGTGGAAAGAATTTGAAAAAATTTATAGAGAACTCGGAATTAAATTTACGGAAAATGGGGGATTAGGTTACGGTGAGTCCTTTTTTGAAGACAAGATTAAACCTGTCATCAAAGAATTAGAAGATAAAAAATTATTAAAAAAAAGTGAAGATGCAGAACTTATATTCTACTCAAATGATAAATTTCCTCCGCTGATGATTATTAAAAAAGATGGGGCGACTCTTTATGCAACCCGTGACTTAGCAACGGATAAATTCAGGTTAGAAAAATACAGCAAAGACACCTTAATCATAAATGAAGTTGGAAATGAGCAATCATTATATTTTAGTCAACTTTTTGAAGCTGAAAAAATGCTTGGTTGGATTAAAGATGGTCAGAGAATTCACATAAAACATGGTTTGTATAGGTTCAAAGATGAGAGAATGTCAACTCGTAAAGGAAATACAATTTGGTTGGAAGATGTACTGCAGGAGGCTGTTAAAAGAGCAAAAAAGCTTGGTTCGGAAGATGAGACAATAGCAGAAAAAGTTGGAATTGGTGCGATAAAATGGAATGATTTGAAGAGGAGTTCAAATTTGGATATTGTCTTTGATTGGGATGAGATTTTAAATATGCAGGGAGATTCAGGTCCTTATTTGCAGTATGTTTATGCAAGAACTCAAAGCGTTTTAAGCAAAATGTCTGAAAATGTCAGTCTTCAATCAATTTCCAGCTTTCCATTAACATCAGAGGAATTAAGCTTGATGAGAACGGTTTATAGATATCCAGAGGTTGTGAAGGAGGCGGGAGAGAAATTTGCACCGAATATTTTATGTAATTATTTGTTTGATTTGGCCAAAAAATTCAATCTTTTCTACCAAAAATGCAAGATTATTGGCAGTAAGGAACAGAATTCTCGGCTTTCTTTGACAAAAGCTGTTGGGAGCGTAATTAAAAATGGCCTCAATCTTCTCGGAATTTCAGCGCCTGAGAAAATGTAACTTAATAAATAAGGTACATAGTAAATAATTATATACTTATGTAATTATCTTTTTACGTAATTTTGTAAATCTTTCTGGTCTGTCATTTTTCTCTGCCCTTGGAAAAAGTAATGGATTCAGATTTAGCTTATGGGGTGCAATAGCAACCTTTTGTAATACCAAGTAAGCCTGAATTATAGCAATCGGCTGTTTCCCCTATTGGAGTGTGCGTTTTTTCATATTCTTCTTTAAGAGCAAATGCATCGGGAGTTATGGCAAATGTTTGACAAGAACCAGATTGATATCCTTGAGATTTGCATTTTAAATCACAAGTTTGACTACTATCAATAATTGCAAATGGACTATTATTGCTGCTGGAAATATTGCCTCCAACTTCACTGATAACGATCTGTTGATTATTGCCAATTGGAGATTGACTCATACTTCTTAGAGAGCCAAAAGCAATTGAATAAGGAATTGTCCAAGAATATGTGCCGGAAGAAGCGGAAACATCAATCGCTATTGTTGCTGAAGCATCTGTGATACCATACTCTGGGTCTGCAATATATTCCTGAAGATAAATATTTATTTTGTCGATTTGAGACGAATTCCAATTAATATTATATGTTTGTCCAACTGTCCATTGTTCTCCGCCATTTGGAGAGGTTATATTAAGAAATTTAAATGTTGGTGTTGGGGTTGGAGCAGCACAAACATTGGTTGAACAGCTTCCCCAATACCACTGAGTATATCCTGCTGGACAAGAATTTTGATTTTGTTTGCTTTCACAAGAAGCCCCATTCCATCCGCAAGTATATGGTGCGCCAACAATGCAGCTTGAACAATTTCCATAATTAGCGCATGAAGGAGTTGGTGTTGGGGTAGGGGTCCTGGTTGGTGTTGGAGTTGGAGTTCTGGTCGGGGTTAGGGTAGGAGTTAAAGTTATAGTTGGGGTGGGAGTCTTAGTTGGTGTTGGAGTTGGAGGAAGATAACATTCAGGTTGTCCATTGGTTTTTAATCTGCATTGATAACCATTCGGACATGAAGTGCTTGGACCGTAAGCACAGCCTGTAATTGCATTGCAAATTGAGAATTGATAGCTTGATAAAGTATTACAAATATCATTTATTGATCCGTCATTTAAATCTTGACAGGTTTCAGCATATCCATCATTATCAGGATCAACAATATTGCATGCAGGAATTGGTGTTGGAGTTGGAGTTCTGGTCGGGGTTAGGGTAGGAGTTAAAGTTATGGTTGGGGTGGGGGTCTTAGTTGGTGTTGGAGTTGAACCAAAAATAAAGATTAAGGTAGGAGTAGGCGTGAGAGAAGCGTCCGAGAGAGAGAGTTCTCCTTGATTGCAAGATACGCTACTGGATCTGATTATTGAAGACCAGACAAAAAAGCCTTGTCACCTTTATTTGAATCTAAACATTTTTTTCTTTCAGACGGTGAATCAAGAGGAACTGATATTGTTGCTTCAGTTTGATCATTGCTGGTTGTGTAGCAGTAGCCATTCTGTATAGCCCATTGAATAGGAGGCGCTTCTGGATCATTTGGATCTTGTGTTTCTGTGCTGCAAGCATAACTGCTTTCAACAAGTATCTCAGGAGGGATATTTTTTATTTCGCTATCGGTTATAAAAGCATTCATCCAGTTGGAGTTTGCTGGGGGAAATTTGGTATGAGATACATAGTATGATAGTGAAGCGTTTCCAAGTTGAGATACTGCTACCTTTCTGCCTAAGTCTCTAGTTTCTGCCAATTTATTTTGAGGATTAATAGCTACAAAAGCCGTTGTTGCTAAGATCCCTATCACGGCTATTACAATAAGAACTTCGACGAAAGTAAAGCCACTGAATTTTAGAAAAATAATTTTTGTTTTATTCATCTGTTTAAATAGTAGCAGATGGGAAAAAATAATCAATTTGAACAATATATGGTAGATAGTATCATGTCAAATATAATGTAATTTTTCTTTTAAAACAGTTTTTAGTAAAAAAAAGTTGACAAATTCTTCAAAGTAGTTATGATGTATATGTACGAATCTTTTAATTAAAATATTCTGAAATTATGACAAAAAGAAAGATTTTTATAACCATAATTATTATATTAATTATAATTCCTGTAGGTTTATTTATTTTGCAAAATATATCCAAAACTAATCAGTTTAACAATAATGTAAGTAAAACTAATGGCAACGAAATAAATCAACTTAATAGTAATGCAAACCAGCTTAGTAAAAGTTCTCAAAAAACAACAATCAAGATAGCAGATATTTTTGCGACTTCATCTGCAAATTTTCCTGCTTCTTTTGCCTCATTTCCTTTATTTGTAGCTCAGGAAAAAGATTTTTTTGGCCAAAATGGCTTAAAAGTTCAGGTGATAGGGGTACCAGCGCAATCAAGTATAAAAATATTACAAGATAAGCAGATGGATTACTCAATAGCTTCATTGGGAACAGGATCTACTCAAATAAAGACGGGAATTAAAGAAGTTATGATTTATGAAAAAAACTATGGTTATGGATTGGTCATTCGATCGGGGTTAAAAATTAACGAAATTAAGAAGATAGCGATAATATCAGATTTATTTAGCCCTTCTCATTATCAGGCTTTAAAATTTATAAATGACAATAATCTTTCCGCTGAAGTTATTGGGGTGGGAGGAACTCCTGAAGAGATTAAAGCTAGGTTACAAAATATACAAGCGGATGCTATTATAGCGCCAGTCTTTTATGCTCTTTTGTTTCCGCTGAAAGAATTTGGATATATATCATTAAAAACGTTTAATGATGAAATTCTTCAAGGATTATCTACAACCGATGATAAAATAAAAAATAATCCGGAAGAAGTGAGGAGGATTATAGCGTCAATTAAACTAGCTTTGCAATTTATTCAAAATAGTCCGGTTGAAACAAAAGAATTATTGTTTAAGTTTTTTAAAGTGGATAAAAACGAAGCTAATCAAAAAATAATAGAAGACTCATACACTATTGCTAAACAAGCTTTTTTGGCAGGAAATATGCCGTCTCAAGAAGGAATTAATACTTTGATAAAATTAGGTAAAGCCGGATACTTCAAGACCTTTCAGGATGTAGCAAGGCAAACAGTCAGTCAGGAAGATATATCAAAAACGTTTGATTTTAAGTTTGTAAAATAGTGGACAATTATTGAATGTTAGTATAGTCCTCCGCAGCCAGCAAAAACACAATCTACTTTATTCGTATTTTCGTATTCTTTTAAGATTGCGGAACCTTCATCTTCCTCTAGAGGATTATTGCAAATCTGCTCTGGAGAATTAGTTTTGGAAGCCAGATCTAAAGTTTGACTATTTTTATTAGATTGAGAATTTTGATCTCCCAGTTTTATTATAGTTTGCTTGGAATTATTTTTTTCTCTTGTCAATAATCCTACAATAACCACGCCTGCAACTAAAATGCTAATTGAAAATAATCCTAAAACTTTTTTAGATTGCTTCTTGAAGTTGGCCATAAAAGAAATTAGAATATCCCACCGCAACCAACAAATGAGCAGTCAACTACATCTTTTTTGCTATAGCCTTTTGAGATTGATTCTTCTTCATTTTTTTCAAAGAAGTCTTTACAAATTGTTTTTGGCCGACTGGTTTTCGTATTTGAATTTTGAAGAGTCTGAGTTTCTGGATTATTAGCTTGAAGAGATTTTACTTTTGAATCATTTTTGTCTTTAACTATTATGCCGACAACAACACCAGCCAAGATAATTCCAATTGAGGTTAACCCGAGGATTTTCTTCAGTTGTTTTTTAATAGTCAACATAATTTTATAATAGACACTATTTTTACAAAAGTCAAGAATATCTTTTTATCAAAATTAATTTAAATTTAATTGTTCTTTTCAGAGCCTTTATTTGCTCTAATTTCGGACTCTTGTTTTATTGGCAAAAACAATATGTCCAGTATGTGGGATAAGTGCAAGTATATCCATCAGCACTCATCACTCCGGTACAATTAGTGGAGGCTGTAGTACACATAGCAATTTTGCCACTAATAGCGTAATAAGAATATATGCCATCCGCAGAAGAGGATGTAGATCCAACGCCAGAACACGCACAGGCAGTATTGGCAGCGCATCCGCCAGAGCCATTACAGAGGCCTGAATTCTTCGAGCGCCCTGCACACTGAGTATTACATGATTGCCCGCTGGCTGAATTCAGAAATCCCGTTGTGCAACTTGCTGGAGCACAGTGATTAAATAAATCTTCAGCTGTAGTTTGATTGACGCAGCCTCCTGAACCATTACATTTTACGCATGCAGCAGTACAGTTAGTGCCTTGAGTGCCGGCAGGATTATTGTTGATTGCTGCACAAGTTCCGCCAGCACAACTCCCTCCTCCGGTCTGACAAGTACCAGCTGTCGGACAGGAAGATGAAGCACAACAAACACTACCAACGCAGTAAGTTGAATTACATTGAGCGCCATTACTACAAGGTTGTCCATTAGGGATTTTTGTTGGGGTTGGGGTTCTGGTTGGGGTTGGGGTTGGGGTTCTGGTTGGGGTTGGGGGTGGGGTAGAAGCTGGAGTACATTCAGGCATTCAATTCGCGTATCCTTGACAATTGTAACCAGCTGAACATGCAAATTGAGCGCCATAGCA
>Ga0172370_10007589_pt1 | contig 13275 bp, 11 predicted proteins | sample LakKiv5m_FD_114538 | JGI IMG/M metagenome (GOLD analysis project Ga0172370, IMG submission 114538) | Freshwater microbial communities from Kabuno Bay, South-Kivu, Congo - kab_022012_11.5m | ecosystem: Environmental > Aquatic > Freshwater > Lake | place: Democratic Republic of the Congo...
GAGGGCGATGCCGGCCGCCGCCACGGCGCGCAGCGCCGCGGACTCGGCGGCCGCCACGCTCGCCTCGTCGTCCGGCCGGTGGCCGAACTTCTTCGCGTGATCGAGATGCCCGATGATGTCGAAGAGACCGCTCGCGGCCGCTCGTCGCGTCAGATCCAGACTCTCGAGACGGATGCGGTCGAAGCCGTACTCCGGCAGCCGGCCGAGGAGCTCCGGATGATCGAAGGCGAAGCGGTCGCCGACGATGTGGACGGAGCCGATCACGTAGTGGAACGGGTAGTCGGCCAGGACGGCGGCGGTCTCGGCGAGCGTCTCCTCGATGTAGTCGGCCTCGATGCCCACCAAGACTCGCACGTCGCCCGCGTACTCCCGGCCCAGGTCCTGCACCAGCGAGACGTAGCCGTCGAGCTCACCAAGGCTCATGGACCAGTCGTCCGGCAGGTCGTGGGCGGGTCTCCAGCCGGCGAGGAACGGCAGGTGCTCGGCGAAACCCATCTCGGTCACGCCGAGCTCGATGGCGCGTTCCACGTACTCGCGCGGCTCGCCCGCCGCGTGGCGGCAGAGCGACGTGTGGATGTGATAGTCGGCGATCATGCTCCGTCCCGTGGCGGCAAGCTTACACCCGGCGCCTGCGACGGACCGGGCGGCGGCGCACGAGGAGCAGCGCCAGACCCATCCCCGCTACGAAGCCTCCCAGATGGGCGAAGAAGGCGACGCCGGCCTCCCCTGACCCCAGCGACTGCAGGCCGCTCACCGCCTGCACGACGAACCAGATCGCGAGCAGGACCCAGGCGGGCACCTCGAAGACCGGGAACACGATCAGCAGCGGCACCACGGTCAGCACGCGGGCGCGCGGAAAGAGGACGAGATACGCGCCGAGCACCCCCGCGATGGCCCCGCTGGCGCCGATGATCGGCACGTCGCTGCCCGGTGCGACGAGGACCTGCGCCGTCGTCGCAACGAGGCCGCAGACGACGTAGAAGCCGACGAACCGCGGCCGCGTCATCGCATCCTCGACGTTGTTGCCGAAGATCCACAGATACAGCATGTTGAAGAGCAGATGCAGCCAGCCGCCGTGCACGAACAGAGCCGTGAACAGCGTCGCCCACCACGGGAAGTAGCCGAACGGCGGCAGATCCATCTGGTGGGTGAGTTCGTACGGGCGGGCGCCGGCCAGGTAGTACCAGCCCTCGAGCGTGAGACCCCAGCGGGGCAGCAGGAGCTGCACGACGAACACGGCCATGTTGGCGGCGATGAGTGCGAGGGTGACCGCGGGGAAGCGGCGCGTCGGGTTGTCATCGCGTAGAGGGATCACTGCAGGAAGAGTGTACCTGCGCCGCCCGAGACGCACGCAGTGGTGCCCTCCCGCCTCGCTGCAACCGTCGTCCGACTCCCACGGCTTCAAGACTGCCGAGCCGCCGGCCGATGATGGGTACGGGATTCCAATGCCGCACAGGACCGCGGCCATCCGTACCTGGAAGAAGGAGGCGCCATGTCCACGCCGTCGAGTTCCGCCGCCCCCGGATCCGGAGGACACCGCGGCCTCCTCCTCGCGGCCTCGTGCCTCGGTGTCTTCATGGTGCTGTTCGACCTCACCCTGACCAACATCGCGGTGCCGCACATCATGCGTGGCCTGGGGACGGGCGTCTCTCAGGCGGAGTGGGTCGTCAACGCGTTCGAACTGACCCTCGCCATGACACTGGTCGTCATGGGGCGGATCGGCGACCGGCGCGGCCGACGGAAACTGTTCGCCGTAGGTCTGCTCGTGTTCATGACCGGCTCCCTGGCCTGCGCCTTTGCACCGGGGGTCGCCTGGCTGATCGGCTTCCGCTTCGTGCAGGGCCTCGGTGCCGCCATGATGGTGCCGCAGACCCTCTCGCTCATCTCGGCGACGTACCCGCCGGAGAAGCGCGCCGGCGCGCTCGGGGCCTGGAGCGCGATGTACGGACTCTCCGCCGCAGCCGGCCCGATCCTGAGCGGCGTCATCGTCGACGCGGCGAGCTGGCGATGGATCTTCGTGGTCAACCTCCCGGTAGCCGCGGTCTGCGGTGCCCTCCTGTGGCGCGTCGTGCCCGAGTCCCGCGACTCGGAGGCCGCCGGCTCACTGGATCTCCCGGGAGTCGGCCTGCTCTCCGCCGCCCTGTTCTGCGTCACGTTCGCCGTCATCCAGGGCCAGCAGTACGGCTGGACGTCGGCCGCGATCCTGGGCCTCTTCGCCGCCGGCGTCGTCCTGCTGGTCTGCTTCCTACTCGTGGAGCGGCGCGCCGCCGCGCCGCTGCTCGACCTCGCGCTGCTGCGCGACGTCAACTTCAGCGCCGGCAACACGGCGGCACTCCTGCTGGCCTTCGTGATGCTGGGCGTCTTCTTCGTTATGTCGCTCTTCCTGCAGGTCGTGCTCGGGTACTCCGCCGCCACGACGGGCGCGATCCTCAGCCCGCTCTCGATCGCGCTGATGCTGGCGGCGATCCTCGCCGGCAGGTTCTGCGCCGGCGTCTCGCCCCGCTGGCTCATCGCCGGGGGCTTCATCGTCGTCGCCGTCGGCCTCGCGGTCGTCGCCGGGCACACGCCCTTCATGGACCCGCTCTCCGCCACGACGCGGCCCGAGAGCCTGGTCGCTCCGTTCCTGGTGCTCGGTGCCGGCGTGGGCCTGGCGATCGCGCCGCTCACGACCGCCGTGATGGCCACCGTCCCGGCCGGGAAGGCCGGGCAGGCGTCCGGAGTGCTGCAGACGATGCGACAGCTCGGCGCCGTGCTGGGGGTGGCCGTGCTCGGCGCGGTCCTCCAGAACCGTACGCACGCCGACGTGACCGCGGGTGTGGACTCGCTGAGCTACCTGAGCCCGGCGCAGAAGGCGTCCGTGCTCGAGCAGGTGCACGCCAGCAGCACCGGATCGCATGCGGCCATGGCGGACCACCTCTCGGCCGCCGCGCGCCTGGCCGAGGGAGTCATGCAGCGGATGGTCGAAGGCTGGGTCGCAGGCGCCGCCTGCACGACGCTGAACCTGGCCATCGCCGTGGCGATCGTGGGCGCCGTGGCCGCGCTCTTCCTGCGGCGCCCGCGCCCCTCCTGAGCAGGCAGCCACACCGGCCGCGGCCCTGCGCTGGACAGATCGCTTCGGCTCCCTTATACTTCGGGTACCGAAATGAACGACCCGAAGCGACAGACACCCGCGTCCGGCGGCGATGTGACCGACAGACTCGCCCGCCTGCTCCCCGAGCTGGCGGTGGCGCTCTACGAGTCGACCCCCCACCACCGCAGCGGCGAGCGGCCGACCGCGGCGGAGCCGCTCACCGGCCGCCAACTGGAGGCCATCGTGTTCCTCTCGCACCACCGGCGGGTGACGATGGGCGAGTTCGCCGAAGGCCTCGAGATCTCCCGCGCCGCCGCCACTGAGCTCGTGGCGCGCCTCAGCGAGAAGCACGTCGTGCGCCGGGAGACGGACCCGGACGACCGGCGCGTCGTCTACGTACGCCTCGCCGGTGAGGCGGAGCGGTACGCAGAGACGATGCATGACGAGTGGCGCCGTCACGTCGACGTCGTCTTCGCGCGGTACCCGGGCATCGACCCCGACACCCTAATCGCCTTCCTCGGCGACCTCATCGACCACTTGAAAGGACGAAACGACACATGACCACCACCACGCCGGCCACCCCGGCCGAGAGCCGGTCGGCGAGTCCGGCGCGCAACCCCTGGGCCGTGCTGGCCGTCCTCTGCCTCGGCCTCTTCATGATCCTGCTCGACGGCACGATCGTGAACATCGCCATCCCGAGCATCCAGACCTACTTCGGCACGAGCTTCAGCAACATCGAGTGGGTGATGAACGCCTACATCCTCGCGTTCGCCGTCCTGCTGGTCACACTCGGCCGCTTCGGCGACCTCTGGGGGCGCCGCAAGCTCTTCGTCGGCGGCATGGTGCTCTTCACGCTCGGGTCGCTGGCCTGTGGCCTCGCCCCGAGCATCTATCTGCTGATCGCCTTCCGCGTCGTCCAGGGCGTCGGCGGCGCGGCGATGATGCCGGCGACGCTGAGCATCATCGCCGCCGTCTTCCCCGCCGACAAGCGCGGCGCCGCGATGGGCGTCTGGGGAGGCGTCTCCGGCCTCGCCTCGGGTCTCGGCCCGGTGCTCGGCGGCGTCATCATCCAGTACGTCACCTGGCCGTCGGTGGATGGCAGCTGGCGCTGGATCTTCCTCGTCAACATCCCGGTCGGGATCGCCGGCGTGCTCCTCGCCCTGCGCGTCGTTCCCGAGAGCAAGAACCCCACCGCCGTCCAGACGCTGGACCTCCCCGGCGTCGGGCTCATCTCCGCCTCGCTGTTCGCCCTCACGTTCGCACTGGTCGAGGGCCAGAACTACGGCTGGACCTCGACCGCGATCCTCGGGCTCTTCGCGACCGCCGCCGTCGCCTTCGGTCTGTTCTACTGGCGCGAGCACCGCGTGCCACAGCCGCTGATAGACTTCTCGCTCTTCCGCAACCTCAACTTCGCCGCCGGCAACGCGACCGGGCTGCTGCTGAGCGCGGCGATGATGGGCGCCTTCTTCACGATCCCCATCTTCCTGCAGTCGGTGCTCGGCTTCAGCGCCATCAAGGCGGGCCTCGTGATGGCGCCGATGTCGGTGGTCATCATCTTCGCCGCGCCCGTGGCCGGGATGCTCTCCGATCGCGTCGGCAGCAAGTGGATCGTCGCCGCCGGCATGTTCGTCCTCGCCGTCGGCCTCGGCTGGATGGCCGGGCTCGTGCCCGGCATCGACAAGATCTCCCCGGACACGACGTCGCTGAGTCTGCTGGCGCCCTTCATCATCTCCGGAGTCGGAATCGGCCTCGCGGTCGCGCCGGTGACCTCGGCCGTCATGGCCACCGCGCCGCCGGAACGAGTCGGCAACGCGTCGGGCGTGCTCTCGACGACCCGGCAGGTCGGCAGTCTCATGGGCATCGCGATCCTCGGGGCCGTGCTGCAGAACCAGATCACGGCCAACATCACCGATGGCATCCAGGCGGTCCAGGGGATCCCCGAGGCGGTGAAGCAGAAGATCATCGCCGGCGCCGGGAGCGGCGCGATGCAGATGGGCCTGCCGCAAGGCACCGGCGACATGCCGGCCATGGCCAAGGCGATGATGGAGTCGCTCTTCCAGGGCTGGTTCACGAACGCGGTCGCCAGCACTTTCGTCGTCGCCGTGATCCTCGCCGCGGCAGGCGGCCTCTGCGCATTCCTCCTGCGAAGCCACGTGACGGCGGCGAGCACTGCCGAGAGCGACGCCGGCATCGCGCCCGGCCGCGAGGATGTACCCGCGCTGGAGACGGAATCGCTCTGACAGGCATCGGCGCCGCACGCGCGACCACACGTCGCCCGTGCGGCGCCGGTCCGGGCCACGCCGCCTTCCCCCGACCGCTCGTACCCAAGGAGAACCACGGCGCGGCGGCGAATGACTGGGCACTCCGGGTGGTAAGGTACAGGTGAAGGGGGAGGTGCTTCATGAGCGGTCCCGCGCAGAGCGTCGAGCCGAGAGTCATCGTCGTCCCTCGCGCACTCGAGGACTTCTTCTACGAGCGGCTCACGGCGAGCCTTGCCGGACGCGACGACGTCAGGGTCATGGTCGATCGCCGCACCGGTGAGCGCCGGCGGCGGCGCTGGGCCAGCGGTCCCGGTCCCTTGGCCGATCGTCGTCACGGCGACCGGCGGGACGCCCGCGTGGTGTGGTCGCTCCCGGACATGCCGTTCGTCGCCACCTGACGCCGACCTGTCCCCGTACGCACGCGAGGCCGGCGCCCGCGCCGGCCTCGGTCTATCTCCGCTTCGTCGCGGTCAGATCCAGCCGTTCTCCCGGCTGACGATGACCGCCTGCGCACGATCGACGACGTTGAGCTTGTGGTACACGTTGTGCAGGTGGTTGCGGACGGTGCTCTGGCTGAGGTCGAGCGCCCGCGCGACCTGCTTGTAGGTCTTGCCACTGGCCAGAAGAGCCAGTACCTCGAGCTCCCGGTCGGTCATGGGGTTGGGGATGTCTCCCTTGGGGGGGCCCAGTTCCCCGAGATGCACCTTGACCCGCGCCAGGAGTTCCTTGATGTGAAAGGGCTTCGTGATGTAGTCGGCGGCGCCCTTCTCGAACCCGAGAAGCTTGTCGTTGATCTCGCGACGCGCGGTGAGGAAGATGATCGGTGAGCGCAGCTCGACGGGCTTCTCGCGCAGACGCTCGTACACCGTGAAGCCGTCCATGTCGGGCATCATGATGTCGAGCAGGACCAGGTCGGGAAGGTAGCGCGCCGCGGTGCGCACGGCCTCGCCGCCGTTCGCGGCGGTCTGCACATCGTAACCGGTGACGTCCAGGGCCTCGGCGACCAGCCGCCGGATGTCGGGCTCGTCGTCCACGACGAGGATGCGTTTGGCCATCTGCTCACTCTCCTGCCTTGCCGGGTCCGGCCCGGCTCCCCGAGTCCGCCGACGGTCGGGACCGCGGACCCCGCGCTAGGTGTTTCGGCCACAGTCGCCGATTCCCTCCGGCCCGCGCTTCCCAGTATCGGCAGTCGCGGGTCGAACCTTAGACCCGGTGCCGTGTCGTGCCGCCGGCCAGACGGGCCGGGCGCACCTCAGCGCACGAGCCGGTCCCCGAACGCGAGGAGGAGGAAGACGGTCCCCACCGCCACGGCGACGGCGACGGCGATCTCGACCGGCCGCCGGCGTCGCCACGCGTGGATGCTCAGGGCCACGAGCCCGTAGCCCGCGACTCCCAGCCCCACCACCCCCGCGACGAGGATCACCCAGTTCACGGGGGTCATCGTACACGGGGGCGACGCCGGCGTGGGAAAGAAGCCGGGCCGTCGTGGATGGCGTGGAAGGACCGGCGGCCGCAACGCGCCCGCGATCCGCCTCGGGGTACGGCGATCAGGCCCGCAGTCGCCCGGCGAGGAACTCCAGCGGATGCAGGGGCGTGCGGCCGCTGAGGTCGCGGATCTGCGACCGGCAGGAGGTGCCGGTCGCCAGCACGACCGTCCCCGGTGACGCCGCGCGGACCGCCGGCAGGAGCACGTGCTCGCCCATGGCGACACTGAGCTCGTAGTGGCCGGCTTCGTAGCCGAACACGCCGGACATGCCGCAACACCCGGCGTCCGGCGCCTCGATCTCCAGACCGGCCACCTCCCCGAGAGCGCGCTGCGTGGCGGCCGCGAAGCCGAGCGCCTTCGCGTGGCAGTGATCGTGCAGGAGGACGCGGCCGCCGGCACGGAAGTGCAGGCGGCCCTCCGCGGCGAGGTCGGCGACGAGCGCGAGCGCCGGACGACTCACGGTCGCCACCTCGGCGACCCGGCCGTCGCCGGGCAGCAGCCGCGCCCAATCGTCGAGCACCATGGAAAGACACGACGGCTCGACGAAGAGCACCTGCGCGCCGGCGCGCGTCCGCTCATGCAGGATCTCGACGGCGTGAAGGGCATGGGCACGCGCCTTGTCGATCTGCCCGGTGGAGAGCGCCGTGCGGCCGCAGCACCCGGCGTCGGCGAGCTCGAGCGTGATCCCTGCGGCGGCGAGCAAGCGGGCGAGGGCCTCGCCGATCCCGGGCTCCTGATACTGCACGAAGCAGTCGAGGAAGAGCAGTACCGGGCGACCGCCCGTGGACGGCCTCGAAGTCGCCCTGAGACGCCTGGTGAGGGGTCGCGCCGCGAAGGACGGCAACGGCCGCTCGTGGGCGACCCCGAGCCGGTCGGCGGCCAGGCGCGCGAACCGCGTGCGGCCCAGCGCATTGACGAGTGGCGCGAAGGTCGTCGCGACCGCCGCCAGCCGGCGGAACTCCCCGATCCCGCGCGCCAGGGCGGGCACTCCCACCCTGGCGCGCACCTCGGCAAGCCACTCCGCCTTGAGAGCGGCCATGTCGACACCGGCGGGACACTCGCTCTTGCACGCCTTGCAGGCGACGCAGGTGCCGAGCACCTCGAGGAACTCCTCCTCACCGATCCCCACGACCGGCACGGCGCCGCAGACGACCCCCTGCAGCGCGTTGGCCCGCGCTCTCGTACTGCGGCCCTCGTCGCGCGTCACCGCGGCCGGTGGGCACATGGTGCCCGTCTCCTTCTTGCACAGACCACAGCCGAAGCACTTCTCGATGGCCTTGTCGAAACCGCCGTCCGCCGCGTGGCTGAGGCGTGGCGCCCAGGCGCCGTCCGGCCGGTAGTCGGCCCCGAACCGCAGCGCTTCCGTGACCGGCGGACCGCCCACCACCACGCCGGGGCCGAGCAGGCCGGCCGGGTCGAACGCCTCCTTGACGGCCTCCATCGCCGCGTACAACCGGGCTCCGAGCAGCTGCGGCAGGAGCCAGCTGCGCGAGCGGCCGCACCCATGCTCTCCCGAGATCGCGCCGTGATACTCGGCGACCAGCTGCCCCACTTCATGCGCAAGCGCATCCATGCGCGCGACCCCGACCGCCGTCGTCAGATCGAGCAGCGGGCGGATGTGCAGACACCCCGCGGACGCGTGACCGGTGAAGGAGGCACGGGTGCCGTGACCCGCCACCAGCCGCTGCAGATCGGCGACGAAGTCGGCGAGACGCTCGGGCGCCACGGCGGTGTCCTCGATGAACGCGGCCGGGCGTTCGGCCCCCGGCGCGCCCATCAGCAGCGGAAGCACGGCCCGCCGCAGCGCGGCCGCCTCGGCGAGCGCATCGGGCTCGTCGAGCCAGACGACCCGCGTCGCGCCGAGATCGCCGGCGAGCGCCCGCAGGCGCGCCAGCCCGGCGCGGGCCTCCTCGGCGCTGCCCTGGTACTCCGAGATGAGCATCGCCGCATCGCCGCCGGCGACCAGCCCGGCCATGCGGGGGAACTTCGCAAGATTCGGGGCGGCGCGCAACGGCTCGAGGTCGAGGAACTCCACCGCCGAAGGCCCCGTCCCGAGCACGGCCGGGTTGGTCTCGAGAGCCTCCCGCAGCGTGGCGAACGTGAGCGCCGCGCCCAGCCGCACCTCGGGGCGGGGATCCAGCAGCACCTCGATCTCCGTGAAGAGAGCGAGCGTCCCCTCCGAGCCGGCCAGCAGCCGGCCGAGATTGGGCGCCGGCGCGAGCAGCTCGCGGAGGTTGTAGCCGGTCGTGCAGCGTCGTGTCTTCGGATAGCCGGTGGCGATCGGCTCGCGGTACTGCTCGCGCACCTGCGCGAGCGCCGCCGCGAGCCTCTCCGCCGGCGCCCCGGCGAGCCCGCTCCCAAGGTCGGCTCCGTCACAGGGGCCGAGCGTCACCGCCTCGCCGCCGGCCAGCACCCCCCCGATGCGGAGCACCTTGTCCTTGCTCTCTCCGTAGATGATCGAGCGGGAACCCGACGAGTTGTTGCCGACCATGCCGGCGATGGTCGCCTGGGAGACCGTGGAGGTATCGGGTCCGAACTCGAGTCCGTGGGTCGCCGCGGCGGCGTTGAGGGCCGCCTGGACGACCCCCGGCTGGACCGTGGCGCTCCGCGTCTCACCGTCGATCGCGAGGATACGGTCGAGCTTGTAGCAGTCGACCATGATGCCGGGGCCGATCGCCTGACCGGCGGTACTCGAGCCGGCGCCCCGGACGACCACCGGCAGACCGTGCTCGGCGGCGATCGCCGCCGCGGCCCGCAGGTCGTCCGTCGACCCGGCCACCACGACGACCTCCGGCACCACCCGGTACCCGGACGAGTCGGTGGAGTACAGCCAGCGCCGAAGAGGCGAAGCCGAGACATCACCGGCCACGGCGCCCCGCAGCTTCGCCACGGCGGCGCGGCCCTCCCAGGAGAGCTCCGGGATGCGATGACGGGTACTCACGCGCGTAGGATACCCCGGGTCGACACGCGCGGCGGGCCGCCAGCCGGGACCGAACGGCGAAGACCCCGACCGCGCGCCGGTCTCCCGGTCGCCGTCAGCGCGCCCCGCGGCCGGCGCTCACAGCCCGGCAGGGCTGAACGCCGGCAACCAGCGAGACAGGCGCTCGAGCACGCCGAGCATCATGAGGACGCCGAAGATGGTGAGGAGCAGCCCCGCGGTGACCTGGACGGCCCGGTAGTGCCGCTTGATCCAGCTGAGCCGCGCGGTCATCCAGTCGAAGGCGAGTGCGGCCAGCACGAACGGCACGCCGAGCCCCACGGAGTACACGAGGAGCAGGAGCGACCCGGTGACGGCGTTCTGGCTGGTCGCGGCCATCGAGAGGATGGCCCCGAGCACGTAGCCCACGCACGGGGTCCAGCCGATGGCGAGCGCCGCGCCGGTGAAGAAGGCGCCGCCGGCGCCGGCGTGTCTCGGCGTCATCCTGAGCACCGGCTTGGGCAGCTTGATGATGCCGGCCACGACGAGCCCGCTCACGGCGATGAACGCGCCGGCGGCGATGGTGAGCGCCTCGCGGTACTGGAGAAGCAGCCGGCCGACGCCGCCCGCTCCGGCCCCCATGAGCATGAACACGACCGTGAACCCCGCCACGAACAGCAGCGACGTCCACAGCAGCCGGCGGCGCTGTCCGCTCAGATCCTCGACGCCGACCCCGGAGATGAACGAGAGATACACGGGGAGCAGCGGCAGCACGCACGGGGAGACGAACGACAACAGACCGGCCGCGAACGCGAGGCCGATCGCCGTCAGGCTGAGGGAGGTGATCTCGGCCGCGATCACGGCCGGGAGAAGCTGCAGGCCGCCGCCGTCACTGCGCCTTCGCCAGTGAGCCGGTGAACTGCTCGATGCCGGCGGCGCCGACGATCCGGTCCTTCTCCTGACCCTGGGAGTCGAAGAAGATCGTCGTCGGTACACCGGTGATGCGGTAGTCGACGCCGAGACTGTTGTCGTCGATCACGAGCGGGTAGTCGAGGCCGTACCCCTCCATGAAGGCGACGGCATCGCTCTCGGTGTCGTTGACGGCGACGCCGACGACCTGGAAGTCCGTGGCGCCGCTCGCGAACTGCGCCAGGGCAGGAGCTTCGCTGTTGCACGGCGCGCACCACGACCCGAAGAAGTTGACGACCAGCGGCTTGCCGGCGTAGTCGGCGACATCGAACTGATCCGGCGTGAGGACTTCGATGGCGCCGGCGGCAGAGGTCTCGGTGCCCGTGTCGGCGGGGGCCTCCGAAGAATCGGAACCGCAGGCGGCGAGGCCCAGAGCGCCGGCCGCGAGCACCACGGCCAGAAGGAGTGCGAGCGTCAGCTTGGTGGTCTTCATGGTTTCCTTTCTGGTTCAACACCCGGCGCGCCGCCGGGAGACATCGTCCCTTGCCGGTGAGCATACCCGCCGGGCACGCGTTTGCTCCGTCGCCCGGCCCGCGTATAATACCCCTGTGGGTATGTAATCTACCAACCCGGCGGAGGGTCATGGCCTCGTACGATCTGGTCTGTGAGGAATGCAGCCACGCGTTCGAAGTGTTTCGGCAGGGCTTCCTCAGAGATAGCGACAGAGTGTGTCCGGAGTGCGGCAGCACCGAGGTGCGGCAGAAGTTCTCGAGCTTCCTGAGCGGCCTCGGAGGGTCTTCCGGAGGCGGCGGCTGCTCGGCCCCGAGCGGCAGCCCCTTCGGCTGAGGCTGAGCATCGCGGCGCGGTCGCGCCGCCCGGCTCAGCCGGTCCGCCTCACGCGGACACGGCTCTTCTTCGAAACGCCCGCGGGCCTCTTCGGCTCGCGGGCGTTTCTCGTGGCGGCACATCCACTCGCGCCACGGCTCGACGAGGCGTAGACTCCGGCCATCCGCGGGACGCGCCGGAGGCGGATGGGCATCCGCCGGCGAGCGCTCCCGCCACGGTCGTCGACGAAGGGGGCTGCGATGAGACGGATCCTGCTGGGAGCGGCGCTTACGACGCTGCTCGCGATCCTGGTCGCCGCGCCGGCCGCCGCCGTGCCGCCGAACGAGGTCCTCATCGCGAAGAATCTCCAGCGGCTCGGCGTCATCCCGAGCTACGCGAGCCCGACGATGGCCCGAGGAGCCGTGCGGGCATTGGGTGCGAGGGGGACCGAGCACCCGGTCAAGCCGCCGGTCGGCAGATCCGCCGACGGCACCTCACTCGGCGACTACATCGCCGCCCGGGTCGTCGCCCGCGGCGCCACCAAGACGTACGCGTCGAACGCCCTCGTCCTGCTCGTCGAGTTCGGCACCGGCTCCTGGCCCGAGGGCGACTCCACCGGCCACGCCATGGACGGACCGCTGCACGGATCGATCATGCCGCCGGCCCAGGACGACAACGCCACGTTCTGGCCGGGTGACTTCAGCCCCATGCACTACCAGCAGATGCTGTTCGGCAACTCGTACCCGGTCTACGGAGCGACGGGCTTCCTGACCGCCAAGGACAAGGCGGTGGCCGATGCCGATCAAGAACGGATCCCCTACCTCCGCGAACTGCGCGGCACCAGCGCCGACACCATGCGCAACTACTACCTCGAGCAGTCCCACGGCACCTACACGGTCTCCGGCGACATCGCCGACTGGGTGAAACTCGACCTGCCCGAATCGTGGTACGGCGCCGACAGCGACCCATGGGTCTGGACCGACGACCTCACTGGACCGGTCTGGCGCGTCGCCCGCGACGCCATCGTCAAGTTCGCCGAGAACAACCCCGGCTTCGACTGGACGCAGTATGACCGGGAGAACCCGTGGGGCATCACCGGCGAGGACTTCTACCGGGCCGACGGCTATCTCGACCACCTGATCATCATCCACGCCGGCAGCGACCAGTCCGCCGGCGGCGGAGATCAGGGCGCCGACGCCATCTGGGCACACTCCTGGGGCATCTACGAGAACCTCAGCGGCGGCCCCGGCGACGGACCCGGCATGATGATCCCGGGAACGGCCGGACAAGGACCCCAGGGCCTCGGCATCTGGGCCTACAACTACACGATCGACCCTGAGGACGGCGACGTGGGCGTCTTCTGCCATGAGTTCGGCCACGACCTCGGGCTCCCCGACGAGTACGACTACTCCGGCGTGACCGGCGACGCCTCGAGCGGCTTCTGGACGATCATGGCCGGCGGTTCCTGGCTCGGGCGCCAGTGGGGACTCGGCACCCGGCCGGCGGCCATGAACGCGGACGACAAGGCGTTCCTCGGGTTCGTGCAGCCCAAAGTCGTGAAGCGGGGCCGTACTGCCACCGTCAAGCTGCAGGCGGCGGCGACCGGCGCGGCCGACGCCGCCGCCGTCAAGATCCCCCTGCCCAAGGCCCGACACGTCACCGAGTTGAGCGGCAAGGACGGGGCCATGGAGTGGTACTCCACGATGGGCGACGGCCTCGACGTGTCTCTCGTGACGAAGAACCCCGTGACGGTCCCGGCCGGCGGTGACCTCACGTTCCGCACCTGGTACGAGATCGAGGAGGGCTA
>Ga0172370_10007596_pt1 | contig 13262 bp, 16 predicted proteins | sample LakKiv5m_FD_114538 | JGI IMG/M metagenome (GOLD analysis project Ga0172370, IMG submission 114538) | Freshwater microbial communities from Kabuno Bay, South-Kivu, Congo - kab_022012_11.5m | ecosystem: Environmental > Aquatic > Freshwater > Lake | place: Democratic Republic of the Congo...
AATCTCTTTCTTTATACAATATGCTCGTATTAGTATCTTCTTTTGTTCTTGAGGATATTTCTTCGATTTCAGATATCTTAGCATCATACTGTATTTCAAGAGTAGCCATATCTCCAGTCTTAATCTCTAAACTCCTTGATTTCTCTTCCAAGGCAATTATTTCTTCCTTAAGTGTCTTCTCTTCATTAACCATTCTCTTTAATTGTTCTTGTTTCTCTTTTATCGTTCTGTGCTTACTCTGCTCAACATCTGCGTTTCTTAATCTAGAATCAATCGCAGATATATCTTCCTGCAATTTCTGCTTTTCCCTTTTGATAAAATGAAGTCTTTCCTCAGAATCATTCTTTTGCTTATCAGCATGTTCTATTCTACTTTTAGCGTCGGTAAATACATGCTCTTTATGTTCTTCAGTTATCTTGCTCTGGCACAATGGGCATATATCAATATTTTCAACTTTAGTCCTTATCTCTTCAGCTCTTTTAATCTCAGATTCCGCAATTCCCAATGTCTTTTCCTTTTGTAATTCTTCCAATTGCAATTTAATGAGTATATCTCTCTTTTCAGTTAATAATGCCTTGAGAGTTTCAACTTCCTTAACGCACGCTTTTTCATCCTGATAATTCAACTTAGATGAAATCTCCTCAAGTTGTCTTAAAAGAGAGTTAGACTCTCCAGTTATTCTTGAAATCTGTCTCTCTTTGTCTTTTATTCTTTCCCTCTGCGCATTAAGCTCAGATTTGAGCATATGCATCTTCTTTCTTTCCTCTTCAAGTTTACCGAGTTCAGCCTTCTTTTTTCTCAATTCTTCTGCTTTTTTTGCTAATAGGGGGGATTCTTTCCTTAAATCCGAAAGTTCTGCTTCCAAGGCAGGAATAGAGTTTTCAAGTTCAATTACTCTTCTCTCCGTGCTCGCCTTTTTGTTCTCATATCCCTCTCTTCTAACCTTTACACTTTCAACCTCTACTTTAAGATTAGCAATACTTGTTCTAAGAGTTTCTTGCTCAACTCCCGTTGCCTGTTGTATGGTTTTATTAATTTGCTGACTCTTCTCCGTCAGTCTGTCAATTTCTTGCTGTAATTTATCTGCCTTCTCTTTAATTTTACTCTTTTCCTTATTTTTTTCTTCGACTGATTTCAAAACAGTTTCAATCTCTTTTTTCTTATCTTCTATTTTTCTGTTAAGAATTGATGCCTTACATCTCTTAACACTCAGCTCATGCTCTTTATACTTCTGCGCCTGCTGCTTTTCTTCTTCAAGATTCCTCAAATATGCGTTCTTTTCTCTAAGCACAGCATTAATTTCTTTAAGTTTGGCATCCGTCCTTTCAAGTTCTTTTATTGATTTCTCTTTTCTTGATTCATATACAGATATTCCTGCAACTTGTTCAATTATTCCCCTTCTATCTTCAGTATTCATCTTAACAATATTCTGAATCTGTCCCTGTAAAATGAGGTTATATCCGTGTGGATCAATTCCAGCTTGTGCAAGTAGTTCTACAATTTCTGCCCTTGTTTTAGTCTCTCCATTTATCTTATACAATCCCTGCCCATTTGCCCTTACCGCCCTTCTAATAATTATTTCATCCGCATCAATAGAAAATGCCCTATCTTTATTATCAAATACCATTTCAACAGAGGCTTCCCTCATAGGCTTTACATATTTACTTCCCATAAATATCAAATTCTTAGCCTTTGCAGCCCTCATCGACTTAATAGAAAGCCTTCCAAGAACAAAACAAAGGGCATCAGACACATTGCTTTTTCCAGAACCATTTGGACCAAGAATAACATTAATCCCTTTATCAAAAACTATTTCAGTCTTCTGCGCAAAGCTCTTAAAGCCATGCATCACCATCTTCTTTATGTATGCCATTCATAAAGTATACGTTTTAACCTATTTAAAATTAATTAAGATATTATTATTCAACTATCCACATTTACCCTCATATAAATTACCCAAAATAATAATTAATAGCCAAAAAGAAAAACCTAATTAACTGCTTGTTTTCTGATTGATATATATCAAATAGCAATATTAACCAAATACCTTAGTTATCAACACATTTTTAACTTTAATCTAATAAGTATAATCATGTTTACAAAGAAACAAATAGCTCAGCACAAGAAAGCATCATTGCTTTTAACGCATATAAAAAACCTTTCAATAGAACATATAAAGCAAAACCCAAAAACCACAGAATACGATCTTCAGCAATTCGTAATTAAGCAATTCAAAATTCACAATTTAATCAACGAAAAAGACAAACCGATTATAGCCTTTAATTCCTCATCTTCTTTTCCCCATTATTGCCCAAAAAAGAACAGCTCAATAAAACTAAAACCAAATACCCTAATCAAATTTGATATTTGGGCAAGATTAAACGAGAAGAAAGCCATTTACTCCGATATAACTTGGATGTTCTTTTATGGTGATAAAATTCCAAATAACATAAAGAAAGCATATAAAGACGTAATAAAAGTAAGAAATCTTTCTATTGATTATCTTAAAAAGCACCTTAAAAATAATAAATTCCCATTAGGCAAAGAAGTAAACAACTATCACAGAACTCTTTTAATAAAAAGAGGTTATGAGAAGCAGATAAAACATAGTTTAGGACATTGTCTTGGAACTAAATCTCCACATGGAAGAGGCAGACATCTAAACAGAAAGAACAATTATCCAATAAAACAAAATGTTCCATACACAATCGAACCAGGAGTATATTTCAAAAACAAATTCGGAGTAAGAAGTGAAATATGTTTTTACATAAACAACAAAAACAAATTAATTATCACAACCCCTATGCAAAAAGATATTGTTAGAATATAACTCAATAAGGAATAGTTTTTTAAACTAATACACCCTAAAAATAAAAAGAAAAAATGGTCTCATTTATTCCAACAAAAATATTCTTCACAAAAGGCGTAGGAGTTCATAAGGAAAAACTCGCCTCATTCGAATTAGCGTTAAGAGACGCAGGAATAGAAAAATGCAATTTAGTTTATGTTTCTTCCATTTATCCTCCAGGATGTAAAATTATTTCTAAAGATGAAGGTTTATCTCAATTGAAAGCCGGACAAATAACCTTTTGCGTTATGGCAAGAAGCGAAACAAGTGAACCAAACAGATTAATTGCTTCAGCAATAGGTTTAGCAACTCCAAAAGACAGCCACGCCTACGGATATCTATCAGAACACCATGCTTATGGAGAAACTGCAAAGAAAGCAGGAGAGTATGCAGAAGACTTAGCAGCATCAATGTTAGCGACAACTTTAGGAATTGAATTTGATTCAACTCAAGCCTGGGAAGAAAGAGAAGAAATATACAAAGCCAGCGGACAAGTCTTCAAAACCCTCAATGTCTGTCAAAGTGCAGAAGGCAATAAAGATGGATTGTGGACAACCACAATTGCTGTTGCTATTTTACTTGAATAAATAACATTTATAAGTGAAAACAAATATCTTAAAGTATGAAAGTCGCATTTTTTACAGACGCATTTACTCCACAAGTCAATGGTGTCGTAACATCCTTACTTAACCTAGCAAAAGGATTAGCAGATAGAGGACATAAAATAATTATTATCGCTCCAAAATACAATAATGTAAAAGAATTTAGATATAAAAATGTAAAAGTAATAAGAATTGCTTCAATCCCATCTCTAATTTATAACGTAAGAATTACTTCAGTATTAAATCCAAAAGTCATTAATTTTATATTAAAGGAAAAACCAGATATCATTCATATAGAAGCCCCATTTACGGTTGGAATACAGGGGATTATCCTTTCAAAAATGTTTGGTATACCTCTAGTTGGAACATTTCACACATTCGTAGCAGATCCACATTATTTAAAACACGCAAAAATGGATTACAAATCAGTTGAAAAGTCTGTCTGGACTTTTATGAGAATTTATTATAATAAATGCGATTTAATCACTTGTCCTTCAAATTACACAAAATCAGAATTAATAAAACATAAATTCAAGAAACCAATTAAAGTAATTTCAAACGGGATTGATTTAAGGATTTTCAAGAAAATGAATAAAAAAACGCTCAATGCAAAGAACAATCTTCTCTTTGTTGGAAGAATTTCACACGATAAAAACATTTTTCATTTAATTGATGCATTTAGTTTGGTTGTCAAAGAAAACCCTAAATTAAAATTAATATTAGTTGGAGATGGCCCTCAAATGAGCAGCTTAAAGAAACATATTTCAGATTTAAAAATACAAAAAAATATTATATTTAAAGGGATGATTAGTCATAAATCTCTGTTTAATTCAAATATATTTAACTCTTCGGAAATTTTTGTTACATCCGCACTAACAGAAAATCAGCCAATTACAATACTCGAGGCACAGGCAAATAGGTTAGTTTGTGTCGCCCCGGATTCAAAAGGAATCCCAGATTTAATAAAAAATAATTACAATGGGATATTAGTAAAACCAAATGACAAAGAAGACCTTGCAAAAAAACTATTGTTTATTATTAATAATGATGTATCACGTTTAAGAATGAGAAATAATACTTTTAAAGAAATAAAAAAACACGACATACCTAACATAATAAACGAATGGGAGAAAACCTACGAGGAAATGATAAAATGTTAAGCATAATAATCATAACAAAAAATGAAGAGCGGAGACTTCCAAGACTTCTAAAGTCAGTCAGGAAACAGAATTTTAAAGATTACGAAATAATAGTCTCAGATGCAAAAAGCACAGACAATACTAGAAAGATAGCAAGAAAGTTTGGATGCAAAATAGTAGATGGGGGAATTCCTTCGGTGGGAAGAAATAACGGCGCAAAAGTTGCAAGGGGAGATATTTTATTGTTTTTAGATGGAGATAGCAATATCCAAAAAGGATTTTTAGAGCAAAATCTTGAAGAATTTAAAAAAAGGGAGCTTGTAATAGCTGTCCCCATATCAAAACCCATATCTAATAATGCAATAGATCTCAGTTTGTCTTGGATTTATAAAATATTTATGCTGTTCATTCAGTATTTCTCTCCTCATGGAGGAGGCATGGCTATGTTCTGCAAGTCAATAATATTCAAAAAAACAAAAGGATTTAATGAATTAAGAGTATCAGGGGAAGACCATGACCTTATCAAGAGATGCGTTAAGTATGGCAAATTTAGAGTATTAGAGAGTAAGCCCATTTTGATTGATATGAGACGTTTCAATAAGGACGGGAGAGTAAAAACAATATCAAAATACATAATGATGGGTATTTCTGAACTATTCGGGGTACCTCCAACATTAATTAATTATACGATGCAGGGCGTCAATCCAAAGGAAGAAATAAAAAAGAGGCAGAAATAAATATGGACTATTTTTTTGACAACAGAATTTGTTACAGAAAGAACGAGTTTAAACCTGGCAGGAAAACTCTTGTGTTTGTTCATGGATTATCAAGCAATTTTTCGGCTTGGTTCAGATTTGAGAAAAAGTTCAGTAGAAAATATAATATTTTAATGTTAGATTTACGTGGGCACGGTAAATCCTTAAGATACAAGAATTATGCCGACTACTCTATAAATAAATTCTCTGAAGATTTATACAATATTTTTATACATGAAAAAATCAAAAAAGCAACCATGATCTGTCATTCCTTTGGTGTTTTTGTTGGTTTAGACTTCATATCAAAACATCAGAATCTTCTAAATTCGGCAGTTCTCTTAAACCCAACATATGCACCCGCACCAAACGGACTATCAAAAGTAAAGCAGATTATTGCCAGTACAGCAAAAGCCATCCTGTCTATCCTTCCAAATCTTAAGGAACAAGGAAGTCACTTTGACTATTCTTATTATGAAGGGACTGGCGATTATAATCTTAGGAGGTTAAGAAGAGATATATTTAATACTGGAATAAAACCTTTCGTCTTTTCGCTTATCAATTCGTTCTCATTTAATTCAAAAAATCAACTGAAAAAAATAAAAATTCCAATATTGCTAATTCAAGGAGATAAGGATAAAATTTTAAGAGTTAGAACAGAAAAATTTATGAATAAAGAGATAAAAAACTCAAAACTCGTGATACTTAAGGATGCGGACCATCTTACTGTCTTAAATAACTTCAGGGAAGTATCAAAATTAATTGAGAATTTTATTTAGTGTCTTGCCATCTTTGCGCTATGTATATTAAACACTATTTTTCTTACTCTTTTAATAAGCAACGGAATAAGAGAGAAAGACACTAACAGAATCGATGAAACAATAAAATTCCATGAAGAAAAGTCTCCCACATTTTTAACAAAATAGATCGATAAAATAGCGCCAGGAATCACTCCAAGAAGCGTTCCAACCAAGTAAGGAACAAATCTAACCCTTGATAAACCTGCCCCAATATTTATTATTTCATAAGGGATAAGCATGATAAATCTAAGAAAAAGAACAACCAAAAATCCTCTTTCTTCAAGATGTCTATCATAATCCTTAAGCCATTTTATGTGGTTTACATATTTTCTTTCTACATAATCCCTGCCGATATATCTTGCGGCAAAAAAAGAAATGATTGCTCCAATAGTTAGCCCCAAAACACTTACCGCAAATGCCATCCATGGCGGTAACATAATCGAAGAAATTGCAACAGGGATTGTAAATATTAGTCCTATAGACGAAGTAATAATAACTATCATAAGTAATACAAATGGAACCCAAATACCAAAAGAAGCCACATAATTCTTTAGCCCTTCCATATTTACTGCTATATGAAGAAGATAAGCCACAACCAGAAAGAAAAGTGCCAAAATGGCAATAATTAAGCCCAGCTCTATTTTTTTGTGCAGTCTCATTGATAATAATGTGGAAAAGGGTTTTTAATTTCTTTTATTCGAATAAAAACCTTTTTAAACAATAAAAGAGATTAACAGATATGCATGATAAATTTTATGATGTTGCCGGAAAGATTTTGTTTTATGCATTCTTTCTACAGGGCACAATTTTTTTAGTTTTTGAGGTAGGTAAAAAGAGTTCAATGGTTTGGTCTTTCGTTTCTTTTATTTTTTGTTGGGGTTTTAAAATAGCCCTAGAAAAAAAGGATATATATGATAGAACATTTCTTTGGTTTTTAATTAATATCGGATTTTGGTTAGGGCTTTTAGGAGAAATGTTTTTTTACTATCATCTTACATATTATGATAAATCTCTTCACATCTTTGTAGGAATGCTTCTTGCAGAGGTGCTTTTCCAATATTATAACAAACATCTAAAAGTTAAGAAAGAAGCAATATTTTTCTCAGTCCTCGGACTATTAGCCATCTGGGAAATCTACGAGTATTTTATATTTGCATATTTTGCTTATCCAACTATGGGAGTATTCATAGACAGAATAGAAATAATGTCTCCTCTTGCTGATACAATGACTGACTTAATCGGTGGTTCAATAGGAGCAATACTATTTCTTATCTTCAGAGAAGAAAAGAAGCAGTTCAAAAAAGTAGAGAAGAAAGTAAAGACTAAGTTAGCATATTATAAAATAAAAAAAGTTTAATTAAGAAAAAAATAAAAAATAAATTAAACTTTAGTAGTAGCTTTCTCCGAATTCTTCCTTTTTAGGTTTTCTTGTTAAAAGAACAATAAGGACAACAAGCAAAACTACGAAGATTATAGCAAGAACAACTGTCAATAAGACTGTTGAACTTCCGCCAATCTTCACAGCACTTGAGCCTTCTGCCTTTAAGGTATAACTTTCGGTTTTGACAAGCCGTCCATCTGTGGAGTGTACGTTAACAGCAAAGGTATATGTTCCTGCTTTTGCAGCAGTTGCATCTACTTTAACTGTCTTGCTTGTTCCGGCTGGAACAGCAACAATTGCGTCTGAAGCATCAACGGATAATCCGGATGATGCATCGACAACCAATTCATACACAGCGATGTTATTTCCAGAGTTGACAAGAGTCAAAGAATAGCTTGCGTCTTCTCCAGGTGCAACTGTTTGAGAGTGCACTGGTGAAACAACAGAACTATCCTCTTCAGCTCCAACAACAGCAACTTTCTTAGTCATTGTTGTTACAGCGTCCGCGTTGTAAGCAGTTACTTCTACATTGTAAATTCCGGCAGGTGTATTAGCAGGAACTCTCAATGAGATTCTTCTTTCAGCCGCGTCGTTCTTATCTGGGTTTGATTGATCTACTGAAGAAAGGTCGCTAAAGTAAGCTCTTGTCTCTATTCCAAGTGCAGGGATTGATGCCTTGACAAAAGTGTCAGTGGCTTCTTCATATCCTCTGTTCTTAAGAACAACGTCAAGTGCTAGATTTGATCCAGCGCTTACTTTGCTATCCATATTGACATCAAGAATCTCTACAAGGTAGGATTCTCTTTGTCCGGAAATGCTTATACTCTTTTCATCAGCTGTTCCGTCTTGGTTTTCAACTCTTACAACTAAACTTAAATCCTCTGTAGGATCTAAATTGTAAGGAACCTGTACGGATAACAACCAGTGATAGGATGTATCTGCTCTAACAACGAATCTTTTACTTGAAACGCTGTAGTCCTTTGCTCCAGAAATCCAAGCCTTAACTCTAACATCTTCGCTTACATTTTCAGTGCTGTTAGATAGGAAGGTAACTTCCACAGGAAGAGTGTCTCCAGCAACTGCGCCAACATTTACTGTTCCGGCGACGTCTACTGCCTCAACACCATTCACTTTAACGCTTGTTATGTCTCCAAAGTCAACCGCACTTACAGCAGCAGTCATAAAGACAGCCAAAGTCAATGCAGCAACAAGGTAAACCAACTGTTTAGATTTCATGGTTTTCATGGTAAATTTAGTTAAAATCCCAACCCATTTTTCCTTTATAAACTTTGTTGTAGTATAGTAATTCCGCAGTGACGAAATATTTAAATAGCTATACCAAGGTATTCCGAAGTATACCCTAAAATGCCAATAGATACAATGGAAAACAAAGAAATATCGACGATAAAGCTAAAGAAGCAGACAAAAGCCAGATTGGACCATTTAAGAGTCTATAGAAGAGAAACATATGATGAAATATTAGAAAAAATGCTTAATATTCTCAACATTATAAGGTTCAGCCCCGAACAAGCAAGAGCAAGATTAGTAGCAATAGACAAACAAAAACGAAGAACCATGAACGAACATAAACAATTAACCAAAGACGCAAAGAAAGAGCCAATTAAACCTATTTTGAAGAAAGAATAACTATCTTCTACTTTCCAGAACAGAAACAATATTAGCAACAAGAGAAGATAACAACCCAAAGGCACTAATCAATAACCCTACAACATCCAGAGCATTCATCTTTAATAAAACAATTGTAAAATAAATAAATATGGCAAAATTAATTACAGAAAACTCTAAAAAATATGCGAGTTTTCTGGATAGAGAATTATAAATCAATACAATAAAATAATTCTCTATATCTGAGAAAATAAAGATAGCGAATCTCCTAATTTCATCTTATCCAGTTAAAGCCCTAAATATACCATAAATTAACAATAATAACGCAACTATCCCCATTATCCAAGCGATATATTGAAGTGTTCTTAATGTGCTCTCTTTCATATTTATATTAGTAGATTAGAACTTATAAAACTAACTCTTCTCGGCAATCTTCATTCCCAAAACAGAATCTTCAACCATCGTAGGACTTTCATTTACAATCCATATTTCTTTATCTTTAGGCAAATGCTCCATCAATTCTTTCCAGTTATCTCTTCCCGTAGAAATATGATTTCTTTCTCCCTTTTCATTATATTCAATTCCTGAAAAATGGCAATGCCATTCCTTATAAGGAAATAGCTTTTCAATTAAAGCATAATCTACTTTTTTATATCTAGCTAAGACATGTGCAAAATCAATGCAAAAACTGCAATTAGTATTCCTCACAAGTCTAGATATCTCTTCAATTGAACCAAAAACATTTATCTTTCCCATTGTTTCAGGAGCAATCTTTATCTTCCATCCATTTTGTTTTATAACTTTCATCATATCTTCCACTCCCTCCCTAATAACCTCATAACTCCTCTCTCTATCCTCATTAGTTTTTCCTTTATCAGAATAATATCCCGGATGAAACACAACAATTTTAGCGCCCAATAACTCTCCAATCTCACAACAACCTAATATCCTCTTCTTACTTGCTTCTCTTTTCTCCTTTTCATCAGAATTCAAATTTACAAAATAAGGTGCATGTATTGATAAGTCAATTCCCAATTCTTTCGCTTTCTTCCCAATTCGAACAGCATCATCTGGTTTAATATAAACAGAATAAGTAAATGCAATCTCACACGTCTTTAAACCAAGTTTATGATAACTCTCTAACACCTTTTCCGCACTATTTGAAGGTCCTAATCCCGCGGGTCCGAATTTAATTGTCATTATTGCCTCTATAAACTAACAAAACCGAAAGGTTTAAATTAAACGGAACATTAAGAATATCGACAGTAATATCGGCTTGGCGTTTCGCCTTAAGTGGCGGGACAAGAAGTGTTGCGGCTCTTAGAGCCCTGGTTACTGTCATTTTGTCTCCTCCTCAAAAAAGCTTTCATCTAACTTTACCCATTTTGAAACAACTTTCAACAAATGATTTGAATAATAAAATAAACCCCTTCTTCTCTTTTCAAAATAAGTATATAAAATAACCTCAATATTTTTCTTTTCCCGTATCATCTTAATTATTGGGGCAAAGTCAGAGTCAGACGAAATTAAAATAATTGTATTTACATTTGGAAAATTTTCTTTAAATAAGCATAAATCAGCAACAATCCAAGAGTCAACTCCCTTCTGATTAAAAATAACACCTCCATTCTTATCTACAATTTTCTGACATCTCCCTTCTCTCAAGGTTACCCAATATTTCTTATCAAACATTTTCTTAATATTGTCATATCCTCTTTTTCTCTCCTTCTCGTCATCAGAAGGAATTTTACCTTGAAATGGTGGAGCCATGTAGATGAAAAGATGTTTCAAATTCAAGTTTTCTTTTTTGCAAATGTTTCTAAACGTTTGAATAAACTTTAGTCTTTTGTTGGTTCTATTTTGAAAATATCTTTTAACCAATCTAAAAAATCCATCATCAACAAAAACAATAGTATCCTCCATCACATACCTCCGTGAAAATAAAAAATCATCCGGCGACCACAAAGATCACCGGGGAATATACTCACAGCCCGAAAGCTGCTAAATACTGCAACACCTTCATACTTAAAAACCTTCCTATGCCCTCCTCTTTTTCTAATCACCATAAAAAAGCCAAGAAGCAATCATTAATAAATATAATGAAACACTCTATCTCATGGTAAAGATACCCGTTGTAGACGAAGAAGATAATTTTTTGAGGAATGTGGAAAGAGAAGAAGTTGACAAACTCAAGTTAAGATACAGGGTTTCCGCTCTCTGGATAAAAAACTCCAAAAATCAGGTTCTATTAGCCAAGAGAGCATTAACAAAGAAGCACGACCCTGGAAAGTGGGGCCCAGCAGTTGCGGGAACGGTTGAAGAAAATGAGGAGTATGAAATTAACATAGTAAAAGAAGCAAGAGAAGAATTAGGCTTAATTAATATTAAGATGGAAAAAGGGCCAAAAATAAAGAACGACGGAGCACATCATTATTTTACCCAATGGTTTATTGCAACTTTAGACAAACCCATAAGTTACTTTAAAATAGACAAAAAAGAAGTCATGGAAATAAAATGGTTTGACAAATCACAACTTGAGAAAGAAACAAAAGAAAATCCAGAACAATTTCTTAAGTCCGTCCCAGAATGTTTAAGGTTGTTTTAATTAATATAATTTTATAATCTTAACCACTCAAATCAAAGGTTTTCATCCCGCTAGATGATGGTTTAATCCCAAATCTTTCCAGTTCGGAGAAAGCCATTTCATTTCTACTTAAGTTAGTACACATAGACAAGTTGTAATCAGTTCCTTCACGAGAAACGGCCTTGTTGAGAGCGTAAAAAAAGCAGCGGCGCGCAATACCCCTTATTATGTGTTTGTCTGCAACACCTACATGATTCTCAACTATTTCTAAAAGACTTTGATATGCCTGATTTGCAGAAACATTAAGATCAACTGGTTTATAATAATCTACACCGAGTTTGAATTTGCTGTTGCAAATAGCAGAGCCATGATTTTCATAATATTCTGAGCCAATTTTCATTATAGTCCCTATTTGCCAGGGTTCAGCAGGAAGGAAAATTTTCCTTTTCTTCAAAAATGAGATAAGCTGTTTAGGGTTACCCTTTTTAACAAGAGAATCTACTTGGTTGACAACAGTAATAAAATCACGGCCATCGCCATCCCAGGTAGGGTATTTAGCTGCAAAATTTTTTATCATCTTAATCTCAAATGATGTCTAAGGCATAATCCTCATGTTTATGCTGTTGCATTCTCAATCTATGTATCCTTTGTTGTTTTGAATTTAGTCTCATCTCTTTACCTCTATTTTATCAGCCCAGTTTCTTCCGAAGAACTTCATTCTTTCCTCGAGAGGAAGTGTAGAAAGGTCTGGGAATAATCTATCAAAATTATCTGGGTCTTTATTAATCAAAGGAATTCCTAGTTCTACGGCTGTTGCTTTATCTTCGCTACAAATATCCGCAGTTATCCCGACAAAAAATCTAGGAGTTATGCCCTGACTTTTTAAATAGTTGTGAATATTAAATGCCATAGTCATTCAAAGCAAAGAACTTGCAGATAATTACAAAAGATATCACAAATATTTGTGGGATATGGCTAAGAACTAATCAAGCATATTGATTTGTAACGTAAACTTCAATTCCATCTGTACCCTTTCTTTCATATAATTCCCTATCAAATTTAACAGGTTTACCTAATTTGCCAGGATTAACCATTCCCGGCGCGGTTTGGCTATCAAACGTCTCAAATAAAAAATGCATCTTTGATTGCCCAACTCTTCCAGTAACATCCTGCCTTATCGGAACAGCAGAACCCGTAAAATTAAGTTGTGCAACCAGTTCATCCATTTGTTCTCTTCTATGTTTATCGTCAACTACAACAAAATGGTATCTCATTAGAGTTTCATCGTCAGGAGATTTATGATAACCCCATCTTACATGTCTTTCATCTCTCGCAATTCCTGTCTTCATTATTGGCTTTGCCATAAAAATCCCATAAATAATTATTATATAAACCCTTGCAAAATCAAAGTGAAGCTCCCAACCACAGCAAGCTGTGGGGCTTCTAATGAAGGCTAAAAATCACTCAACTTAAGTTGAGTTGTTGTTCTTCCTTGCTGTTGAATATATTTTCTTATGATGTCTGCATTTA
>Ga0172370_10007597_pt1 | contig 13261 bp, 9 predicted proteins | sample LakKiv5m_FD_114538 | JGI IMG/M metagenome (GOLD analysis project Ga0172370, IMG submission 114538) | Freshwater microbial communities from Kabuno Bay, South-Kivu, Congo - kab_022012_11.5m | ecosystem: Environmental > Aquatic > Freshwater > Lake | place: Democratic Republic of the Congo...
TACCTGCACTGTCCATGTGTTTGATACTGTCTCAATGGTTGTGGAAGGACTGGTCTTTCTGGTGATTGTCTGGGATAGTTTTGGGAAAAAATATAAAGCATCAAAATCCCAGTTATTTTCAGTTTCGAGGCCTGTTGCCACATTAATGGCCTTCATTTTTGAATAGCCCAGGAACCCTTTCCCCTGCAAATGAATTTTAGCTCCTTCATAATAATAATTCTGAGTATTCAGGCTTCCTTTCCCGTTGTCCATAAGTAAAGAACTAACTACAGTTATAGGTCCTTGAAAATCCATGACCGGATATGAAGCACCGCTTCCTTTCTGGTAAACGGTACTTGCGGCCTGAGATAATTTTGCATAAGTTGGTAAGGCTAATACTCCAAGACCATTGGCCGCCTTTTCCATTAAAGTAGTCGTAGTTCCCGTAGTTCGGTATACCTGATAGCCCGTCCACCATGTCGGCTGACCATCTGTAACTATAAAATCTGTATGCCCGTCTCCATCATAATCTGCAACCATAAAATTATGCGATGCTACGGGATAATTAAGAAGGGAATGACCCTGAAAGTTCGTTCCATTATTTGATGATATATAAAAATATGAACCATTCCAGCTCCCGTCAAATGAGGTTACCATAATATCGGTTGCTCCATCTCCATTCATATCTCCCAGACGAACCCAATCATCCTTGAGATTGCTTTTCTTTTGGGTGAAAGAATAGCCTTCAAATCCAGTTCCGGTTGAGAGTTGAATTTGCCAGTTTGCCCAATCATATTCGGTTTGATCTCTCCCGTATCCATAAAGAAACACATCTATCTTGCCATCAGCATTAAAATCCCCAAGATTGAAAAAGTGCTTTTTGTCAGGCCATGTTGAGGTATAAATCTGTGTCAGACTGGTTCCTGTCATTGAATAGATTTTAACGCCAGTATCTTCAAAACTCCATATTTCAGCCTTCCCGTCTCCATTGAAATCTCCGCAAAGATTCTCATTAAGCAAAGCGGTATTAGTTCCCGTCGCAAGGTTGTTTAATGAACTTGTCATTGAACCCGACGAATTTACAAATGATTTAATATACCACGTACCATCAGGTTGGATAATAAAAATATCATTTACACCATCTCCGTTAAAGTCCATTCCATAAGTTAGGTTATCATTCTCCTGTCTTTCAGTCATTCTCCTGCGTTTCCCCAAAAATCCGCCCAATGTTAAATTATAATGTTGATATATAAGTGTTGGACTGGATAGAGTAGATCCATTGCATATTATATAAAAGAACTGAGATCCATTTGAAGGACCAACTTCAAAAATAATGTCATCTTTCCCGTCTGCATTTAAATCAACAGATTGTATGTCTTTCAACTGATCTTTAGAAATAGAAGTTGTACTGCTTATGTACGTTGGAAAGTTGTCGTTACCGTCTCCAAAGTACACCCTAATACCAGTCCAGGTCGCTCCCTTTGAGGCATCAGGAATACAAAAAAAGTCTCCCTTCCCGTCTCCGTTATAATCACCAGGCACCATAATAGAGTTGTAATTGACATATTGATGAGTGGTATTGTAGGTGGTCTGAGCCATTGAAACATTTGCCGGAACGAGGTATTTAAAAGCAGATGAATTAAATCTGGTCGATCCGATACCGTATTCAATAACCTCATTGAGAACCGAGTAGCTATTATAGTATGAGCCCTGGTAATTATATTTAAACTCGTATGTTTTTACAACTGATGTATTGTACTTGACAGTAATCTTATCAAGTAGGTAGCACATTTGGATTTTTATGCCTTTCAGGTATGAAGTTGCCGGTTCATATTTAGTTTTATAATAGAATGTAATAGTATTGGGTCCATAAGTTATTTCGGCAGGATAAACAGTGTAGTAATCCTGTATATATGCGAAGTTTATCTGATTTCCGAAAAGGTCACTGATTTTTGATACATACCAGTTAGTGATATTATTATTAGTACTTCCATTAATCTTTTGTTTAGATGCGGTTGTATTCCCATATTCATAAACAAGACCTGTTTTGGTTTCAGCTTTAAACCATCCCGGACCGTCCGTACTCGATGACTGAGGAGTAACTCTGGTAAATATATCAATGTCAGTTCGGTATACAGCTGCGGGATCTCCATATGTTCCACTATAAGGAACAAGCCTTTGCCCATCGAGATAAAACTTGTCACCCGTATTCAATTCAATCCCTCTGGTTGTACCATCCTGTTTTAATCTTTGAATCGGATCCAATTATTGGATTATATGTGAAAAATGCGGTAGTTGCATATAACCTGTACCACATATATGAGGAAGTGCCTAAATCAACCCCATAACTTGGATTGGCATAAAATGAAGAACCACCCATAAGAAAGGTCTTGCTACCAGTGGAGACAAGTTTAAAATCTCCGTTTACATCAAGTCGATATGTCGGATTTGTATTATTAATTCCAACATAACCACTTGAATTGACTTTTATTTGCGCTGAAATTTTGAATGTAAAGGCGATTAAGCACAAAATCAGAATAAGTGTAATTCTTTTCATACAGTCAGTGTTTTAAGGTTAGTATTTGTATTGCAGAATTTTATTTAATCAATTATTCTTTAATGATGTTCCATTTTGTTGTATTACCCTTGAGCTTTATTACCATAAAATATATTCCTGTCTCAAGCCCTGACAAGTCAAGATTGTTTGAATATGTAAGATTCTGGAGTGTTAGTATGAGTCTTCCGGTTTGATCATAAAGAGTTATCATATCACTCTTATTCTCTTCCCAGTTCTGAATCTCAACAGTTATCCGGCCCTTAGCCGGATTGGGAAAAATCAGTATTGAAGTCCCTCCGATTACATCAGTTATTGGCTCTACCGGTTTGGATTTGTCTTCTGAAACGCCTGACTCCGATTTCGAAAAGGTGAATACTTTCCTGGATGTCCTGTTTCCGGACTGATCATACCAGAATTTGCGAGCCTGACCAGATGCAGTTATACTGGTAATCACGCAAAAGATTAAAACTAGTAGCTGTTTCATGGTTTAAACAATTAGTGTTCAGGATAATAAAGTTTATGATTGTTTTCTGATCAAAGATGTACTATTGGGTTATTTAATGATTATTTATATTTCTGACAGTATTTTTTTCCAGCATATAACAAATCACCCCGCACAAGGCATCCGAAACTTAATTCCCTACAGACTATCGCCTGTCCCATTAAATCAGCAGCACATTTCTATGTAACATGTCGGAAAGTCTTATTTTGTGACAATGAATTTTGAAGTATTTTTACCTTTATTGGTGATTCATAATGAATCTAAATAATAGTTAAAGATTATCAGGAAGTTATTATCTTCCCTTAAAAGTATCTATCTATTCCCTTTTACCTTTTACCTTTTTCCTTTTTCCTTTTTCCTTTTACCTTTTACCTTTTACCTTTTACCTTTTTCCTTTTTCCTTTTTCCTTTTACCTTTTTAAATCCCTATCTTAGCTGATCACATTAAATTACCATGGCTCTGAACTATATCTGGATCGCCTTTTTCATTATAGGATTCATTGTCGCGCTATGTCAGCTTATATTTGCCGGCAATACGAAAATATTCAGCGATATGATGAACTCGACCTTTGCAAATGCGAAGACGGGTTTCGAAATATCCCTTGGTCTTACCGGCGCTCTCACACTATGGATGGGTCTCATGAAAGTAGGGGAAAAAGGTGGGGTGGTTACAATGCTTGGAAAGCTTTTTGGTCCTTTCTTTCAGAAGCTTTTTCCGGGACTACCGAAAGGACATCCGGCATACGGGTCGATGATCCTTAATTTCTCTGCCAATATGCTCGGACTTGACAATGCTGCAACACCAATGGGCCTGAAAGCAATGAAAGAGATGCAGGATGTAAATCCCGACAAGGACACTGCCTCAAACGCCCAGATAATGTTCCTCGTTCTCAATGCATCAGGGCTGACAATAATACCGGTAAGCATTATGGTTTACCGCACGCAGCTCGGCGCTGCCAACCCTGCTGATATTTTTATTCCGATACTTATCGCAACATATGTTGCGACTCTGGTAGCAATGATTTCCGTAGCGATAGTTCAGAAAATCAATCTTTTCGACAGGGTGATAATAGCATACCTTGGCGGACTTTCAGCGATAATTGCCGGCATAATCATCTATTTCATGTTGCTTCCCAAAGAACAGATAGCTGAAGTATCAACATTTGCAGCCAACTTCATCCTTTTTTCAATAATAATATTGTTCATCGTGCTTGCCCTTGTAAAAAAGGTGAATGTATACGATGCCTTCATTGAAGGTGCAAAAGAAGGGTTCAACACTGCCATAAAGATAATTCCCTTCCTGATCGCGATACTTGTTGCAATTGGCATCTTCAGGGCATCAGGCGCCATGGATTTTGTGGTGACGGGTTTTGACAAATTTTTCTCATGGATCGGGCTTGATACCCGATTCACCGGAGCTTTGCCGGTAGCCTTCATGAAACCGCTCAGCGGAAGCGGGGCACGCGGACTTATGATTGATGCAATGACGACTCATGGAGCGGATTCCTTTATAGGACGTCTTTCATGCACATTACAGGGCGCTACTGACACAACTTTTTATATTCTGGCAGTTTATTTCGGGTCGGTCGGCATTAAAAACACCAGACATGCTGTAGGATGCAGCCTTCTTGCCGATCTTGCCGGAGCAGTTACTGCAATCCTTGTGGCATATCTTTTCTTTGGATAAAACATGGAATATGAGAATCTTAATCCTGATTTCATCTGTTTTCTTAATCATTAAAAATTGTATTTTAATAAGCTTGTAAATAAAAATCCCGGACATTCAGAATAATTTATCAACCTGTCTGTAATACACATGGAATAGTGAATAAAAATCTGCTCCAATGAATTCAATAGTTGTTGCTCTTCTTGTCCTGATCAGTATAATTCTGATAATTACCCTTACCACCAGGCTGAAACTTCACGCTTTTATTGCCCTGTTCATTGTTTCCCTTTTGCTCGCTTTTACAACCCTTCCCGCATCATCCATAATAAAAACAATAAAGGATGGGTTTGGCAGCACAATGGGATCTATAGGGTTCCTTATTATTCTCGGTGCCATAATCGGAATTGCACTCGACCATACTGGTGGAACAAGAAGCATTGCAGAATATATTCTTTCAAAAACAGGTGAAAAGAGAAGCCCTGCAGCCCTTGGAATTACGGGATTTCTGACTGGTCTGCCAATTTTCTGTGATTCCGGATTTATAATCCTCAGCGGGCTTGCAAAATCGTTCGGGAAAAGATCAGGGATAAAAATGCCGTTCATGGCAACTGTCCTTGCCACTTCACTTTACTCGGTACATTGCCTCATTCCGCCTCATCCCGGAGCTCTCGCAGCTGCAGGAGTCCTTGAAGCAAATACAGGTTACCTGATAATCATTGGCATATTGTTCGCCATACCCGGTGCCCTGGCAGCGTATTTCTGGAGCAGATGGATAACCGGAAAAGAAAAGTACGAACCCCTTTCGAATGTTCCTCCGGCTGCAGATTTAATCCAAAAGGAGAATCCACCGGTTCTTCTTTCATTCCTGCCGATAGTTGTGCCGATCCTTTTGATAGCAGTAAAATCACTTGCCGGATTGATAGATAAAACAGGAGACCGATTGATATCCAGGATATTTTATTTTCCCGGAGAACCTGTTATTGCTTTGTTCATAGGTGTTCTCCTGTCGCTTCTTCTTCTTAAAAGAAAAACAATAGGCGGGATGAATTCTCTTTTTTCGGAAGCTGTGGTGAAAGCCGGCCCGATATTGATTATCACCGCTGCCGGAGGCATGTTCGGGATGGTCATCAAGTCGACAGGCATAGGAGAGATAATGGGAGAGAAGCTTTCAGGTACCACTCTCGGACTTCTTGTACCATTTCTGATCGCTGCAGTTATGAAAACCGCTCAGGGCTCATCGACAGTTGCAATAATTACTACTGCATCATTTGTTGCCCCGATGCTGCCGATGCTTGGTCTCTCTTCCGAAACAGGCAGGTTGTTTGCAATGCTTGCCATGGGTTCAGGCTCCATGATGGCATCCCATGCAAATGACTCATATTTCTGGGTCGTTAACAATTTCGGAGAACTAAAAGTCGATGACACATTGAGGGTTTATACAACTTCGACCATTGTTATGGGAATAACAATCTTCGCTCTGGTCTGGATTTGTGCATCTCTTTTAATGTAAACTTAAAAAACAATACATATTATGAACTGCAGAGAGGCAATTGAACTTATATTCCTTGCAGGAGTCCGCAGCGTTCTTCCGGTCAGCCTTATGGCAGATGTCATGAGCCTCAGAGATCAGATCCTTTCAATAGGCGGTAACACCATTTCTCTCGGCAGCATAGAAAATATTTATGTCATTGGCGCCGGGAAAGCCAGCGCCGCGATGGGCCATTATGTTGAAACAATCCTTGGCAATCGCATAAAGAGCGGACATATTGTAGTAAAATACGGGCACTCGTGTAAACTTAAAAGAATAGAAGTCACTGAAGCGGGGCATCCTGTTCCTGATGCAAACGGACTAAAGGCGACGAAGGAGATTATCAGGATAGCAGAAAATGCCTCTGGGAACGACCTGGTAATATGTCTTATCTCAGGTGGAGGCTCGGCATTGATGGCTGACCTTCCCGAAGACCTTCTTCCTGAGGAACTTTATATTGTAAATAATCTCCTTGTAAGATGCGGCGCAACGATAAACGAAATAAACTGTGTCCGCAAACATCTTTCAAAAGTGAAGGGCGGTCAGCTTTCAAGGATGGTCCGTCCTGCCAGACTTGTTACATTTATTGTATCAGATGTTGTTGGAAATCCGCCTGAAGTGATCGCTTCCGGCCCTACTGTACCTGATCCTTCAACTTTCGGAGAAGCTCTTGATGTGATAAATAAATACAACCTTGCATCTGATATAACTTCAGGAGTAATGAGATACCTTAATGAAGGGGCTGCAGGAATTCATCCAGAGACTCCGAAACCGGGAGATCCTGTTTTTGAAGGGGTCCTGAATATTCTTGCAGGTACAAACCAGAATGCCCTGAAGGGAGCAAAAGCTGAGGCTCAGAAACTTGGTTTCAATACATTTATAATAAATGACGCTGTTCAGGGGGATGTCGAAAGCGTAAGTGAAATGATAGTAAGCACTGCGGTCAGCTTTAAAAATAACGACAATATCCCCAAACCTGTCTGTTTGCTTTTCGGGGGTGAAACAACAATAAAGGTCACAAGCGATGGTATGGGAGGGAGGAATCAGCATCTTGCACTCTCGGCTGCCATGAGGCTGCAGAATCTACCCGGTATTACCTTTCTTGCAGCAGGGACAGATGGAAACGATGGAAACACCGATGCAGCAGGGGCTATTGTTGATTCTGACACTGTTACTGCTGCTTTAAATAAAAATATGGATCCTGCCGTATATTTGTCCGAATTTGATACGTACAATTTCTTCAGGAAAACAGGCGGCCTTGTTAAAACCGGACCAACATATACCAATGTCATGGATCTTCTAATTACCGTGGTGGAATGAACTGTGAAACGATTTTGTTATATTTGTCTTGCACCCAGCTGCCAAATTAAGAAAAACAAATAACCTGTTCGGATGAATGCCCTTGTACTTGAGGAATACAACAAGCTTGTTTACAAAGATATGCCTGTCCCGGAAATTGGTTCGGAAGACGTCCTTATAAAGGTTAAAGCCTGCGGGATTTGCGGTTCCGATGTTCATGGACTTGACGGCAGAACCGGAAGAAGAGTGCCCCCTCTCATAATGGGACATGAAGCCTCGGGTATTATTGAAAAAACAGGTTCTTCGGTAATTAAGTGGAAGCTGGGTGACAGGGTTACATTCGACTCAACAATTTACCCTCTTGATGATTGGTACACCCTGGAAGGCAGATATAACCTGAGTGACAACAGAAGAGTACTGGGGGTATCTCCGGGCGATTACAGGCAGCACGGCGCTTTTGCTGAGTATGTTGCGGTTCCCCAGCATATTTTATACAGAATTCCTGAAAATGTTTCCTTTGAGCAGGCTGCAATGGTCGAAGCTGCCGCTGTGGCTCTTCATGCAATAAATATTTCAGGAATCAGGACCGGTTCATCATGTGCTGTTACAGGTGCCGGAATGATAGGAGTTTTTATAATCAAACTACTTGTAATTTCAGGTGCCGTAAAAATAATAGCTATTGATACTGACAAGGAAAAGCTTGAAGGAGCAAGGCTTAGCGGAGCCCGATATCTGTTTAATCCGTCAGAAGGAGGAATTGACACAAAAATAAAAGAAATTACCGGGAACAGAGGTGCAGATATTTCTTTTGAAGTTGTAGGTAAAAGTGAATCGCTCAATACTGCGATTGAGGCAGTGAGAAAAGGAGGGACAGTGGTGCTTGTCGGCAACACCTCGAAGGTAGCCGACATTCCGCTTCAGAAGGTAGTAACTCAGGAACTGACATTAAAAGGTAGTTGTGCAATCCGGGGAGAATATGAAGCAATTCTTGGCCTTCTCGAAACCGGAAAGCTGAAAGTAGATGATCAGATCTCAGTAGTTGCACCTCTCTCGGAAGGTGCAGAATGGTTCGGAAAGCTATATAGAAAGGAAGGTAACCTCAAAAAAGTGATCCTTGTGCCCTGATCCATATAAATGATGAAAAAGAGAATATACAATATTTCCATTGCAGGATGCGGTAAAGTCGCCCATCTTCATGCCAAAGCTATTAAGAACATCAAAAATGCAAAGCTGACCGGAGTATGGAGCCGGACCCCGGATACTTCCCGAAAATTCGCATCATTATATAATACAAAGGCATATACTGAAATTGGACCGATGGTCCTCGAAAATGAAACCGACCTGGTTATAGTCTGTACACCTCATCCTTTTCACCGTCAGCCTGCCATCGAAGCCGCGGGCGCAGGAGCAAATGTCCTTGTTGAAAAACCACTGGCAGCAGATCTCCGCGACTGTGATGCCATTATAAATGCCTGCCGGACCAGGTATGTGAAACTTGGTGTTATCAGTCAGCGCCGGTGGTATTCACCGGTGATGAGGGTCAGAAAGGCAATTGACGATGGAAAGATCGGAAAACCTGTTCTTGCAACAATTAACATGCTTGGGTGGCGCGACAAAGCCTATTACGATTCGGATGAATGGAGGGGAACTTGGAAGATGGAAGGCGGCGGTGTACTTGTCAATCAGTCGCCTCATCAGATCGACCTCATGATCTGGTTCATGGGTGATATTGATGAAGTCTATGGCATCTGGAAAAACCTTAACCATCCATTTATAGAAGTTGAGGACACAGCTCTGGCAATTGTCAGATTCAAAAGCGGGGCACTTGGCAATATAGTTGTCAGCAACTCTCAGAAACCGGGTATTTACGGCAAAGTCCATATCCATGGAGAAAACGGGGCATCAGTCGGTGTCCAGACTGACGGCGGGGCAATGTTCATCGCCGGCATGACAGGCGTTACCGAACCCCCTGTTAACGATTTATGGACTGTCCCGGGTGAGGAGTCCCTTCTGCCTCAATGGATAAAGGAGGATACGGAAATATTTTACAAATATGATCCAACAGTATATTATATGCAATGCCAGATCGAGGATTTCCTGCAGGCAATTGAAAATGACACGGAGCCTCTTGTTACAGGCGACACCGGCCGCAAAACCGTTGAACTGTTCACCGCAATTTACAGATCAACACGCGACAATATTCCAGTTAAATTTCCACTTAAACCCGAACCCGGTTACGACGGCCGCGGCTAACTTTTTGCTTTGACCAAGAACCATGAACCATGAACGATGAACGATAAACCATGAACAATAAACCATGAACGATGAACGATGAACCATGAACCATGAACAATAAACCATGAACGATAAACCTTGAACCTTGAACCTTAAACCTTGAACCTTAACCTCTTCACAATGTCCGCACCCTACATTATCCTGATAGTAATTGTCGGAGTATCCCTTCTCCTGATGATGGTACTTAAATTCAAGCTGAATGCATTCGTTGCCCTTCTTATAACATCTATTGTTGTGGGGGTAATGGCAGGAATGCCACTTCAGAAGATTTCCGAAAGCATTCAGGAGGGGATGGGCAGTACCCTGGGGTTTGTTGCCACAGTAGTAGGCCTGGGTGCAATTTTTGGTCAGATGCTTGAAAGCTCGGGAGGTGCAAGATCTCTGGCCAATTACCTTCTGCGTAAATTCGGTACTAACAAGGCAACCTGGGCTCTGACACTAACAGGCTTCATCGTAGGTATACCAATATTCCTTGATGTAGGGTTTATTATTATTATTCCAATTGTTTATGCTCTGGCAAGAGATGCAAAACGCTCGGTTTTGTATTACGCGATACCTTTACTTGCGGGGCTCGCAGTAACTCATACAATGGTACCTCCGACACCAGGTCCGACAGCAGTGGGTGAAATGCTTGGAGTTGATCTTGGATGGGTGGTTTTGATGGGACTTATTGTCGGGCTGCCAACAGCAATCATTGCAGGTCCAATCTTCGGAAAATTCATTGCAAAAAAGATAAATATACCTGCTCCTCATGTATTCCAGGAGACTGAAGCCGATGGGGAAAAACCGGCAGATCTTCCGTCATTCGGAACTATCGCTGCCCTGATAATGACCCCGCTCAGCCTTATCCTGATGAGCACTTTTATAAAACTGGGCGTGGATAAAGGTGCATTGAATAAATCTATTATTACAGAGATACTTACCTTTATTGGCCATCCTTTCACTGCACTTATTATTGCAACACTGCTCTCGATACTTCTTTGTCTGAAGAGAAACATGCCGGGACAGAAGATACTGGAACTAAGCACGAAAGCATTGGGCCCCGCAGGTATCATAATCCTTGTTACAGGAGCGGGAGGTGTTCTTAAGCAGATCCTTGTCGACAGCGGAATCGGAAAAATGCTGGCAGAATCACTGGCCGATTCATCAATCCCTGTGATAGTTCTTGCATGGGTGCTTGCTGCCCTTGTCAGGATTACCCAGGGTTCGGCAACAGTGGCTATGATAACTTCGGCGGGAATAATATCTCCTTTGCTTTCATCGTTCAATCTCTCTCAGCCTGATATTGCAATAATCGTGATTGCAATTGCGGCGGGGGCAACCATTATGTCGCACGTCAACGACAGCGGATTCTGGATTGTCAGCAAATACCTGGGGATGAATGAGAAACAGACACTTCAGTCGTGGACGGTGATGGAGACAATTATTGCAGTTTGCGGCCTGGTCTTTACACTTATCCTGTCGGCTTTGTTCTGATAATGATCACTATTTCGTTTACGACTGATATTATGTATTATATTGCTTAAAAACCTGATATTTAATTATGAAACTTAAATTTTGCGGAGCCGCCAGGGAAGTTACAGGTTCGAAGATCCTTCTGACAACTGACCATGGCAAAAGGATACTTCTCGACTGCGGGATGTTCCAGGGGAAAGGACTTGAAACTGATGCTATGAACAGAGATCTGGGTTTTGATCCTTCCATGGTCGACCATATTATACTTACACATGCACATATAGACCATTCCGGACTTATTCCCTATGTATACAAGCTTGGGTTCAGAGGATCGATAATATGTTCCAATGCTACACGCGACCTTTGCTCGATAATGCTTGCAGATACAGCTTTCATTCAGGAACATGATACGAAAACATTCAATAAAAGGCGTGCGAAAAAGGGATTGCCGCTTGTAACACCGATATTCACACAGGAGGATGCAAAGGAATGTATGGCATTGTTCATCGGGGTTCCGGAAAACATGAAATTCAGGATCGATGACAATATTAAGGTGAAGTTCACAAGCACCGGGCACATGCTCGGCAGCGGTGTTGCAAACCTGTTCATAACGGAAAACGGTAAAACGACAAGGCTGGCATATACAGGCGACATAGGGAGACCTTCAAGCAGGATACTGGAACCGCCGAAACCATTTCCACAGGCCGATATACTTATAACAGAATCTACGTACGGCGACAGGCTGCATAAAGACATTATTTCAGCAGATGATGAATTGCTGAAAACTGTGATCGATACATGCGTTAAGAAAGGCGGAAAACTCATAATACCATCCTTCAGCGTTGGGAGAACGCAGGAGATCGTTTATTCGCTCAATAACTTCTTCAACCGGGGAAAACTTCCCCGCGTGGAGATCTTTGTCGACAGCCCTCTTGCAGTAAACGCCACCACTATCTTCAGGATGCATTCCGAATGCTTCAACAGGGAAATTCTTAAGATAATGGAAAACGACAGCGATCCTTTCGGATTTAACAGCCTCACCTATATTACAAGACAGGAGGATTCGAAAAAACTAAACGATTATAAAAAGCCATGTATTATAATCTCAGCATCGGGCATGATGGAAGCAGGTCGAATCAAGCATCATCTTGCAAATAACATAACTGACCCGAAAAATACAATCCTTGTTGTAGGCTATTGTTCTCCCGTGACGCTTGGAGCAAGGATAGCAAGGGGAGACAAGGAAGTTTCGATATTCGGAACCGTTTATCCTGTCAATGCTGAAGTAAGGATAATTGATTCGTTCAGTGGTCATGGTGATTACGAGGAAATGATAGAATTTCTTGATTGTCAGAATAAAAAGGAAGTTCAGAAGCTTTTCCTTGTTCATGGTGAATATGAAACACAGGTGAAATATTCATCAAGGCTTCAGGAAGCAGGATTTTCAAATATCCAGATCCCGTCTCCGAAACAGGAATTCAAGGTTTAGTATTGCAACCTCAATATTATAATCAAGATTGGGGTTGTAGAAAAAGACATTTTGAAATTTTTACGTCGACAAGATTTAGTTATTTATCTTGCATTTAGTGACTTTTGTCTTTTTTGTAATGCCCGTTTTTCCAACATTTTCCACATCCCCTGTACCGAAATGAGGATTTTTCCGGATGCTTTCAGGAATCTTATTGAAAGTTCTCCATTATCTAAATAAAGGATTAATCCACCTGATTAAACGGCTGAAAAATTGCTTTGGAATTTCATTCTGAATTGTTACTTTAGTAAAGTCTGCAAAAAGTCCTTTACTATGTCTGCAATTTCAAAGCGGGAACAGGAAGTTCTTATTCTCATTTCAAAGGGTCTGTCGGTCAAAGAAATCGCTTCTGAACTAAATATTTCTGAGGAGACAATAAAGACCCACCGAAAAAATCTCTTTAGAAAGTTTTCGGTAAAAAACTCGCCTCATCTGATCAAACTGGCATTCGA
>Ga0172370_10007598_pt1 | contig 13261 bp, 16 predicted proteins | sample LakKiv5m_FD_114538 | JGI IMG/M metagenome (GOLD analysis project Ga0172370, IMG submission 114538) | Freshwater microbial communities from Kabuno Bay, South-Kivu, Congo - kab_022012_11.5m | ecosystem: Environmental > Aquatic > Freshwater > Lake | place: Democratic Republic of the Congo...
CGCTTCACCTGTCCGAACACATTCCTGCTCGGTGCGGATTCGCACACCCCGACCGGAGGGGGCATAGGAGCCATGTGCGTCGGATTCGGTTCCACTGATGCCGCAGTTGCAATGGCGACTGGCAAAGTCTGGACGCGCGTGCCGGAAACGATCCGCATCAACCTCGAGGGCACACTGGCCGGCGGGGTCTATCCGAAAGACGTGATTTTGAACATCGCACGCCAGCTTTCCTCGGAAGGCGCAAACTACAAGGTTGTCGAATTCGGCGGCAGCGCAATCTCGCATTTTGACGTTCCCTCCCGTCTCACCCTATGCAACATGTGCGCCGAAATCGGCGCCAAGACCGGCATCGTGCCTGCGGACGCGCAGACAGCCGCCTATCTCAAGCGCCAAAAGCGCTACAAGCCGTTCGAGCAGCTCCGCTCTGATGCCAATGCGCATTTTGCCGACACGCTCACTTTCGACATTTCGAAAATCGAGCCCACCGTGGCAAAGCCGCCGGACATCGACCGCGATGTCCCGATTTCAGAAGTGGAAGGCACGTCAATCACGCAAGTGTTCCTCGGCTCATGCACAAACTGCAGGATTGAGGATTTGCAGGTGGCATGCAATATCCTGAAAGGCAAATCCATCTCCAAAAACATCAAGTTCATAATCACCCCGGCAAGCCGCGAAGTCTGGGAGCAGGCTCTTGCTGCGGGCTATTTGGCGGAATTCTCCCGCCTTGGCGCAATCGTCACGCAGCCGGGCTGTGGTGCGTGCCTGGGGCGGCACATGGGCGTGCTTGATGATGACGACGTATGCGTGAGCACATCCAACCGCAATTTCACCGGAAGGATGGGTTCGCCCAAAGCAAAAATATACCTGGCTTCCCCGGCAACCGCTGCCGCATCCGCAATCGAAGGCAAATTGGCGGACCCGCGAAAATACATTTGAGCTGATACTATGGCAAAAGTTTGGAAATTCGCAGACGCAATCAATACCGACCTCATCACTCCGGGCCGCTACAACATGACCACGGACATGGCGGAATTTGGCCGGATTGCATTCATCGAGCACCGCCCGGAATATGCAAAACAGGTGAAGAAGGGCGACTTTATCGTGGCGGGGCGGAATTTCGGCTGCGGCTCCTCAAGGGAAACGGCAGTTTATGCCTTGAAAGCCAACGGCGTCAGCGCCATTATTGCCAAATCATTTGCGCGCATCTTCTACCGCAACTGCATCAACAACGGTGTGCTTGCAATAGTCGCTCCGGTTGATTTCATAGATGGCATTTCCGAAACCGATGAAATCTCGCTCGAAAACAACAAACTTACAAATAAAACAAAAAACGCAACTATCCAAATATCTATTCCGCCCCTGATGCGGAAATTGGGGCAGCACGGCGGCATCCTGGAATTCCTGAAAAAACATAAAATAGAAGAGTTGGAAAAACCATAGGTATTTGCCATGGCAAACACGAAAAAAATCCTGTTCATCAACGGCGATGGCGTAGGACCCGAGCTCATGGCGCACGCGCGCTCGGTAGTTGACGCACTGGTTCAAGTGGAATGGGTGGAAGGGGAAGCGGGTTTTGCCACTTTCCAAAAATACGGCACAAGCCTGCCAGATGAAACCATCGCACGCGCCAAGGAATGCGACGCAATTCTCTTCTGCGCAGTTACTTCCCCCCCAAACATTCCGAATTACAAAAGCGCCATAGTTACATTGCGCAAAGAACTGGACCTTTTTGCAAATGTGCGCCCCTTCCACACGCTTCCGAACGTTCCGCTCCAGTTCCCTCCGCTCAATTTCGCCATCATCCGCGAAAACACCGAAGGCATGTATTCCGGAATCGAAAAGCGGATGAAGAACAAGGCGACATCGACAAGAGTGATTACAAGAAAAGGCAGCGAAAGAATTGTTTGCTTTGCTTTCGAATATGCCAAATCCCATTCATTCAACAAAGTAACTCTCATCCACAAAGGCAACGTGCTTCGCGCAACCGATGGCTTGTTTTTGGAAGCTGGAAGGAAAGTTGCCGAAAGTTATGCTCCCAGCATTTCCTGCGAAGATGCGCTTGTAGATTCCATTGCCATGCGCCTGATAAAATCCCCATTGGATTTCCAGGTCATCTGCGCCACAAACCTTTTCGGCGACATCCTTTCTGATGAAGCGTCTGCCCTCATCGGCGGCCTCGGCGTTGCGCCTTCTGCCAACATCGGCAAGAAATACTCCCTGTTCGAGCCTGTGCACGGCTCAGCGCCAAAATACGCCGGGCAGGACGTAGTCAATCCAACCGGAATGCTGCTTGCCACCTCAATGATGCTCGAGCACATTGGCTATGCGAAAGAGGCTGCCAAATTAAATGCCGCAATAACTGCCGCCTACCAGAAAAACATCAAGACAAAAGACGTCGGCGGAACTAATAAGACGAGCGAAGTTGTTGCGGAAATAAAACGCAACCTGCAATCCTAATCCCAATTCTTTTAAACTCCGCAACCGTTCGCCTATGGGGTGCGCTCCATGGCAAAAATCGAATGGTACCACGAATTCGTCAACACTCATTACAAGCCGAAGAAAGATGACGTAAAAGTCCTCTTCTACTATGAGAAGGCGAAAGGCATAACGGATGAGGATGCAATCGGGCGCATCGCATCGGAAAGCTCTTCGGGCACCTGGACAACACTTACTGAAAAGCCGAGGCTTCTTCCGAAAGTCAAGGCTTATGCCTACAATTACAAGAACAATTACGTCAAGGTGGCGTACCCGCTTTACATTTTCGAGCTCGGTTCCGTGCCTGCCATGCTTTCGGGTTTTGGCGGCAACATTTTCGGCATGAAGGCGCTCGACAACCTGCGCCTTCAGGATGCCGAGCTTCCGCTGGAATATGTCAAGGCATTCCGCGGCCCCACATATGGGCGGGATGCGATTCGCCGGATTTTCAAACGAAAGGAAGGCCCCATTACTGGGGTGGTGCCCAAGCCGAAAATCGGCTACACTGCGCGCGAGCACGCCGAAAAAGTCGGCTATGCAATTTACATGGGTGGAATAGACTGCCTCAAGGATGATGAAAACCTGACTGACCAGAAATTCGACCATTTCGCGGACAGAGTGAAATGGGTTGCGAAATTCCGCGACAAGGCAATGGCGCAAACCGGCGATGTCAAAGACGCATACTTGAACTGCACCTCTCCGAACCTCAAGGAGCTTGAGCGCCGCGTGAAAATGGTGCACGACAATGGTTTCAATTATTTCATGATTGACGTCGTTGTTTCCGGCTTCACCGCAGTGCAGACAGCCGCAGAATTGGCTCATGACTATGGCATGGCAATCCACGGCCACCGCGCCATGCACGCCATGTTCACGCGAAACGAAAAGCACGGCATGAGCATGCTCTACCTTGCAAAATTGTGCCGCATGATGGGCATAGACCAGCTGCATGTCGGCACCGCAATCGGCAAATTGGGCGGAACGTCAAAGGAAATTATCGCCACAAAGGAAATGATGATGGATTCTGAAGTTTCAGAAATTCCCGGCCTTCGCATGGCGCAGAAATGGGGCGACATCAAGGCGTCACTGCCGGTTTCATCCGGAGGGCTTCACCCCGGCCTTGTGCCGCAAGTGCTTGAAATGTATGGCACCAACGATATAGTGTTGCAGGCTGGGGGCGGCACGCAGGGGCACCCTGACGGCATAGAAGCAGGCGCGCGCGCATTCATGCAGTCCATCCACGCTTACAAAAACGGCGTGTCGCTACAGGAATACGCGCTCTGCCACAAGGAATTGCGCCGCGCATTGGAAAAATGGGGCGGAATGCGGCCGATATAACAAATAGTTGTTATATTTGTCACAAAAGGTATTAATAAGCAAAAAGCCCTATTTACCTCATAGATTACCCACGGAGGTTAGCATATGGCAGATTCCGAATGCCCCGATTGTGCGGGCCACATTTCGCCCCGCCCGGGGATAGAATCAGGTGAGGTTATCTCATGCCCGGACTGCGGTGCAAAGCTAGAGGTAAAATCGGTTTCCCCGTTCGTGCTTGAGAAAGCTCCGGAAGTTCAAGAAGACTGGGGCGAGTAGAACGGATAGGCGAAGGTGAGGGCTATGCGTGTGGCGCTTCTATACACTCTAATCACTCCGGAAAACAAACTTCTGCTAGGGGCAGCGCGAGCAAAGGGGGTTGAATTGGAAAAGGTGCAGGACGATTCGCTTGAAATGGAGCTGACGCATTCGGGCAGGCAATTCGATGGCGTATTGCAGCGCTCATCCTCATATGCCCGCACCCTCTACAGTTCATTCTACCTTGAGCAAATGGGCACATTCGTCTGCAACCCCTACAAGGCGCACCATTTGTGCGGAGACAAATTCCTCGCATCCATCCTGCTTGCAAAAAATAAAATCCCAACCCCGAAAACATACGGCGCATTCAGTGCGGATGCGGCTCGTGCAGCCGCCGCGAAACTTTCTTTCCCAGTAGTCATGAAGCCGGTTTTCGGCTCATGGGCAAGAATGGTGCACAGATTGAACGATGCAGACTCCCTCTCGAACGAATTGGAATCGCGCGAGGAAATGGGCCATGCCTTCCAGAAAGTCTATTACTTGCAGGAGCACATAAACAAGCCCGGACGGGATTTGCGCGTGTTCGTTATAGGCCAGCAGGCAATTGCGGGCATCTACCGCAACTCAACAGCAAAATCCGGCTGGATTACCAATACCGGGCGGGGCGGCACTGCGTCCAACTGCCCAATCACTCCGGAAACAAACGAGCTTGCGGTTCGCGCGGCAAACGTTTTCGGGGAAGGAATTTACGGCGTCGACATGATGGAGAGGGCGGACGGCTCTCTTGTTGTGCACGAAGTCAACCACACAACCGAATTCCGAAATTCCATCGCCCCAAGCGGAGTTGACATTCCGGCGAAAATGATAGATTACTTTATTTCCAAGGTCAAACAGTAGTATTATATACCACTTCTAACCACAATAATGCACAACAAGAGGTGTATTCATGAACGCTATTCGATCTGCAAATCCATCCAATTTGAGGCTCTATGGAAACGGCCAACGAGTTAACCTCCCGAAATTTTTCGAGCTTCTAAAGGGGGACGGAAAGACCGGAGTTAACGTCATTTCAAACAAGTTTTTCGACCCCATGATAATGAAAGATTTCAACAGCCTTCCGGCAGATATCAAAAAAGAGCTGATAAACAACTGGCTTCGCACAAGCACCCTCGTGGTAAAAAACAAAAATGGCAAAAAATTGGGCGACCAGATAGTGTTTTCGGATGGCGGATGCTCTGTCACAATAAACATCAACAGGGCATTAAGGGGCGAGCTAGGCTTGATTGCGGATTTGCTCCCTGATAATTTCAACCTCGAGCTGAGCAAAGATGGCAAGCATGCGGTCATATCCGAACTCAAGGAAACAGATGCGAAAGTTGTCGAGTTTGTAGGTTACCATCAATTGGGAGATACCAATGAATCCACCATGTGGGTTCCGGTCAAAAAAGTTCTTGATGGAAAACCTTCAGAAAAACGCCGCTCTTGGATTCCAGATAGTGAAGTTGTTGGTCTCGCTGGCCGCCTCGACTACTTCCTCGGCCTCGTCCGCAGGGACGTCTACGTCGTCCGGCCTTCCGGCGGTTCCGGGGTGCCAGAGTTCGTGATTGGCAATAACCTGGAATTGCAAGCTAAAGTTGACGGCCTGCTTGGCAAAATGGACGCTGAGCGTGGAAACCCGGGCAATTTGCTACAACTGAGCAAAGAATTGACTGTGCTGCTGCAAAAGCAATAAATTGCTTGCCTGCGTTGCTTTTTTGCCCTGAGGCAGGAATGCCCGGAGCCACACGCTGCTGCATAGTGCTGTCTTTTTGTCAGACATGAAATACAGCGGCAACACATGGTAAGCCTGCAAGGGCTGAAAAAGTGAAGCCGCAGTGGAAGTTAATGAAGTGCAGGGGCTACGGTTTGGTCTCGCTGGCCGCAACGACAACAACCTCGGCAACAACCGCAGGAACGTCAACGTCAACCAGCCTTCCAACGGTTCCGAAATGACTCCGGCTTTCTTCAGGGCATCTGATGATTTTATGAGGACGTATTGTAATCTTTTCCAATCTCTTTGCAGTTTTGACAACCTCTTCCTAGCGTACCAAAACGCAAGCCGGCACAAACGGAAAAAGGATTACATTCTAGAATTTGAAAAAGACTTGGAAAACAATCTCTACAAATTACAATGGGAGCTTCTCACGCACACTTACTTGCCGCGCCCTCTCAAAACTTTCACTGTGCGCGATCCAAAGACACGGAAAATCAGCGCCGCAAGTTTCCGTGACCGGGTTATCCATCATGCATTGTGCAACACTATCGCCCCAATTTTTGAAAGCAGGTTCATCCACGACACTTATGCAAACCGGAAAGGGAAAGGCACCCTCGCCGCCCTGAACAGATTTGATTTTTTCGTGCGCAAAGTGTCAGGAAATGGCAAGCCAATATGCAGAGTGAGAGAGAGTCAAATATTATCGCAGGCTATTGCCTGAAATGCGACATCCGGCATTATTTTGAAACCGTTGACCAAGAGGTTTTGCTTTCAATTCTGCAGCGCAGGATAAACGATGAAGAAGTTATCTGGCTTGTGAAAACCATCCTCCAAAACCACAAAAGCGGCACTCCTGGAAAAGGCATGCCATTGGGGAATCTGACAAGCCAGTTTTTGGCAAACGTCTATCTGGCCGAATTGGATAATTTTGTGAAACATGAATTGAGGGTAAAATATTACCTGCGCTATGTCGATGATTTCATATTGCTGTCAAGAAACAGGCTGGAGCTGGCGGGCTTCAAATCAAGAATCGAAACGTTCCTCCTTGAAAAACTGAAGCTCCGGCTTCACCCTGCCAAGTCGAGAATAATTCCTCTTTCTGCGGGTGTTACGATGCTTGGCTTTAGGGTTTTCCTCCACTATAAGCTGCTGAAAAAAAGCAACCAGAATAGGATTTGGAAAAGGCTGGAAAAATTCAGGCGGCAGCTTGAAAATGACGAAATCACCGAGGAAAAAATCCAGCTTAGCTTGGCGGGCTGGAATGGCTATGCGAAAATGGGAAACACCTTCAGGCTGAGGGAAAAAGTAAGAGTGGAATCTGGCATTTTTTTCGGAAACCACCCTCCAAAATCATTTTAAACCCCGATTTCCTGATATATTTGTAGAGTCCCCGGTGGTTGCCCATCCTGCAAGGGGTGGTCAAACCCGGGCTTAATCATAGTGATATCATGCAGCCTAGCGGAGCCCTTTTCATCGACAGTTCAAATCTCTACCACGCATTGAAAAACGAGCGCAGGCTGCCGTTCGATTACGAAGAATTATTCTCCCAACTCTCAGAAAGGTTCGACCTTAAGCTTATTTTCTTCTATGATGCCATAAAAGAAATCTCAAAAGATCCCGATGGCTATGCCAAGCAGCAGGCGTTCCATGCGCATTTGCGCAAATTGAAATGGCCGATTAAATTAAGAGCGAGAAAACTCAAGTATGTCCAAGGCATAAGTCCGGAGCGTGTCAGTTCTGCCGCTGACAAAAGCAACATTGTCGACTCTTGCAGGGAAAAACTGATGTCTTTTTTGCAGGCTCTGGGTGTCATCCATTTTACCAAGGAGAAAGGAATCGACATCCTTCTTGTTGCTGATGCAATCGAGGCGGCACGGACAAAAAACTACAATTGCGTGATAATCCTATCCGGCGATGCGGATTTCGTCCCTGCAATAAACCTGATAAAGTCATTCGGAGTGAAAACGGTCAACCTTCATGCCTATTCCGGGAGTTCGACCGAGCTTCGGAATGCATGCAACGAGCACATGCTTATTGTGTTTGATAATGCCGGTTTCTATCTTCAGTGATCTTAGGAGTTTGCCACCCTTGTTATATTCATAACAATCATTATTTAATATCTCCAAGCCCAATTCTATTCAGGTGAGTTTAGCATGGCTTACAAGGTTTCAATCATCGGAGCATCCGGCTACACCGGCGGCGAGCTTCTGCGCTGGGCGCTCGTGCATCCGCAAATAGAAATCGCACAGGTCACATCCGAGCGATTTGCGGGCACGCCGGTAACAAAGCTCAATCCGAACCTGCGCGGATTCACATCGGCAGAGTATGTTTCAGTGAAGCAGCTCAACACGAATGTTGATGCGATTTTCCTCTGCCTTCCACACAAGGTTTCGGCTCCATTCGCAAAGCAGTACATCGACAGCGGCGTGAAAATAATAGATTTGTCGGCGGATTTCAGGATTCACAATCCGGCTGTTTATGAAAAGTACTATCAGGCGCATCCCTGTCCCGAGCTTCTGCCTCGCGCAGTCTACGGGCTGCCGGAGCTGCACCGCGAGCAAATCAAGAAGGCGCAATTGGTAGCGGGAGTTGGATGCCTTGCATCAAGCGTCATACTTGCGCTTGCGCCTCTTGTAAAAGAAGGCCTAATCGACACCGCCAACATCATTGCGGATTCCAAAATCGGCAGCTCCGCAGGCGGCGCGGCATTCGACATTTCAACCCACCACCCGGAGCGCCAGGGAACCGTGCGCGGCTACAAGCCCACCGGCCACCGCCACATCGCGGAAATCGAGCAGGAGCTGAATGAAATAGCAACAGGCGCAAAGCACCACGCAAACGTTTCCGTCGGCCTCACTCCGCATGCGGTTGAAATGGTGAGGGGCATTTTCTCCACACTCCACGTACGCCCGGTGAAGCCGATAAAGGACATCGACCTCTGGAAGGCATACCGCGCATTCTATGCGAATTCGCCGTTCATACGCCTTGTGAAGGACAAGAACACGCTCTTCCGCTACCCTGAGGTAAAGCCCGTCATCGGCACGAATTTCGCCGACATCGGCTGGGAAATCGATGAGACAAAGCCACGCATGGTGGTAATGTCCGCAATCGACAACCTCATGCGCGGCTCCGCAGGCCCTGCCATACAGAATTTCAACCTCATGTTCGGGCTTGATGAAAAGACGGGGCTCTGGCAGCCGGGCTACCACCCAATCTGATTTGGTGTTGCACATGCCAAACAAACCCATTGTCGTTATCAAGATAGGGGGCAGCATTGCGGAAAAGCCGGAAGCGATAGCCAAGGACATCGCATCACTTCAAGGCAATTACTCATTCATCATTGCGCACGGCGGCAGCGCGGAAACCAACAAGCTCACCGAGCGCGTCGGGCTCAAGCCAAACTTCCTCACTTCGCCTAGCGGAGTGAAGTGGAGATACACCAACCCGGAAATAATCGAAGTATACAACATGGCGGTGGGCGGGCAGGTCAGCGCAAGGCTGGTTTGCGCCTTGCATTCTGCAGGCGTCAACGCGGTCGGATTGTCTGGGCAGGATGGCAAAACTGTTGTCGGGAAGCAGAAAATCACGACCGCAGTGGATGAGTCCGGCAAGCAGAAAATCATCCGCGACGACTTCACGGGCAAAATAGAGAAGATAAATGCGGAATTCCTGGGCATGCTGCTGTCAAACAGCTATGTTCCAGTAGTGGCAGCAATTGCGATGGGTGAGGTGCATCAGCCGTTAAATGTTGACGGGGATCGGCTCGCAGCCGCGATTGCATCTGCCATGCATGCGGACATGATGATTTCGCTCACCGATGTGGACGGCTACTACAAGAATTTCCCGAACGACCTTGTGCCTAAGCTCACGCGCGCCGAGCTTGACGAAGCAATGAAGAATGCAGGGGCAGGCAAGCTGTCAGGCGGGATGAAGAAGAAGCTCATGGGCTGCATCGAGGCAATCGATGGCGGGGTAAAGGAAGTTGCAATTGGCAATGGAACCATCGAAGCGCCAATAACAAAGCTTCTGGTAGGTTCGGGCACTCACATAACAAAGGGTTGATTTCATATGGCAACAAACGCAGAGCACATCGCAACCGAAAACAAATACGAAATGGGCGTATATCCAAAAAGGGACATTTCCATAGTGCGCGGAAAGGGCAGCCTTGTCTGGGATGCGGAAGGCAAGGAGTACATCGACCTCACTTCCGGCATCGGCATCGCAATCCTGGGGCATTCCCACCCTGCGCTAGCCGAAGCGATTTCCCGCCAGGCATCCACCTTAATGTCGGCAAATGAATCATTTGCCAACGACCAGCGCTCAAGGCTGCTCGAGCGGCTCGCAAAGCTTTGGCAGTCCGCCACCGGCACTCCCGGCAAGGTTTTCCTTTCAAATTCCGGCACCGAAGCAGTTGAATGCGCAATCAAGCTTGCGCGTGCAAAAACCGGCAGGAAAGGGTTTGTTGCGGCAATGAACGCATTCCACGGGCGCAGCACGGGCAGCCTCTCACTTACTTTCAAGCCGAAATACAGGGAGCGTTTCGAGCCCCTTATCGGGCCAATCACGCGCGTGCGCTTCAATGACATTGAAGGCCTGCGCAATGCAGTCACCGACCAAACCGCAGCTGTCTTTTTGGAAGTCATCCAGGGCGAGGGCGGCATCCGCCCGGCAAATGCCGAGTACCTCAAGGCTGCGCGCGAAATCTGCGCGGAAAAGGGCGCTCTGTTGATTTTCGATGGCATCCAAACATGTGCCGGACGCACAGGCAAGTTCTTTGCATTCGAGCATTTCGGCATTGCGCCGGATGTTGTCACACTGGCAAAGGGCCTGGGCGGAGGCGTGCCAATCGGCGCAACAATTGCGCGCGAGGACGTTTGCGCCCTCAAGGCGCTCGAGCACGGTTCGACATTCGGGGGCAACCCTCTTGCATGTGCGGGAGCGAATGCAACACTTGATGCGATTGAGAATGAGGGCATATTGCGGCAGGCAATGGAAAACGGCGAATGGATGATGGGGAAATTAAGGGAGCTGCAATCAAAGCATCCTGTAATTGTCGACGTGCGCGGAAGAGGGCTCATGCTTGCCATCGAATTGAAAACCGAGGCGAACCCGATACTCAAGGCAGCCCAGGCAAAGGGGCTTCTTGCCCTTGCCTCCGGCGAAATGGTCATACGCATGCTTCCGCCGCTCAATACCGACCGGCAGACTTTTGAACGCGCACTTTCCATACTGGAATCGGTTTTGCCATGAGCCGAAAATTCCTCTCCGAGCTAATTCGGGCAAAAAGCTTTTCAGGAAGCGAATCCTCAGCTGCGAAACTCTGCGCTGAGCGCATGCGCGCCCTTGGCTACAAGCATGTGCGCATAGATGAAGTGGGGAATGTTGTGGGTGCGAATTACGATTACACGAAGGACCCGCACTGCGATGTTCTGCTTTTCTCCCATCTTGATACAGTCGATGGCTTCTGGGAAGTGAAGGAGGATGCAACCGGCATATCCGGGCGCGGCGCAGTCGACGCCAAGGGCTGCCTTGCAAGCTACATCGAGGCGGGCATCCATGCCCCGTCAAATCTGAAAGTCGTTGTTGCCGGCGTGGTGGAAGAAGAGGCGCCCACGTCAAAAGGGACATGCCATCTGCTCACATGCCTGAAGCCGGAAATGTCGGTGAACGGCGAGCCGTCAAACCTCGAGGGCATCACGCTTGCTTACAAGGGCAGGATTGTGGTGGAATGCCAAACTCTCGGGGAGGCAGCGCATGCCGGCATGAAGGCGGACAACCCAATCGAGCGCACTTTCGAATATTATGAAAAGCTGCGCAAGCATTTCCCCCGACACCACACGTTCGATTCGGTAATATTCAACGTGACGCACATCGACTACGGCAAGCGCGACTCGCTCAACATCATCCCTGGGCGCCTTGATTTTTTCATGGACGTCCGCATCCCTCCGAATGCCGACATTGAGAAGATAAAGCACCTCTTCCGCTCATCGGCGCCGGATGGCGTGAAAGTGAACATCCCCGAGGCGTTTCCGGGCTGTGAAATTTCCCCGTCCGAGCCAGTGGTGCGCGCCATGGTTGCGGCGCTGCGCGCTAACGGCCTCACTCCGCGCTATTTGAAAAAATCCGGAAGCGCGGACATGAACATCACGATGTCAAAGGGAATCCCCACAATCGCCTACGGCCCCGGCGATTCCAAGCTCGACCACACCGACCACGAGCGCCTGCTGTGGTCGGATTACGAAAAATCAATAGCCGTGCTCCGGGCTTTCCTGCGGAATCCCGCGCTGTCATCCTGATTTTTTTGCAGCCAAAAGCGCGAATTCGAAAAATGCGGCTTCAGCCTCGGCGCCGGCATATTCCCCGGCATGCCTGGCGTTCCACTCCCGCACGGTTTTATTGTGGAGCTTCACCTCTTTTTCAAATTCCTCCAAAAGCTCCCCGGTCTCGCTCTTGCCGTATTCCCCATCCTTCCATTTCCGGGGGCAAACAAGGTGCTTGTTGTATTTCAGCCTGCCGCCCTCGCCGAAAACAAACGGGTAAACCCTGCAGGGAATGGGGTGGAATCCGTGTATTCCGCAGCCCATCGCCCCTCTGAAAAAGTGGCACGAGCCGCTTGGCTTTTTTTTCAGCGCCAGCGCCTTTTCATGCAGCCTGCCGTTTTCATCAAAGATGAAAACATCGGAATGCGGCGGGGCTTCTATTTTTTTCGCATCCGCAAGGTGGCAGAATTCCTGCGGCCTGCATTTCAGCCTATTGCAAATCCTTGCCATGTCAAAGCAGGTTATCGGGATTGAGAAATGCGTGCAGCACCTCATGTCGCACGACGCGCACGGCTCGGAAAGAAGCTTTTTTTCGAACGGAAGCCTTTCTTTTCCGCCCATTTTTCCACTTTCTAGGCTTTCGGGGAAAATACCGACAGCTCGCCGCCGTTCTGCACCGCGTGGGTGAAAATGTCCCCGTTCTTGTCGGAAACGGTCAGTGTCGTTGTCTTTGGGCCGATTCCTATCGTGACTATTTTCTTTTCCGTGCCCTCGTTGACGGCAAATGAGTAGAACTTTCCATCCTGCGTGACATGCACCCTGTCCACGTTGTTCCAGTTTATCGTTCGGAGGAATTTGGAGAGTTTCATAATCCCACCTATGCCCGTATTTCGGGCTGCACGAATTTTCCCCTGCTTTCCGCGCTGTCGAAAACATTGGCGAACGCAAGGGTTGATTTTTGGATGGATTTGACAACCCGAGCGAAACCTTCTTTTTCAGGCGTCATGACAAAGCTGGCGGTTTTTGTAATCTGTATTCCCATCAGGTCTGAAATCGGCTGCTTGCTTTTGAATTCCTCCATTTCCTGCGGCTTTTCAATCAAACGAGATGCCATGGCAAACACCCATTTTCAGGTGAATATATTCTCCTGCCTTTCCTTATAAAAGCTAAGCACTCCGGCCGCCTTCCCCTTTTTCTGCTCGGC
>Ga0172370_10007600_pt1 | contig 13261 bp, 9 predicted proteins | sample LakKiv5m_FD_114538 | JGI IMG/M metagenome (GOLD analysis project Ga0172370, IMG submission 114538) | Freshwater microbial communities from Kabuno Bay, South-Kivu, Congo - kab_022012_11.5m | ecosystem: Environmental > Aquatic > Freshwater > Lake | place: Democratic Republic of the Congo...
AGCGGCGCTTATCTTTACAGAATCAATGCCGGAAGCTTTGTAAAATCAATGAAGATGATCTTATTGAAATAATCTCTCTGCAGAGCATTTCTAAAAGGCTGCTTTTTAAGCAGCCTTTTTTTTGATGTATGATGAATTGAATATTGAAATGATGAAATTAGTAATAAACTTTTCATCTATCGTGTGTATTTAATAAAACTATCCCGTATTTTTGCTTACCATTTTTAATTTTAGGAGAATACCTTGAGCTTACTAATTGTCGGTTCTGTTGCCCTGGATAACGTAGCTACCCCGTTTGATAAAGTTGATAATGCATTAGGCGGGTCGGCTGTTTACATTTCGCTTGCCGCAAGTTACTTTAGCGGACCTGTTCACATTGTTGGAGTTGTTGGAGATGATTTCCCGAAGGAATATATCTCCATGCTGGAAAGTCACGATGTAATCTGCGACGGCTTGCAGATTATTCCGGATGGAAAAACTTTTAGATGGGCTGGGAAGTATCATTATGATTTGAATACGCGAGACACGCTGTTGACGGAATTAAATGTATTCGAGACCTTCGACCCGGTTATTCCCGATACACTAAAAAAATCAAAATATCTTTGTCTCGGCAACATCGATCCAACGTTACAGTTAAAAGTTTTGGACCAAATTGATAAGCCCCATTTTGTTGTTTGCGATACGATGAATTATTGGATCGAAGGGAAAAAAGATGAGCTGCTGAAAGTATTTCCCAAGATAGATGTATTAATCATCAACGATTCCGAAGCGCGTTTATTAGCGCACGAGCCGAATTTAATTAAAGCCGCAAAAGCAATTAGAGAGATGGGCGTACCTTCACTTATAATTAAAAAAGGAGAACACGGCGCATTATTATTTACCGAAGACACCGTCTTCTCGGCTCCCGCATATCCGCTTGAAATGATCCACGATCCAACCGGCGCGGGCGATTCATTTGCCGGTGGTTTTGTTGGCTACTTACACAAAAGTCAGGATACGAGTCCCGAATGTTTGAAGAGAGCCGTAGTGTACGGAAGTACTATGGCGTCGTTCTGCGTTGAACAATTCAGCACAAAAGGATTGGAAGGATTATCAAACTTACGCATACAAGACCGCTTTAGAGAATTTTTAACAATCTCACGGTTTGATGAAGAAGCATAACTACTTTGCACTCAAATTTGAGAATGAAGCGCTTACATTTTTAGATCAAACAAAACTTCCGTTTGTTGAAGAATACATAACGACAGATAATTATCTGCGGATTGCCGATGCGATTGAACGGCTTGAAGTTCGCGGCGCTCCCGTGATTGGAATTGCAGCCGCATACGCTTTGGCGCTTGCTATGAAGAATGATAATTCTCAAACTACGTTTGATAATGCTTACGATAGATTGGCGGTAACACGCCCAACGGCGGTTAATCTTTTTTGGGCTTTGCATCAAATGAAAAAGGTGTTTGATTCTTCTCCTACTAAAAATGATGTCTATAAAAAACTTTTAGAGAGAGCAGTTGAAATTCAAGAAGAAGACGCTGCAATGTGTGAACAAATGGCTGTACATGGATTAAGCATCTTCAAAAAAAAATCTGTTGTGCTAACGCATTGCAACACCGGCGCACTTGCTGCCGAAGGAGGAACGGCTTTCAGCGTTATTAAACGCGGGTATGAAAGCGGTTTAGTCTCGCATGTTTTTGCGGATGAAACCCGTCCACTTCTGCAAGGTTCGCGCTTAACGGCGTATGAACTTTCTAAAAATGAAATTCCATTTGAAATTATCACCGACTCAACCGCCGCATCGCTTTTTTTGCAAAAGAAAATTGATCTCGTTATTACGGGCTCCGATAGAATTACCGCAACCGGAGATGCCGCAAATAAAATAGGCACTTACAATTTAGCAGTGCTGTGCAAATTTCACGGAGTTCCATTTTATATTGCAGCGCCAAGTTCTACCATCGATCCGTCACTTTCGCACTATTCCCAAATTCCAATTGAACTTCGTTCTTCAAAAGAAATCACTTCAATAAATGGGAGAGCAATTACGCTGGAGCAGTATCCATGCTATAATCCTTCCTTTGATGTTACGCCGGCAGAATTGATTTCGGGAATAATCACGGAAAAAGGATTGTTCACTTTTCCTTATCATTTTAAATGAGCCAGATTGTAAAAACCGAAGGAATCGTTTTATCTAAACTCGATTACAGCGATTCAAGTAAAATCGTTTCAATTTATTCCGAACAGTTCGGAAAAATATCGGCAATAGTAAAAGGGGGAAGAGGGAAAAATTCAAAAGTCGGGATGGTAGTTGATCCGCTGAACATCGTGAACTTTGTTCTGTACAGTAAAGAGCAGCGGGAGATGCAGTTGATAAGCTCCGCAGAATCTCTCCATTATCTTTCTCATCTTCATGAGAATTTTGAAAAGATGAAATTTGCTTACGCAGTATTGGAGCTTCTTAAATATCTTACGGTAGAGAATGAATCAAACGAACGTTTATACAGAGGCTCAAAAAAGATTTTGCAGTTGATGGATACCTCCGATGAGTTACCGGAAATTCTTTTCTTAAAATATTTCCTTTTCATTTTGCAAGAATCGGGATTTGAAATCCAGATGACGAATTGCTCAATCTGCCACAAAGAGATTGATAAAAGTAAGATAAACGGTTTTAATTATGAACACGGAATGCTCTGCCACGACTGCAAAAATCTCTATCACACATTTTTGGAAATCCCAATGGAACTTTTTGATCAAATTTATAGTCTAAAAGTAGGAAGGAAGTTAAAAAATTATAATCTCCCGGCAATGAAAAAACTACTTGTTGCTCTTGAAAAATTTATCAAGTTTCATGTTCAAGGTTTTAACGGAATAAAATCGTTGCAGATGTAAAACAAAAACGAGAAAGAAAAATGAAAACGAAAAAAATATACGGCGTTATCGCCCTTTTAACGGTGGGAATATTATTCGGCGCTGTTATGGTGTCCGGTTTCGGCTGGGCGTATCCGAATTTGTCCGATATAAAATTAGGCGCGTCAAAGCCGCCGGTAAACTTAAATGCCGACGCAAGCGCGTTTAACCAAGCCTTTATTGAAGTAGCGCAGAAAGTAACTCCTTCAATTGTACAAATTTCTGTTGTAGCTTCCGTTGATAAAGATGAACAGCAGAAAAGATTCTTTTTCCCATTTCACGATTTTGAAACGCCGAAAGAACAGGAAGGTTCCGGCAGCGGTATCATTATCAGCGAAGACGGCTACATCCTTACAAACAATCACGTAGTTGAAAACGCCACAAAAGTGAGAGTTGGTTTGCATGACAAGCGGACTTTTGATGCCAAAGTTATCGGCACGGATCCGCTGACAGATCTCGCAGTTATCAAAATAAATGCGGATGATCTGGTCGTTGCCTATTTAGGTAATTCCGATGAAATTAAAGTTGGGCAATGGGTTATGGCAATTGGAAATCCTTTAGCGTTATCTTCAACCGTCACTGCGGGAATTATCAGCGCGCTGCACCGCGGTCAACTCCGTTTAATAAAAGATCAAAGTTATGGTGTAGAAAACTTTATACAAACCGATGCTGCAATTAATCCCGGAAATTCCGGCGGCGCTTTGGTTGATTTATCCGGAGCGGTAGTTGGTATTAATTCTGCCATTGCCACACAAACCGGAACATACATCGGATATGGATTTGCAATACCGATTAATATGGCAAAAAGTGTTGCGCAAGATCTAATTGCACACGGCAAGATTAGTCGCGGCTACATTGGCGTTCAGATTAGAGAAGTTGATGAATCGCTTGCTCTTTCTTTAGGAATGGAAAAACCTACCGGTGTGATCATCGAAAAAATTGTTGAAGACGGCGCCGCTTCAAAAGAAGATATCAAAACGGGTGATGTTATTTTGAAAATTGACAATGTGGTTGTTGACCAGCCAAATCAACTTCAAAGTTATGTTGCGGGAAAAACCGCCAACGCAAAAATTAAGTTAACAATTTATAGAGACGGTAAAACGATTGAACGCACCGTTGAGTTGAAGCCGAAAGATGTTGAAAATATTGAAACTGCCGAAAACACTTCAAAAAAGGAAACCGAAGTTGATGAAACCGCTTCAAATGAAGAGAGTTTTGATGCTATCGGGATGCGTGTTAAAAACTTAACTGCCAAAGAAAAAGAATCTCTTAAAATATCAAATGGAGTAAAAATTTCTGAGGTGAAAGATTTTAGTGCTGCCTTTAATCAAGGATTGAATTCGGATTTGATAATCACCAAAGCTGATAAAAAAGAAATTAAATCTGTTGCAGAGCTTAAAAAGATTTTCGAAAGCAAGAAAGGCTCAGCGGTTTTTCTTGTGGTTAGTGATGCCAAAGGGGATTCAAGATTTGTTGGATTAAAAATTCCAAAATAATTATTCAAATTAATCATCATTTAAAACCCAATTTCTTCCGGAGATTGGGTTTTTTATTTCTTTCAATTTATCTTTGCAAAGCTATTAGAATTAGGAATGTAGAATTAGGAATTAGGAATAAAATATGATCAGATTTTTAACTGCCGGTGAATCTCACGGTAAAGCGTTAACCGCTGTTGTGGAGGGATTTCCATCAAACATACCAATTACAAACGAATATATTAATTTTCATCTTGCCCGCAGACAAGCCGGGTATGGGCGCGGGTTGCGAATGAAAATTGAAACGGACAAAGCCGAAATTCTTTCCGGTATTCGTTTTCAAAAAACGTTAGGTTCTCCAATTTCAATGTTGATAAAAAATAGTGATTGGGAAAATTGGATCGAGAAAATGTCCCCCGAAAACAAAAAAGGAAATGTTGAAAAAATTACAATTCCAAGACCTGGACACGCAGACCTCGTCGGAATTTCAAAATATAATTATGATGACATCCGCAATTCAATTGAGCGCTCAAGCGCCCGTGAAACTGCCGCGCGCGTTGCAGTTGGAGCAATAGCCCGAAGATTTTTGGAAGAATTTGGAATTACCGTGGGAAGTTTTGTTGAAAGCATCGGGGGAATTTATCCGAAGCAAAACTTTGCCGAAGAACTTTTTAACAATACAAAAAAATATGATGCATGGAAAATTTCGGAAGCGGTTGACAAAAGTCAAGTGCGCGTATTTGAAAATGAGCATGAAGAAAAAATTATAAGAAAGATTAAGCTTGCCAAAAAAAGAGGAGATACCTTAGGCGGAACATTTTATACTGTGGCTACCGGTTTACCGATTGGGCTTGGCAGCTTCGTCCATTATGATACAAAATTAGATGCAGATATTGCCCACGCTTTCATGTCGATAAATGCAGTGAAAGGTGTAGAAGTTGGAACCGGGTTTGCTTGCGCCGATGCATTTGGTTCGGCTTCGCACGATGAAATAATTTATAACAAAACTATTTCAAGAAAAACTAACAGAGCCGGCGGAATTGAAGGCGGCGTATCTACCGGTTTGCCGATAATTGTTAAAGCGGCAATGAAACCGATTGCAACCTTGATGAGTCCGATTGCCTCAATTGATTTATCAACGCTAAAAGCCGTTGATGCACGCCGTGAGCGGAGCGATTTTGTTGCGGTTCCGGCGTGTGCAGTTATTGGTGAAGCTATGCTCGCATGGGTTTTGGCAAAATTCTTCTTGCAAAAATTCGGCGGTGATTCCCTTGAAGAAATTAAAAACAATTACCGCACCTATTGTAAAAAACTTGAGCCGCGCATCCGTAAAAATTTCAAATTGAAATGATTGAAATAAAAAGGTTCGTCTTCAGTCCTTTTTCGGAAAACACATTTGTGGTATGGGAAAAAGAATCAAAGTCCGCCGCAGTAATTGATCCGGGTTGTTATTCTTCCAAAGAAGAAAATCAATTAAAAAATTTTATTAGTGATGAACAACTCATCATAAAGTATTTGTTTAATACGCACTGCCATCTCGATCATATTTTTGGAAATAATTTTGTACTGAAGGAATATGATCCGGAATATTACACACCGCAGCTTGATGAACCGTTGTTGCTGAATGCCCCGATGCAAGCAAGAGCGTTTGGCGTTGAAATGCCGGCGGTGAAACCGGCACGGAATTTTTTATCGGAAGAGAAATCATTATTTCTTGGTAGTCGTGAGATAAAATTTCTTTTTACTCCGGGACATTCTCCCGGCGAGTTCTCAATTTATTTTCCCGATGATTCACTATGTTTTACCGGAGACGTCCTCTTTCAAAATTCTATCGGAAGAACCGATCTGTTTGGTGGAAATTATCAAACGCTGCTCAACTCTATTCAAACTAAATTATTCACTTTACCCGATGAGACAGTTATCTATCCGGGTCACGGAGGTAAAAGCACAATCGGACATGAAAAGAAGTGCAATCCATTTTTCAAAGGTGCGGATTAAGCAATTCACTATTTTCATTCTTACCAATAAAATAGTGCATTTGCGTTATTTCATTTTCTGAAATTATCTTTTATGTTTCTTCCGGTAATAGGACAATCTTAAAAAAATACTTGACCGATACTTTTGAAATTCATAAGTTACGGTCAGAATTAAAAAAGACTTAATTCAAGAAACAATAACAAGGAGCTCGTATGAAAAGAACGTACACATTTTTTCTGGGTGTAATCTTTAGTGTTTTTGCTTTTACCAGTATTGGTATCGGGCAAACTGAAAGTTCAGGACTTCAAGAAACTTTAACAAAACTTACCGGAACTGCCGGTGAAGCTTATGTTTCACCTATCATTTCAGCTTTTGGTTCGAACCTCAATTCCGGTTGGGTTCATAAATCACCGGCTTCAAAGATTTTTGGTATTGACCTTGAAGTTGGTGTTGTTGCAATGGCAACCATGTTTGGCGATAACAATAAAACTTTTAGCACAAGCGGTACTTTTCAATTCAATAATGATCAGGCAATGACTTTGATTAACAATAGTCCAGAAACTCAGGGACTTTCACCAGCCATTAAAGATGGTATGGCGAATCAAATAGCTCAACAAGAATATACTGTTGGAATTAGCGGACCAACACTTATTGGTAAAAAAGAAACAGAAGTAATGGTAGATTTTTCAAAAACAAACATTACTTATGAGAAAAAAACATATGAATTAAAACAACAATCAATTTCTACTGGTGCAAAAGGATTTTTAGGTGATGTTTCTGCATTACCATTACTTGCACCTCAGTTTTCCGTTGGTACGGTTTACGGAACAATGGCAACATTCAGATTTTTGCCGAGTGTAAAAGTTGGTGATCTTGGAAAATTCAGCTACTTCGGATTTGGAATACAACACAATCCGTCTATGTTCATTCCGATTCCGTTACCAGTTGATGTATCGGCAGCTTTCTTTACACAAACTTTAAAAGTTGGTGATATTTTCAAAGCTTCAGCAACTACGTTTGGATTGTACGCAAGCAAAACGTTCAGCTTATTAGGAATTGTTTCCTTAACGCCTTATGGCGGTTTTGCTATTGAAAGCTCAAGCGTGGATGTAGCGTACGACGTAAATTATGCAACTCCGGTTCCCGGCGTTACGGTTCCCGGCAAAGTTGAATTTACAATGAAAGGCGACAACTCAACACGTTTAACGGTTGGCGCTTCATTTAAATTACTTTTGTTAAATATCAGCGCAGACTACAGCCTTGCTAAATACAATGCTGTTAGCGTTGGAATAAATTTCATCCTCTAATTTTATCTTGATTATTTTGAAAAGGCAGTCAATAAAATGACTGCCTTTTCTTATTTTAAACAAAAAGAAAAAAATATGAAAAATAAAATTGCACATCTTACGCATCTAAAAGATTCGGCGCTTCTTGGCGGTGGAGAAGAAAAAATTAAAGCCCTCCATGAAAAAGGAAAATTAACCGCTCGCGAAAGAATTGAAATTCTTACCGATGAAGGCTCATTCCAGGAGATTGATCTTTTTGTAAAACAGCGCAGTAAAGATTTCGGCTTGGAGAAAATTGAAATTCTTGGTGATGGTGTAGTAACCGGATTCGGAAAAATTCATGGGAAAGAAGTAGCGCTCTATAGCCAGGATTTTACAGTGCTTGGCGGCTCTCTCTCCGAAACGAATTCGGAAAAAATTTGTAAGATCATGAAGACAGCCATGAAGCTTGGTATTCCGGTTATTGGTTTAAATGATTCCGGCGGTGCAAGAATTCAAGAAGGTGTGATTAGTCTTGGCGGGTACGCAGATATTTTTCTTCTTAATACGCTTGCTTCCGGTGTAATCCCGCAAATATCGGTAGTACTTGGTCCTTGTGCGGGAGGTGCGGTTTATTCGCCCGCGATAACGGATTTTATTTTTATGGTGAAAAATTCAAGTTATATGTTTGTAACCGGTCCAAACGTTGTAAAAACCGTAACACATGAGGATGTGAGTTTTGAGGCTTTAGGCGGGGCTGAAACGCATGCTTCCAAAAGTGGTGTGGCGCATTTTATTTATGAAAATGAAATTGAAACACTCCAGAATGTTAGAACGCTGATGGAGTATCTACCGCAAAATTTTAAAGATAGACCGGCAGAAAAAGAATTTGATCGCGCGTCGCTTAATCCGCAAAAAAAACTTGAACATATCATCCCCGATAATCCGAACAAACCGTATGACATGAAAGAAATAATTTCATTGCTCGTTGATGAAAATTCTTTTTTTGAAGTTCATAAAAATTATGCTGAAAATATTGTGGTCGGATTAAGCCGCATCGGCGGAATGTCCATTGGCATCATTGCCAATCAGCCCTCGTGCTTAGCCGGAGTGCTTGATATTAACGCTTCGGTAAAGGGTGCGCGGTTCGTTCGCTTCTGCGATGCTTTTAATATTCCTCTTTTGGTTCTGGAAGATGTACCGGGATTTTTGCCTGGAACGGATCAAGAATGGAATGGAATAATACGGCATGGCGCCAAATTGCTCTTCGCGTTTTCTGAAGCAACGGTTCCAAAAGTTACGGTTATTACAAGAAAAGCTTACGGCGGAGCTTACGACGTTATGAATTCTAAGCATATACGGGGAGATTTTAATTTTGCCTGGCCCTCTGCCGAGATTGCCGTTATGGGACCCAAAGGTGCGGTTGAAATCATTTTTAAAAAGGAAATTGCTGCCGCTGAAAATCAGGATGCGGAGATTAATAAAAAGCTTACTGATTACGTAGAAAAATTTGCAAATCCCTACATAGCTGCCGGGCGCGGATTTATTGACGATATTCTTGTTCCCTCTGAAACGAGAGGACGGATAATACATTCGTTTTCACTTTTAAAAACCAAAGTAGATAAAAATCCCCCGAAGAAACATTCGAACATTCCGTTGTAGATTTTACGATTGTAAGTTCTTGTTATTTTAGAGCTTTATGACATTTTGTTAAAATTTTACTTGACTTCAAACAAGTTTTGATTTATTTTACAACGTATCTATTAAATAATCGGAATGAGAATGAAAACAAAAACAATCCGTTTGGTTGTTGTTTCTTTATTTGCGTTCGCATTAATGTCTTGCGGAACAAATAAAGAAGTAGCAAAAAATGAACAAACAGAAATCACTCAGCCAGAAGTTCAAAAAAGTGAAATTGTATCGGAATTATTAGAGCAAGCGCGTCAATCATACGTACTTGCCCTTTCCAAGCAAGAAATCAACAGTGTAACTGAGGCTATCACCAATTACGAAAACGCCCTTCGTATCATCAACAATCTTAGTTACTATCCGGGGATAGAAGAAAATGATGCCTATTCGGAACTATCAACCTCCATCATTGAAGATTACAAATCGTACATAGACGGCTTACCCGAACTTCCCGAAAATGCTTCCTTTGCAGCATTGGAAGAATGGATAGGAAAATCCATTCCTGAAATTGGGATAAAGACTAATAAAACAACTTCGGAGCCGGTGCAAAAGGTTGTTATCAATTCGGAAATTCCACTGGTTATAAATGACCAAGTACAACAGAGACTTGATTATTTTCAGGGCAATGGAAGAAAATATATGTCTCTGTGGCTTTCACGCTCCGGAAAATATTTTCCGATCATGAAGGAAATATTTCAAAAAGAAGGAACGCCTGAACAACTGATGTTTCTCTCGATGATTGAAAGCGGCGTCAATCCGGTTGCGCGTTCCTGGGCGGGCGCAGTTGGTTTGTGGCAGTTTATGAGATCTACCGGAAGACTTTACGGATTGAATTCGGATTTTCATTTTGATGAGCGACGCGATGTAATTAAATCTTCTAAAGCTGCTGCAAGGCATCTGAAAGATTTATATAACAATTTAGGCGATTGGTACCTTGCATTGGCTTCTTATAATGCCGGTGAAGGAAGAATCCAACGCGCTATCAGACGTTCAGGTTCAAATGATTTTTGGGAACTTCAGAAATTCCTACCGAAAGAAACCAGAATTTACGTCCCTCAATATATTGCAGCAACGTTGATTGCAATGGAACCAGAGAAATACGGATTCACCGGAATCGAGCTTCAGAAGAAATTGGAATTCGAAACGATAAAAGTAAGCGAAGCTATTGATCTTGAATATTTGGCAAGCGCTTGCAAAATTTCGGCAGAAGAATTATCCGAACTTAATCCTGAATTAACGATGAACTCAACTCCGATGAATTACTTCGGCGGGTATGAGTTAAAAATTCCGGTTGGCTCATCAAATTTATTTGCTGCCGCGCTTGAAAATGTTCCTGATAATGCCAAGAGACAATTCGCTTATTATATAGTTAGGAGAGGTGAATCGTTAGCAAAAGTTGCATCACTTTATGGCATTACAAAAGCTGAATTAGCCGACGCGAATAACATCTCAACTAAAACGAGATTAAAAAGAGGTGTGAGATTAAAAATCCCTTATAAATCTTCATACACCTCATCAGACTTTGCCTACAATTCAAATGTTGAATCTGCCGTTGAAACTCCTGCCGCTGCAAACAGCGACGATGAATATGTTTCACCTTATAAAAATCTAAATAATGAAAAGTTAGCGCAACTTCCTTCATTAATAAAAGAAACAAATGCGACCTCTGATGAAGAAGCAACATCGGAAGAAGTTGACGAAACCACCGACCAGGAAGCTCCGGCACAATATACTCCGGGCGGAAAAGCTGTTGTTACCTACAAAGTGAAACAAGGTGAAAGTCTCCTCGGTATTGCAGATTTGTTTAATGTTCGTGTTAGCGATTTGAGAAATTGGAATAATATTCCTTATACCGAAACGATTAAAGTTGCGCAGAACTTGAAAGTGTTTGTCCCTGAAGATAAAGTTGAATATTATGCTAACCTCGATAATCAAACGTCTCAAGAAAAAACTACCCATTCTTCCGTTGAAATAAATAAACGTTCGTGGACGTATTACAAAGTGAGAAGGGGAGACAATCTTTCATCAATCGCCACCAAATATAAAGTGACGCTATCCGATTTGAAGGATTGGAATAATCTTAGTTCAAACCATGTAAAACGTGGACAAAAACTAAAAATCAGCGTAGAAAGTAACCGAAACAATTTTGCTTCCGCAGATGAAAAATCTGAAAAAATGACTTCGACACAAAGAATTTTTAAATACAAAGTTCATCGCGGAGAATCGATTGGTAAGATTGCCGATAAATTTAATGTACGCATCAATCAACTGAGAAAGTGGAATAACCTTGCCGGCAATACCATTATGGCCGGACAAACATTGAAGATTTATAACAATGAACCGGCTTCATCAATGGGTGATGCTATCGCAAAAACTCCGGGTATTTTAACAAATTATGTTGTTAAAGGCGGAGAATCAATCGGACAGATTGCAGATCAATTTCATGTTGCTTCTTCTTCAATTAAAAAATGGAACAAGCTGAAAAACAATAAAATTCTAGCGGGACAGAAGTTGAAGATTTACAGCGATAGCGAACCTTCAACTAAAAAAATTGCTGAAGTTACCAAAAAGAAATCTTCTAAATCCGCATCGTACGTTGTTAGAAAAGGCGATTCACTCGACGTTATCGCAAAAAGAAATAAGCTGTCGATTAATGAATTGAAAGAATTAAACAACTTAGTTTCAAATAAAATTGTAGTTGGACAAAAATTAGTTTTAGATTAACCGTTCTTATTTTACTGAAAACCGTTAGGGGTGTTATCCCGCTTTTGTAGGATAACTGAGATCATACCCTTTAACCTGATCCGGCTAATACCGGCGTAGGGAAATGGAATTATTCATTTTATTTTAAGCCGTCCCTAACAAGACGGCTTTTTTTTTGGAGTAACCGTATATGAAACATTTTATATTTTTTATTTTACTATCCATCATCACTTTTGGGCAGCAGAAAATTGTTACCGGAAAAGTAGTTGATGCTGAAACGTTTCAGCTACTTTCTTCTGCAAATATCAGGATCATCAATTCCGATAAAGTTTTTAGCGCCGATGAACAAGGACGCTTTCGTCTTCAATTAGATGGAGCTATCCCCGTAATTGAAATATCGGTTTCACACATCGGATTTGAAACGAAAGAAGTTAGCGTATCGATAAACGACGCGGCGGAGGATTTAGTAGTTGAATTGGAAAGAAAAATAATTCCGGCTCAAACTGTTTTAGTTACCGCTTCCGTAAATAAAAAAGGGGAAACTCCGGCTACTTTTTCAGAAATATCCGGAAAAGAAATTGATAAGAAATACTCCGTACAAGATATTCCGGAATATTTGAGTGCGATTCCATCAACTACATTTTATTCCGAAGGCGGCAACGGCATCGGGTATAATTATTTAAGCATTCGCGGATTTGATCAACGAAGAATATCAATTTCAATTAACGGCATTCCTCAAAACGATCCGGAAGATCATAATGTTTATTGGATTGATTTTTCGGATATTCTCGCCTCCACCGAGTTTATTCAAGTCCAACGCGGTTCCGGCGGCATTTTCGGTTATCCGGCAATCGGCGGCTCGATCAATATTATTACATCAAATTTTTCTACCGAGCGGTCAATAAAAGTTTCATCAACATTGGGAAGTTACAACACAAGAAAATACAGTCTTGCAGCTTCAAGCGGATTGATCGATGGCAAATATTCTTTCATGGGAAAAATTTCTCAAACGCTCAGCAGTGGTTACCGTGATCGTTCGTGGGTTGATTTGAAATCATACTATTTATCTTTCTCACGTATTGATGACACATTTACAACGCAGGTGAATTTGTTCGGCGGTCCAATTAAAGATGGATTGGTTTATAATGGACTACCAAAGTTTTCCGTAACCGATAAAAATTTACGAAGAGAAAACCTTTCATACTGGGAAGCTTCTAATACCGATTATACCTATGCAGAAAAGCGACGCAATAA
>Ga0172370_10007606_pt1 | contig 13255 bp, 8 predicted proteins | sample LakKiv5m_FD_114538 | JGI IMG/M metagenome (GOLD analysis project Ga0172370, IMG submission 114538) | Freshwater microbial communities from Kabuno Bay, South-Kivu, Congo - kab_022012_11.5m | ecosystem: Environmental > Aquatic > Freshwater > Lake | place: Democratic Republic of the Congo...
CTCCTGTGCGGGTTGTTTGTTATAGCAAGTATAGATTTAATAACAGCTGAATCTGGTTCGCGGTCGTCCGGAGCAAGAACAATAATTGAGCGAGCTTCGTGCAGATTAATGATTTCCAGGCCGCGCAAGTCAATCGGATTACCTGTTCTGCAAATAATTTTGGTGTTTTTTGTATCGTAAACTTTAGCCCTAATTTCATCATCCATTTCGGCTTTATCTTTATCAGCCAGAATTGCTATGCATGGATTTTTCTGATTTTCGTTAGCAATAACCAGTTCTGAAATTATCTGGAAAACCTGAAATGACCAACCGAGAATGACTGTATGATTTTTCTCAACTACAAAGGAACGTCCCTTTCTTAGCTCATGAACTTTTTCGATGACCCCGCTGCTTACGATACCAATAAAGATGCTCATAAAGACTATGCCTGCTCCGGTAGCCAGAAGCATGAAAAAGTCATACCGGATATCTACCGGGTCATTTGATATAACTCCACCATCAAGAGTTCTCAGAACTGTTATCCAAAGCATGTCCAAAAAATTTACATTGTGTTTGTCCTTCAGACCAAGCACCTGAATATCCGTGGCAGGAACAGAACCTGTCATAAACACTCCGATTGCAATAGCAAGTACAATAACTGCTGAAAAACAAAAGAGCAGCAAAATTGGTGCGAATGTTCCTTTCGCCATCAGATTATCGAAGTGATACTGAAGCCGGTTAAAAATTGAAGCTTTTTTCATAATTTTATATTTTTCTGTAACTTATTATTTCAAAAAAGTAATTTTTATTCAAATTGATTTAAAATACAATAAATTAACTTATAAAAATACAAGAAAATTTTAAAATATTCAACATAGTTTTAACAAATTGCATACCATTTTTATCAAATTTTGCTTTATGTTCGTTAATGTTGCAGAAATTTGTTCTTTTTTATAATTTTCTTAAAAGTATGGAAAACAATAACGATATAAAGTCAGACATCGGATTTGAAAAACCTGATTATGACGATTTCCCAATCGAATTGAAATTGAAGATTTCATCGCTGCCGAAAAATCCCGGATGTTATCAGTTCAAAAACGATTTGGGAAAAGTTATTTATGTCGGTAAAGCCATAAATTTAAAAAATCGAGTCCGTTCTTATTTTCAGGAAGGGAGACCATCAGATGCCAAAACAAAAGCATTGGTCAGAAAAATTGCCGATGTCGAGGTTATTGTTACTGATTCAGAGGCAGAGGCTCTTATTCTGGAAGATACACTTATTAAAAAATACAAACCGAGATACAATGTACTGCTTAAGGATGATAAATCTTACCCTTATATCAGGTTAACAAATGAAGAATATCCGAGAATTTTCGCAACGAGAAATGTCATCAGGGATGGTTCAAAATATTTCGGACCAATCACTGAGGTCAAAAATCTGAAAAATGTGTTAAAACTTGTAAGAACATTGTTTCATCTTCGTAGCTGCGATTTCAATTTAAACGCAGAAAATATAGCAAAAAAGAAATTCAAAATCTGTCTCGATTACCATATCAACAAGTGCGACGGACCATGCGAAGGACTGATTTCCAAGGAACAGTACAATGAAAACATAAAAAATTCTGTTCAAATTATCAATGGAAAAACCAAAGAACTCGAAAAATTTTTTGAATTAGAAATGAGCCGGCTTTCAGAGGAGCTGAAGTTTGAAGAAGCAGCAATTATGCGAAACAGGTATCTTTTACTAAGAGAATATTCCTTGCAGCAGAAAATAGTTTCCACAGATACGATTGACAGAGATGTTTTCGGGATTGCTAAAATTGAAGATGTAGCATGCACGCTGGTTTTCAAGATACGCGACGGCAAGTTAATCGGAAAAAGACATTATATTATCACCAATGCCACTAACCTGCTGGATGAGCAGCTGATTCAGAATACAATAGAGAAATGGTATATGGAGACTGAATTTATACCAAAAGAAATCTTCCTACCTTGTGAACCCGATGAGACAGAATTTCTACTGGATTGGCTTAAAAAGAAAAGAAATAAATCAGTAGAAATTGTCGTTCCTAAGATGGGGGACAAGAAAAAAATTGTTAACATGGCTTCTGCAAATGCCGAATATCAAATCAGAGAATACAATCTTGCTATTGCGAAAAAGGAACAAACAATTCCGAAAATCCTGCTTTCATTGCAAAGAGACCTAAGGCTGACCAAACCTCCGATTCGGATTGAATGTTTCGATAATTCTCATATCCAAGGGAGCGAGCTTGTTTCTTCACTCGTTGTTTTTCAAGAAGGAAAACCAAAGAAATCCGATTACAGAAAATTTAAAAACAGAACAGTTGAAGGAAATGATGATTTTGCTGCCATGAGGGAAGTAGTCTCCAGAAGATATTCAAGATTAATTAATGAGAACCAGCCCCTGCCCGATTTAATAATAATTGATGGTGGAAAAGGACAACTATCTTCAGCGGTGGAAGTTTTGAAAGAACTTAACATTTTCGAGAAAGTTACTGTTGTAGGGCTTGCCAAAAAACTCGAAGAGATTTTCTTTCCTTTTAATCCCGAACCGGTTGTTCTTCCACGAACATCAAGCAGTCTGAGATTAATCCAGCACCTTCGGGACGAAGCACATCGCTTTGCCATAACATATCACAGACAATTACGGGAGAAGAGAACACTTCAGACAGAATTAACCGAAATTAAAGGCATAGGTGAGAAGACTTCAAAAAAATTATTAATCAAATTTGGCTCAGTTGAGAATATTAAAAATGCTTCAAAGGAACAAATTCTTGAAGTTGTATCCGAATCAACATTTAATGCACTTAATGAACATTTCAATCAAGAAAAAAATTAATAATTTAATTCTTTCATACTTTAATATTTAAACTGTAATTAAATTTTTTTTAAAAACTTAGTTGAAACAAAATAAAAATTTAAACTTTGCGTTTTTATATTTCGACAAATGTATGTTTCACTAAAAAAAAAATTAAGCAGGAATGAACAGAATAGCAAGATTCAGTTCTAAAGTTTTGATTATACTGACATGGCTTTTTGTTGGGATTTTCTTCGTAGATTCTTCCAACCTGCTTGATATTATCACCGGCAACGATTATGTTGTAAGCCATCCCGAGGATGATTATCTGACCGAGAGTCCAATTGATTATGAAACTTCCATAAAAAATGACAACTCATATCAAAATACTACGAATTCCGAAAAGTTCGAAGATGCACACGTCCGAATTGTCAAAAAACTGATTGTTGACTGGGACAGTCTTTCGACAAATATCTTGAAATTTTCTTCTCACCCTATAATTACAATTTTTGAAAATATCAACGTAGCCTTACACAGCATTGTAATTATTCAAAATTCATTATTCCTCAAATACTGTTCCCTACTGATTTAACTTCATAAAATTCCTCATCGAATCATTAAATTAATTTTAATCCGATTCGGATAATATCAAGTAACATTACTACTTGAAATGATTTTGGACATTATTACAAAATCTTTCATTTTATGTAATATTTTGCATATATTATTAAAATAATTCAAATTTTATGAAAAATTCAACTAAAATTTTATTTTGGTTTCTTTTATTAATTTTTTCAACGATTCTGCTAAAAGCAGAGAACAATGACACAATTAAGATTAGTATCAATCAAGCTGAAGAGATTTTTTTCAAAAAAAATCTACTGCTTCTTGCAGCCAGATTCAATGTGGATGCTTCAAAAGCAGCAACCGTTCAGGCAAAACTATGGAGTAATCCAAACATTGCAATTGAGCAGAATATTTATAATCAGTATACTAAAAGATGGTTGGACGTTACGAGTTCGGGAAATACCGAAGTGCAGATTCAGCAGCTTATTCTGATTGCAGGAAAACGAAATAAGCAAATTCAGTTATCTGAGTTGAATACTAAGCTTACCGAATATCAGCTTTTTGATTTATTGAGGTCACTGAGATTTGCTTTGAGGTCTGAACTATACGATTTGTATTTTTTAACAAAATCATTGAACTTTTATGATGAGAGCATCTCTTCCGTAAAAAACACGGTTGCAGCTACAGAAATAGTATTCGAAAAGCGTTCAATATTAATGTCGGAATTGCTTAGAATCAAATCATTACTTTTTACATTACAAAGCGAAAGACTTGATATAGTCAATCAGATTAACCGGATTCAATCGGACATCCACCTTATGTTAGGAGATAGCGGACAGGAATTACAGAAATTCTACCTTCCTTCTATGAATGAGCAATCACTTGATAATATAAAAATTGATTCGCTGAATCTTGCCTCAATCTTTAAAAATGCTTTTGATAACAGACCGGACATGAAAATAGCCGGCGTCGGAGTTCAAATGCAGGAAGCAAATCTGTCACTTCAAAAATCTCTTGCGGTACCAGATATCACTTTAGGTGGAAGGTGGTCGAGAGCAGGAAGCTACATACCTGATTATTTCGCTTTTTCCGTTGCTATTGACATTCCTGTTCTAAACAGGAATCAGGGAAATATTCAGTTAGCGAAGAAAACACTTGAGCAATTCAAAGCATTAAAAGAATCAACTAAACAAACTATCGAAAAAGAGATAAACATAGCTTTTGGCAAAGTTGCCGAAACAGATAAGATTTTCAAAGCTTTCGATAAAAAATTCGTAGAAGAATACTCTACTCTGGTTAATTCAATGGCTTCAAATTACGAAAATAAGAATATCGGCGTTATTCAATACACTGACTTTTTTGAATCTTACAGAACTACCATGCTTCAATTTAATAAACTTCAAAGCAATCTGTTAGATTCTATCGAGGAATTGAATTTTGCAGCCGGTTCAATTATTATAACTCCATGAAAAAAGAAAATTTAACAATAAAAAGGATATTTACAATGAAAACAAATTATTTAAAACAATTAAGTATAATTACTATTTTGATTTTAGCAGTACTCACAGTAACATCATGCGGTGAGAGTGCTAATGGTGAATCAAAAAGCGAAAAAGAGCAGAAACCTCAGGTTATGGATAACGGCTTAACAATAAAATTTCCTGAAAGTAGCGCCGGATTGAAGCAGATAACAACTACTCCCGTAAAAAAAAGTAATTCAAATGTTTCGGTAATTGCTCCAGCGAGAGTCGTTTCAAGCATATCCACGGGGACGAATGATAAAATTTTTCTTTTTGAATCAGGCGATATAACAACACTATTCTCATCATACAGGCAAAATAAGCAGAATGTTCAGAGAACAACCGGAAATCTGGCGAGAATTAAGGATATGTTTGAAAATCATGCTGTTACCGGCAAAGATTTAAACGATGCCGAGACCGATGCCGCTAATGCCCGGTCAGCATTTTCCGAGATGGAAGGTAAACTACGTTCTGCAGGTTATAATCCGATGGAAATAGAAACATCCGCACCGGGTACTGTCTGGATTATTTCCGATGTGCCAGAATCCCAACTCAAAGAAGTTCAGCACGGCGAGCAAGTTCACATCAGATTTGATTCTTATCCCGACAGACATATTCATGGAAATGTCTCTGCTATCGGTGATGTAGTTGACCCCGTAACACGAAGCATTAAAGTAAGGGTTGTTTTGCATAATCCACCTGTGAAACTACTGCCGGGTATGTTCTGTAATGTTGATTTTGGCAATCCGGTTGATGGAATCATAGAATTGCCCTTAACTTCAGTCGTTTCGGTTGATGGAAAGGATTATTCGTTTGTTGAAACTTCGCCCGGAGAATTTGTCAGGAAGCAAATTGTATCGGCATTTTCCGGTCAGGATAAAATAATTGTACTTTCAGGTATCAACAGCGGTGAAAAAGTTGTTACTTCCGGGTCTATTCTGCTTAAAGGTCTGAGTTTCGGATTTTGATATATTATTAATAAAAATCAATATTAAATTATGATAAAAAGAATTCTTGAATTTTCATTGAATCAAAGACTCGCCACATTAGCTCTCGTTGGACTTATTATTGGTCTGGGAGTATGGTCTTGGATTAATTTGAAAAAGACAGCATATCCTGATGTGGGTGATACTCAAGTTAAGATAATTACTACATTCCCCGGAAAAGCAGCCACCGAGGTAGAGCAGCAAGTAACAATGCCTCTTGAAAGAGTCCTTAACGGCGTCCCAAAAGTTATTGAGCGACGTTCCAAGACAATTTTCGGACTTTCAGTAATAAGTCTTACATTTGAAGATGGAACCGATGATTATTTTGCACGTCAAAGAGTTTTAGAAAAGCTGTCCGAAGCAACACTCCCGGATGGAGCTTCACCTCAGCTTGGTCCTCTAACGGGTCCCGTTGATGAAATTTTCCGTTACGTTATCGAGTCAACTAAAGGACACACTCCTATGGAACTCCGGACATTTCAGGATTGGGTTGTTATACCGAAACTGCTGCAAGTGCCTGGCGTAGCGGACGTAATAAATTTCGGAGGATTGGTCAAACAGTATCATGTAATAACGTCACCCGAACAGCTATTGCGTTATAATCTCACGCTTCAAAATGTTATTGATGCAATAACAGCAAACAATACCAATACAGGCGGAAATATCATCAAAAGAGGTGAACAGGCTTTTGTTGTTAGAGGAATTGGTGCAATCAGAACAAAAGAAGATATCTTGAATATTGTTGTCACTTCGCAAAGCGGAGTACCAATTCTAATTAAAAATCTGGCGAAGGTTGAAGAATTTCCTTCACCTCCGACGGGAATCCTGGGATACTATTTGCAAGGTTCGGATTCATCGGTTAAAGATGCGAATTCTGGCATCCAGGGCCTTGTTGCGATGAGAAGAGGTGAAAATCCTACTGATGTTATTTTTGGATTAGAGAAAAAAATAAAAGAAATAAACGAGAGGGAATTACCTCCCGGAGTCAAACTTAAAATCACTTACGACAGGAGTGAACTGGTTGATAATACAATAGAAACAGTATCGAGAACTCTTCTTGAAGGATTTATCATTGTTATTATTGTCCTTGCTTTTTTCATCGGGAATATTCGGGCTGCTTTGATAGTTGCCACAACTATCCCGATATCTCTGCTCTTTGCATTTGTTTTGATGAAATTCACCGGTATTCCTGCAAATTTACTATCTCTCGGAGCAATTGATTTCGGAATAATAGTTGACGGTGCCGTTTTTATGGTTGAAAATATCATCAGAAGATATTCAGGTGCTTCATTGATAGATAAAAAACATGGAATAAAAGGATTAACACTCAATTCGGCACAGGAAGTCGGCAAAGATATTTTCTTCTCGATTACGATAATAATATTGGCTTATCTTCCGATATTTTCTTTCCAGAGAGTCGAAGGTAAACTGTTTTCTCCGATGGCTTACATGCTTGCTTTCGCAATTACAGGTTCAATGATATTAGCTTTGACTGCAATTCCCGTTCTGATGACATTTTTCTTTAAAAAACAATTTGAATCTACAAATTCGAAAAATATCGAATGGCACAATCCTGTTTACGGCTGGATTGAAAAAGTTTATAGTAAAGCCATTAATTTACTTTCCCGTTATTATAAAATAACGGTTTTAACATCATTCACGGTAGTAGGCTTAATTTGCTTTTTCGGTTACCTGCACATAGGAGCGGAGTTTCTTCCCGAACTCGATGAAGGAGCCGTGAATATCAGATGCTTCTTTCCGGTTGGTATTTCTATTGATAAAGCAAAAGAATATGCTGACAATTCAAGAAAATTAATCAGCAATTACAAAGCAGTGAATGTAGTTCTGTCTCAGTTGGGGAGGAATGACGATGGTACTGACCCCTACGGTCCGAACCGTCTGGAAATCTTAATAGGATTAAAAAAATATGCTTCCTGGTCAAAATTTTATACAAAAAAACAGTTATTGAATCATATAAAATCCGACCTTGAGAATTCAATGCCCGGAGCCTTAATTTCGTTTTCGCAGCCTATTCTCGATAATGTCTCCGAAAGCGTTACTGGTAGTGTTGCTGACCTTGCCATTATGATAAACGGCAATGACCTAAGTCTGATGAGAAAAAAAGCTGACTCTATATTAAACATTGTCAAAACAATTAGGGGATCAACGGAATACGGTATTGAACAGGAAGGCGACCAGGCTCAGCTTTCAATAAAATTCAACAGGGAGGCTTCTGCCAGATTCGGCATTAACGTCAGTGATGTACAGAAAATGATTGAAGCTGCTATAGGTGGGAAGACCATAAGCAAACTTTATGAGGATGAAAAACTCTTTGACATAGTTGTCCGTTATACTCCCGAATATCGAGGCTCAATAGCATCCATCGAGGATATGATTGTATCATCAGCTTCGGGTGTAAGGGTGCCGATGTCCCAACTTGCAACAATAGCTTTAGTGGATGGTCCAACGGTTATTCAAAGGCAGGGAGGTACCAGACAGATTTCGGTGAGAACAAATATCAGGGGCAGAGACCAGAGCAGCTTTGTCAACGAAGCTAAAGAAAAGGTTTTAAAAGCCGTAACTATTCCAAAAGGTTACACTGTCACATGGGGTGGAGTTTTTGAAAATCTTGAACGTGCATCCGGATATTTAGTAATAATTATTCCAATCACTTTCGGAATAATCTTTCTCATTCTATTTTCTCTTTACAAAAATTTCCGGCAGGTTACAATTATTATGTCGGCTATTCCATTTGCGATGATAGGTGGAATAATGGCATTGATTTTACGAAATTTTAACTTTACTGTTTCTGCCGGTGTTGGATTTATTTCCCTTTTCGGAATTTCTACAATGACCGGAGTGCTGTTTGTCTCGAGAGTAAACAGAACAATTGAAAAGAGTAATGTGGATTTGCTTGTTGCTATCAAACAAGCCGCAAGAACACAACTCAGACCGAGTCTAATGGCAACCCTTTTGGCTTTACTTGGTTTGTTCCCTGCTGCTCTTGCCACAGGAATAGGCTCGGATGTACAAAGACCACTTGCAACTGTTATTGTTGGAGGTTTGGCAACTCAAATGCTTCTGTCTTCTCTGGTTCTGCCGGCATTGTATTATGTGCTTGAAAAAGGTAAATTTGCAAAGAGACAATTTAAGCTAAGCACCGAAAATATTGAAGAATATTAAAACTGACATCTCATTAAATACAGGCGATTACTGATTTTTCCGAGGGCTTCGTAACTGGAAATACGCCAGTTGTACCTTGGAGAAATCATTTCTTCAACCATCCTGCCGGCATATAGTTTGTTTTCGGATAAAGAGCGAACAACCATTGAAGAGCTCGTAGAATAAGCCAAAGTCAGATTATTCGGTTTCATTGCGTAAGTTGCATCCAATGCAAGCTGTGTATTAGTACTGTATTTTCTTCCGCTTATATTAACGAAGCAATCAATATCGCATCCAAGAAAGTAGAAATCCGAACCGTCACAATTGAAAAAGGGACGGCTGTTCTCCTGCCCACAGGAAAATTCCGTACTGCCCATAACTATGATGGGGCTTGAATTGAACGTAGCAGAAAACACAATTATCGGACTTTTCGGATGCAAAGCAAGATTGTTAGCAAAATCATACGCTTTGCTGGTTAAGGGTTCGTAATACTCATCGGAGATAATTACACCATAAAATTTTCCTGCTGTTGTTTTAACGATGAAACCGGCAGCCGTACCATCAATATTAATTGCAGACTCAGGAATATCCGCATAACTTTCGGATATGGGGACATTATTTTTATAAATTTCCCAAATATTGCCACTTTTCCCGGCATAAATGAAACTTCCATCGTTCCAGAAACCGATTGGTTTTATATCGTCGAATAAGGGTGATTCCATATTACCATTAATATTAACAATTAAACGGTCGCCCCGATAACCCATGAATGCAATTCTCTCACCTCCGGTGCTGAGAAAAAGTTTTCCGGTCCGCTGGTAAACCTGAATTCTTCTATGTTGAAACAGAATAAACTCCTGTTCTGCCGATTTGTACGAAAAGCATAAGACTTCGGAGTTCGGGCTGAAAACAATTTCCCCAGGGTCAGTACCCGGCAAAGGCAGCACAGTATCATTTGTCATAAGGTACCACTGTTTGTTGTCTCTTGCAAAGCATGCCCACTTTGAGCCATCAGACGAAAAAACCAGATTACCGATTTCAAGATAAATCGCCGATTTTTTCCCGTCAACCACAAGCCTGTAACCGTTTGTAAATGGAGATGTGAGTGCCCACCAATGCTGAGTAGTGTCCATACCGTAATTTATCAGATTTTCAGAGCCGTCTAAAAGTATTTCATCCGAACACCTGTCTGCCAAAACATCACTGACCGGCAACAAAAATAAAACCGCTATTAAAATCAAAAGTATTCTAATCATCTTCCTAAATCCATTATAAAACTGATACAATAACGAATTGTAGTATAATTCATTACATCTGATAACAGTAATATACTACAAAAAAATCAATTTTTCTTCTATAAAAATATCAAAAACGCTTAAATATATTTGTATGGGTAAAAAGAGTTTTTTTACCGGAAATTATTTTTTTAAAAAAAATTTAATTATTTTGAAAAAACATTTTTATATTTCAAAAATTTTTCTTAAGTTTGCTTTTGTAAAAGGTGGGAGGTTTACTCTTTTTCAGAGCATTGGCTCATTAATTTTTCATAAAACACCTCATATAGAACTAATAAAACATAACAACACTACCTCCCACCTCCTTTTAACAAAGCATCACACAATTTTCCAACTTAAACGTCTTATCATTTTGTCGTATTATTTTGCTCTTGAGCAAAGTTTGACGAAGTGGTTTTTGTATTTCGAATTTGAAAATTCTAAAATAAATTTATTAATTGTTCAAGGAGTTTGATATGAAAACCAAGCTTACATTTCTATTCGTAATTGCACTAATATTCATGGAGTTATCGGTTACATCCGGTCAGGAGTTTCAGTTTTTGAAGGTAGATACCAACAATTTTCCAACTGCCAGAGGTTGGTTCGTTGCTCGTACAAAAGCCGGAACCACTTATGCTAACATGCTGCCTGAAGAATTTATCTTGACAGAGAATAGTCAACCTGTCAAGAATCTTTCGGTTGAATGCGTTAAAGTTCCTTATTTCCCACCAGTTTCAATAGCTTTCGTTCTTGATGCAAGTTCATCAATGAATGAAATTGCTGCCGGAAAAGAAACAAAAATAGACTGGGTAAAATACTTTGCCAAAACTATGCTGGATACTTTGAAGAATACGCCCGGGACAAGTATTCAGTTTATTCATTTTTCTTCAATTGTTTATAAAAATTCTCCCTGGTTCACGGACTGGACTGACAGGACTCCGCTTTACACTTGGATAGAACAAAATGAGATTGTTTATGCAGGTGCTACTGATTTCAATCCTCCTTTTTTAGCATCTAACGGTGGAATCGAAGTCTTGAAACAGATGCCTTATGACATTCCGAGATATCTTGTATTCGTAACCGATGGCGGTCCGCAGAGAACTTGGCCCACAACAACTATAAACAAAACAATCGATTATGCACGGGAAAACAAAGTAATAATTGATGTGCTGAGTTTGACTACCGAAGCTCATGAAAATTTAAGGTTAATAGCTCAGGAAACTGGTGGCAGGACATGGTCGTGCTATGCGAAAGATGATATTAAGCTAATGATGAGAGATTTGGCGGGTAATGATTTACAGCCTAAAACTATCTGCAATCTTGTTTGGGATTCTTTCCTAAGCTGCGATGAATCAACGAGAGACAGACAAATTTTCGCCAAATTCATTAAAATACCCGATAGCACTACCACAAGTTTCAAGGCTCCCTATCCCCCAAATATATCCAGCTCAGCTACCCAGCTTATGTTCGGTATTAAGGGAGTCGGGACTACTCAGCAACAATTAACTTTAACGGCAAAAGGATATGACTTCACGATTAACGAAATTAATATATCACCCGTTAAGTCAGCTTTCACTTTAGATTTAGGTGGAAAAACTCTACCCTTAACAATCCAAAGGGATAAGAGTCAAATAATTAAAATTAATTATGTTGAAGCAGCTCCCGGAACACCGAGAATTTCAACAATGTCCTTTACCGGTACTCCGTGCAGTTTGCCGGAGATAAGCCTCATATCCCCTTGCGGCGGTATTGCAGTAGCAAAAGTTGACTGCGGACAAACTTTGCAAGCAGGCAAAAACACAACTTTTCCGTGTGTTTTTAAAAATACAACTCCGATACAGATTTCCGGAACAGCAGCTATTGAAGGAACAGATAAAGCAGACTTCTCATTGCTACAGGGAAGCTCGTTCAATCTCGGTCCGAACGAATGCGTGGATATGCGGGTTAACTTCAAGCCATCAGCCGAAGGCATAAAAAATGCTACTATTAAAATTACTCTTCCTACCGAATGCGGAATTATGACAGTACCACTTACAGGTGAAGGAGTAAAAGTCGGTGTTGATGATGAATTACAACAACCGGATTTGGCTATCATCGGAAATAGACCTAATCCCTTCACGGATTTTACGGAAATTGATTTTAGTTCAAATGGAACTATGCCTGTTTCTTTGAGCGTTTACAATACTTTGGGCGTCAAATTAGAGACCATAGCTGAAAACTTTGTTAATAATGGTTTATGCAGGGCTGTCTGGAATTCAGTTAATTATCCGACAGGAGTGTATATAATTAAACTCCAATCCGGTAATCATTCTGTTGTAAAGACAATTTATCTGGTAAGATAGTTGAAGAGATTAATTGATTAACCGATTAATTGATTTTAGATGTTATTTAGACTTTACGATAAAAAGAGGCTATCACAAAAGTTAATTAATATGTCACTCTGAACGGAGCGAAGAGTCCAGAAACCGCATCAAGACTGGATTCTTCACTTCGCTGCGGAATGACATCTCCCGTTAATATTATCTTTCGAGACATACCTTTTTTTATTTAGTAATCGTATTTCTTTAAAAATGGTATTGAAGAAACAATTCAATAAACAAAAATCCTGCTTAAACTTATTTCAAACCGGCTGCGTCTAACTTTCGGAAATATTGTTAATAACGATAGATTTTATATGAAATATTTTACGGTTTTTTTGGCAGCGATTTTTCTAACTGCCTCAATTTTCTATGCTAAGACAAATCTTCCTGCTCAAAATGCTCAAAAAGCAGAAGTTATCAAAAAAGCATCGAAGATGAGCAAAGCAGATTTCAAGAGAGCTTATCAGCAATCTCACAAGAGGGCTATAAGCACGGAACAAAAACAAAAATTCAACTCCTTAAACAAGCAAATCAAGAAATCACCGATAAAAAAAAATTCAAACGAAAATCTCCTGAATCAAAATCTACC
>Ga0172370_10007610_pt1 | contig 13250 bp, 14 predicted proteins | sample LakKiv5m_FD_114538 | JGI IMG/M metagenome (GOLD analysis project Ga0172370, IMG submission 114538) | Freshwater microbial communities from Kabuno Bay, South-Kivu, Congo - kab_022012_11.5m | ecosystem: Environmental > Aquatic > Freshwater > Lake | place: Democratic Republic of the Congo...
CAGTAGTTTTATATGGTAATTTAATTGTTTTCACTTTCTTGTTGCAATAATTTTTTTAAAGTGTTTAATTATTTTTTTTATGATTTTTATGTTAAATTATTGTTAATTTTTAATATATGCCAATTTTATATGGGCTTTATCCTATACCTTCGTTTAATTCTAAGTTATCATTTATTTTGCTCATGTAAAAGACTTTGTTGGCTTTTTTACTATATTTTTTGTGCTTTTTTTGTAGATCGTCATATATTAGTTTTAAAAACCCTTTGAAATCTCTATCATATTTATAAGCCCATTTTGGAAATGGTAGTCTAAAATGTTTGTAACACTCTTTCAGTTCATTGATAAATCTTTTTGGAATTATATCTAAATCATCAATGTGTGGATAATAAGAGTCAAATTCTCCAACTATATCGAAATATAAGTCCTCAAAATTAGTATTTATAATTTTTAAATCGTCTTTTTGTGTAGTTACAACATCAGATTTATTCTTTATTCTTTTTGCTGTAAATTCTGAGATTCTGGCATCTGATTCGGATTTTGACATGTATGGATAATAAGCAAATAATAAATTTTCTAAAGTGTAGCATTTTGGAAAATATTTTGCCATATCCATTAATGTGTTATTAAAAATAGGATTTATGTAATTTAATTTGAGATCTAGTCCCTTTTTTGAACGTTTGTAATATTGATATGCGTGAGTTAATTCATGGGATACAGCAGTTTCTATTTGTTCTTTTAACATTTCGACATGAATAACATCATATCCAGTTACTATTTTTAATTCTATACCTAAATGTATTTTACCCCTATACAAAAAAGAATTATATGGATAATCTCTATTTCTGCTAGATACAAAATTTTCAACCGTGGCTGGAACTATATTACTACCATTTTTATTTCTAACTATAAGTAACGTTAAATTCAAAATGTCCAATGGAAAATCTTCGTTTTTCTTTATATCTGGATTAACATCGTCCATCCATAAGGTAAATTCATCTTTATAATTTGCTGGACCTTTTCTATTCAACCACCAATCGAATTTATCAATTATAAAATCACATAAGAACTCTTTAATGGGAATCAAAGAATATGGAAAAGAGTTCTTCTCAAATATTTTAAATTCTGTTATCATCATCGAAATTTCCAATTTTTTCCATAGGGGGATTAACAACGACTGGCCTTATTTGCTTTTCATTTATTCCAAATAAAATGTTTAGTCTATCTAGAAATACTCTGGTAATTATTCCGGCACCAAATATATGATGTTTTACTATATCTCCAACTACAAATTTTTTCCAATTGATTGAACCAATAGGCTCTATATTATTTTCAATGGGCTCATCTTCTTTTGTGAATTCTCCTCCAGAATACCACTCAATTTTTTCGAATATTTTAAATTCAGTTATCATAAATCTATATATTATTTTTCGATTTTCAATTTTCGGACCACCGATCAATAATATATACTCATAGCTACAAACGAGTAGTGCCTTTTTGGTCATACATGTTTTGAGTGAATAAACACTTTAGAATTGTATAAAAACAATGAAAAAACCTGTATTTCAAAAACAAAAAATAAAGAAGGAGGAAATCATGAGTAAACTCGACGGCGTGACCCTGCCGACATGTGAAATACTTGTCAATGGTCAAAAACGTAAACTTTATGGTAAGAAGAAAAATAAAGTTTACCTCCATAATGGAGACAATTTCCAATTAAAATTATTTAATCCACTGAGAGAGCGCATAGGCGTTCAGCTTCGTATGAACGGTGTAAAGGTAGATAATGATCTATTGATTATAAATCCTGGTCAAGAAATGGTGGTTGAAAGATATATTGGGACTAATCGAAAATTAACATTTTCGGCTTACGACATAGATACTTCTACTATGTCAGAATCTAAAATTAAAAAAGTAAAAAAGGCGATTGAAAAAAATGGAGAATTAGAAGTTGTTTTTTGGAATGAAAAACAAACAGAACAAACGACCGCAACATATTCTAATTTGTATATTCCATTCAGTTATCCAGATACTACAAGTGGATCTACCATTACTTTTAATAGTTCTTCATCAAATTTTACAATGGATGCTACTGATGTTGTAATAAATGGTAATCTTAAAATCAACGGTAATTTAACGGTAGACACTGGCGGCGGATCTAGTTGTTCAAGCGGAACAAGTGGATATAGTGGATATAGTGGAATTGATGGAACATCTGGATTTTATGGACGTACTGGTTTACCAGGTATTCCTTTCACTGAATTTGAACAATCTAACAGAAATAGTAGATTATATTCTTCTGATTTGGGTAAATATAGAAAACCTGGTATTTTCGCTTCTAATGTAGATTATTTGGAATACTTAGCGGAAAATATATCGCGAAATATCAATTATACTAATTTTATTGATCCTAATGCTAAGTGGGCTCCTATTCGTGAACAAAAATTATCTAAAAAAATAGAAACTGGTCGTATAGAAAAGGGTGATATTTCTAATCAACATTTTTCACCAATAACTTTCGAAGTGGGTGAGGAATTTTATAAAATTAAATTCAAACTGTTACCATTTTCATTAAAACCAGTTAAAAAAAAACTCTATGACTCAACAACCATTAAAAATATCATAAATGGCGGTCAAACCAATACTTATATTAGAACAGAATCTGCTGTTAGAGAATATTGTAAATGTGGTTATAGAATAAGTAGAGGTAAGGGTGTTTGGGATTTTTGTCCAATATGTGGCAGAAAAATTAAGAAATAATCAAATAAAAATGTTAAATCATGATAAATATTGGAATTGGAGTATAAAAAAAGGTGATATGATAATTAGTGATGTTACAGAAAACGGTTTAATTAAAGGTGAAGAATATGAGGTTGTGGTACCACAAGGTACACGGGATATTGGTTAAGAACACCAAAACCAATGAACAAATTTGGGGAGAACACTCGTGGTTCTCTGAAATAAATTAAAAAATAATCAAATAAAAATATGAAAACAAAATCAACATTATTCGAATATGCCGTAGTGTGGCATCCTGATGAATTACAAGAAAAAGAAGGCAAAAAATCTATTTTGGTAGACGGTCCAAAATCTATGTTAGCTAAAGAAGAAAAGGCTGTATTTATGACAGCGGTATCTTTACTCCCAGATGAATATAAAGACCAATTAGATCAAATAGATGTTATAGTGCGCCCTTTTTAAGTTGGAGAAGAGGTAAAGATTTACAAACGTTTCTAACTAGAAGATCGTATTCAACTGGAATTTCTGGGCCGTCTGGATCTTATGGAACAACTGGATGTTCTGGTTTTTCTGGATCCTCTGGAAGTAGTGGGGCGGATGGTACAAGCAGAACTTCAGGTCCTGGATACTGTTCGTCAGGGTCTACTTTCACAATTTTTACATCTTCTAATGCTAATAGTAGAATATATGATAATATAAATTATAGTGAGTACTTAGCGGAAAATACAAAAAATATAAATTATAGTGAGTACTTAGTGAATACAAAAAAAAGATTATCTAAAAAGATGAACATAAATAATTTGGATGGAGTTTCTTTTAAAAAGACTAAGAAAAGTGTTTTGATGAATGCGTCTGAATTAGTTTAAAAAAAAGACCCCGATTTTATCGGGTCTTTTTTTTATAAACATCTGTCAAAGAAAACCACTAAATCTTTAGTTTAGTGGATGAATTTGACAAAAAACGACATGTTCATTGAAATATTGATTGTTGGCTCTACAAGTTAATCTTCTTGTAGGTAAAATCAATAAAGTCAGTTTTTAATGTACCGATCTAGACTGCGAGAACCAAGCGTTAAAACTAGAAGAGCATGCTAGAAAAACAAATAAAAACAAGAACTCGTTTTTGAGTTCGATTTGCAGGGACCGCATTTTACGAACGTGGAGCTGGTGTAAGACCTTTAAGGTAATGGCGTTGAAGCGTTTAAAAAGAAGGGTCGTCAAGACCTCGAAACCACTACATCTTTAGTGTAGTGGTAGTTCATAAATCCGGCTCTATAACTTCATCTGATCCTGAAGTGTCCAATTTTGTATCATCGATCACAACATCTTCTAATTCAAATTCAGTTCCGTCTATTCCAGCTTCTTGCATTTGTGATTCACTAGCTGAAACTTGTTTCTCTAGTCTTTCTCTTTGTTGTTGTTCGTATAGAGCCCTAATTTGTTTTTGATAAGATCTTCTGTCATTCTCTACTCTTTTCTTATAGCTAGCTAATCTTTTTTTATGATCTTTATTGTTCCTTGATTTTGGCATAATCTAAAAAATTATTTTTTATTAGAAAGTATTGACTTTCTGGCATGAAACCATTAATTGAAAAATTATATTTTAATTTGATATATTTTTTATTATCATTCTCATATAATTCGTTTAATGACGTTTCTTTCACTATTAAACAAACACCCGGTTGATCAATTTCATTTTTTCTTCCTAATACTATTTCACTATTATCCAAGTTTTTACAAACAAAATATTTTAATCTATTTAGAAACATAAGATCTCCAGTTAAATCATAAAGATATTTGTTTATTATATCATTTGTTATTATAAATTGAGCGGGTCCTATCCTACCTGAAGTTGCTATATAGTTACTACAATTATTAAATTTAGCTATGATTCTCCTGATCAATGCTAAATTGTCACCGATTATCAAAGGGGTTTCTTCTCTCCATTTGTTTATATCAATATCAGAAGATAAATTTAACGAAGTGTTTTTAGATGATCTACTCTTTTCACCTAATTCTTTAATTATGTTGGTAAATTCAACATTTAAATAATTTTTTAAAGATTCCTCTATGTCATCATTTTTTATTTCAACATCTACCGTTTTTAGTTTGAGTGATTTTTTAAAAACATCAGGTCCAATTACTGTTTGATATTCATCATCTGGTTCGGATTCTTGATATTTGAAATCAATAAAAATAATATTAAGCTCCTCAACATCTGTATTATAAATAGAATATAAAAAACTATCATCCAAATATCTACCTAATTCAGTTTCAAATCTTAGCATTATTGTTTTTATTTTTTATAGATCTTATATACTCAACAAATTCAACAGCAGATAATTCTAAATTTATTTTACTACCATCATTTTGAACTATTTTATCATAATTATAATTATCAACATTTTTATCAGCGTCATTGTTGGCAACAACTCTATCGTCCCTTTTTAATAATATGGTCGCGCATTTATCACCATATTTGTCTTTGAATTTTTGTATTTCTTCTGGTTCTCTACAATGAATAAAATAAATAAAATTACGTTTATCTTTTTTGTTTAATTTAGCATAATCTTCCTTTATTTTCTTTACCATATATAAAAAAGGACCATTATTATATTCCGCCCATATCCTTTTCATTTCAGCTAAAAACCTTCTAGCGTCATCCGTTTTTTTACCGTTCCAACCGAAATATTTTTTTGATATTTCTTTAACTCTATCTATTGTAGACATGTTGGTGGCTTTATATTCATAATGTTTAATAAAATAATTTACAAAATTATTCTTACCAGTCTGATTTGAACCATTAACTACTACTATATACATATCAAATTGTTTTTTATACATGTTATAAAATAAAAATTTCTGAAAGTTTAATTTTAATATATAGAAAAAAAGAAACTTAATAATGAGTATATTAAAATTAGAAGTTCAAGACTTTAATAATCTCGATAATCCAAGAGAAGGATGGGTGTTACTTGGAATGGACACTTCTGGAGGAACGTCAGGAGTCGGTTACTTAGCTCAGAAAAACGATGATGGATCTATCACGTATTTAAATAGTAGTAGTGTTCCTGGTCCTACTGGACCAACTGGTCCTCGAGGTAGTGGAGGAACTTCTGGTTTAACAGGCACTGCTGGAACATCAGGAAAAAATGGAACTAGTGGTATTTCAACCCCTGGAACTAGTGGAACGTCCGGTAGTAGTGGAAAAGCTGGAACAGGTGGTTCTTCTGGAACTAGTGGAATATCAGGTACATCTGGAACTAGTGGAACTAGTGGAACAAGCGGCACTATTGGTCCTGCTGGAACTAGTGGAACAAGCGGGGCTAACGGTGAATTTCTTGGTTCTAGTGGAACAAGCGGAGCTAACGGCACATCTGGATCTGATGGTACTTCAGGAACCAGTGGAGCAAATGGAACATCTGGAACTTCAGGTACTAGCGGGGCTGTCGGACCAACTGGTCCGTCAGGAACTTCAGGTACTAGTGGAACTTCAGGCACTAGTGGATCAGATGGAACTTCAGGTACTAGTGGAACTAGCGGAGCTAGTGGGACATCTGGAACTAGTGGAACATCTGGAACTAGTGGAACATCTGGAACTAGTGGTAGTAGTGGATTATCAGAAAGATCTTTTACTTGGGTTATTGCTAATCCGGCCGCTGGAACTATTTTAGGTCCTAGAATGTCAAATGATGCGAGTGGAAGAACATGCTATTCTTATGTAGCGTCATCTACGAACGTAGTATTTAACATATATTATGGAGCAATAGGTTCGACAACAACGTTATTAAGTAGTAATTTAACTTCTATAACAACAGGAGCTAACACTTCTTCTTTCACTGGTGCTTTGACAGCTGGAGACTGGCTTCAATTACATATTGATTCTGTTTCTGGTACACCTGGTCAGCTAACTGTAACTCTAGCTGTTATATAAAAGAAAATTATAACTAATGGCATATTCTAATACTTATACAAGACCAGGAATTTATTATGAAACTATTCCTTTTGGTGTTAATCAAGTAACACTAAGATGTTGGGGAGGTGGTGGAGCTGGAGCATCAGTTACTTCTGGTAATTATGGAGCAGGTGGCGGTGGTGGAGCTTATTCGGATGAACTTGTAGCAGTCGGACCAGGAGACATCTTAGAAATTTTTGTTGGAGCTGGTGGAGCACCAGGTGATGTTGATGGTGGATCCAGTTATGTAGAAAAAACACATGGTGGGATCGGAGATCTAGTATGTAGTGCTGCTGGAGGCACTGGAGTAGCAACAAACGGTCAAACTGGTGGTAATGGTGGACAATCCGCGACTGGAGTTGGCGAGACAAAAAATTCTGGGGGTAAAGGAGCTGACACTGGTGGTTCTCTATCAGGAGGTGGAGGTGGTGGAGCTGGAGACTCTGGTGATGGGGACCCAGCAATAGGTTCTAGTGGAGGTTCAGGAGCAGCAACCGGTGGTGGAAACGGAGGTAATGGAAGAACGTTTCCACAAGGACCTGGTGGAAACGGTAATGCTTATGGCGGTGGAGGTGGTGGAGCTTATAGAACATCTATTTCACAAGATGGTGGAAGTGGTGGTGATGGGGCTGTTTGGATTTCTTACGAACAAGCTAATAATATTTTATTATGTAATGTAACTTCGTCGTTTTAATATATAAAAAGAAAAGAACGTTTTTTGAATGCAAAAGAAATGCACGAAATGTAAACAAGAAAAAAATATTTCTGAATTCTCTTTACAAAGAAATGGTGTGTATCGTTCAAGATGTAACATTTGTAAAAATAAAGACAATAGATTATACGCTATTAAAAATAAAGATAAAATTAAACAATCAAAAAAAAATTGGAGAGAAAAAAATAATAATTATCATAAAATTTATTATGAAAATAATAGGGATGAAATAAAAAATTATTTTTCTGAGTATTATCTGAAGAATAAAGAAGAAATATTAAAAAATTCTAAAGAATATTACGATAACAATAAGGAACATGTTTTATTACGTAATAAAAACCATTATGAAGATAATAAAGAAATTTATAAAAATAGATATATAGGATATTATCTCCAAAAAAAACAAAAGCATTCACATAGATTCGCTTGGAGAGTCACATTAAAGAATGTTATTAGAAGAATGAATGGTGAAAAATCTGATTCTACTATAAATCTATTGGGATATTCAGCTGATGATTTAAAAAACCATATGGAATCGTTGTTTAGTAATGGTATGAGTTGGAATAATTGGGGAGAATGGCATATTCATCATGTTAAATTTATTAGCCATTTTAGTAATAATGAACCGCCGATCGTTGTTAATTCATTAAGCAATCTAATACCTTTGTGGAAAAAACAACATAAAAAAATTCATAATAATGAGCACTAAAACATCTGACATGATTTTTTTCAACAAAGAAGGATATCCATACAATTTAACATATGACGAAACCACTAATCAATGGAGTGGTAAAATATATTTTGACGTAAATAGTAGTGACACTTTTAAAACTTTATGTTTATATATTTTTGAAAATGTTGAGGAGTATACATTTGACGAATTGTTCGATCTTAGAGCTTCTCAAATGTTTAACTGGAGCGGAATGACATTTGTTCCATATACTTATACTGGTGAGACTATAACAGACATACAAAGAGTTAATAATAGTGAAAATTTTTATTCAAAATGGATTTATGGAGATAGATTCGATAGAAAATTCCCAGTTGGTTCTGTTGTCGCTTTCTATGGTGTTACCGGCTCTACTGATTTAAGTTTAAACAATTTTCATGGAACTGGAATAACATACTATAATGTTCTTGGTACTCAGAAAAACGCTTTTTTAATTACTACATTAACAAATAATAAAAATTTTGATTTTGTTTTTTCTGGCGGTACAGTTAGTAGTATTAGTGTTATAAAATCACCAGATTACGCTGATCAAAATTTAGTTGATATAAATAATCTAAATTATTATAAAGATAAAAAATTATCTGTAGCTAATAGCTCATATAATGATGGCGTATATATTTATGATGATTATAATATCTTAAAAACTAAAGTATATGATTTCTTACTGACCCCAGAAAGTTATGTTACTGGGGCAATAGTAACTTTATCTTTCTATTTAATGACACAAAGACCAGAATTATATGAAGGTAATATAGAAATAATTTACGATGGAGCTTTAGACGATCCAACTGGAACAACAATAGAATTTTTCAATTATATAAACACAAATATAGATTTTACAACAACAGGTCAGACTATTATATTTGAAAAAACAGACGGTACTCATATAGACACTTCAGATCCAGAATTTACTATCACTGGATTTATAAATAGAGAACATATAACGACAGACGCTTTAGATTTTTATGTTCTTGATGGTATAAGTACAATAGAGGCTGTTAGTGGAATAACAGGATTAACATATAATGATACAATAGAGTTAATAGCTTCCCCATATGTAACAGGATATACTCTCCACGATAGAAGACAATTTCAAGTTATAAATGTAGAAGGAAATAAGATGCAAGTGAGGGAGTATATTATACCTGAGACTGGATTTACTTATAATGTAAGTAAGGTTATTAAAAATAAAAAAATAAGAAAATTATACTGCACTAGAACTGGTGTCACCGAGCCAGATACTTACTCGGGATATACTATTTGTTATTCCACATCAAATCTTATAACATTAACACAGGATATTCTTTTCTCGGGTGATACTACATATTTTTATGAAAATACTATATCTTCTATGAGAAATAAATATAGGAATCTTTTAGATAGGTATGGACTAAATCTTTATCATTATCATTATTCTGGATATAATTATCTTATGTTTGATGGGCTAGATTATAACTACACCCCATATTATAGTGGAGCCACAGCCACTATTGGTGATAACGCATTAACAGTAGGAAATAATTTCACTTATTTAACCACTGGATCAACTTATCAAGATTCTGATGTATTTTATTTCAAAACTCAAGATAATCTTGAAAAATATGAAAAAATATATCATTATGATTCTGACAAACTAGCTAAGAAATTTTCAACAGAGATATATATGGATCTTTATCAAGATTCGACATCATATGGATTTAATGTGAACTTAAATTATATAGATTATTATATTCAATTAAGTGGTTCGTCATCAGGAACTACAACATATACTAAAGACACTATAGATAATTTTATTTATGAATATTCTGATATTTTAGATCTAAAAGGCATAAATGTATCAAGAGGATATACATACAGCGGATATACTGGATATACTTTGATTTTTGAAGGACAACAACCAAATGTTGAACTTTATAATGTAGAAGTAAAGGTGAATTCTTATTCGGAATACTCTTTTATTAGTAAAATTACAAATCATTCAATAGTGGTTTCCAGTGATGAATTATATTTAGTTAATTCTGATAATACATTTTATGATTATGGTTTATCAACAGGAATGTTAATAAATATTAGTGGTTGTACACACACAATAAATAATAAACAATACAATATTATTAGGGTCACTCCAAACATACTGCAATTGTCTTATCAAGGTCCTTTCCTTTATGAATATAATTCATATTTAAAAATATTAATTAATAGCTTTCTAAGAACACCAAGAGGCTCTTATGACAGAGAAGTATATTATAAATTATCTTGGATTCCAATAAAGGAAAACGATCCACAGGTGTCTCCAGATATATTCTTTTACGATTATTCTGGATCTCAACTTGAATCAAATGGAAATTTAACTTATGTCGGACCAACTCCATTATGGAGCAGTACATCCACCAGTAAAGTGTTTTTAAATAAAGATCCTAATACTAATATAAATAAGGTTGGAGATCCAGAGTATCAACAAACTATTTTTGATTATTTACAATATCCATTAGAAGAATTAAATTCGACTGAATATTACGACTACACCCCAGTCCCTATGGAAGTTTTTATTGGGTTTAACTCTAAGAATGAGGGTGTGTCTAAAAATATAATGAAAATTGAGAAAATAGATGATATTATTTTTTCAGGGACAACTTCATCATCGAGTAATATTTTTATTTACACTGGAACAACATCAGGCACATCTTATATAAGTTATGTGTCTAGTGGTGAAACTTTCTTTAGTTTTAACGATTTGGGATTTGAAACAGGGCAGCACATATCCATAAGTTTCTTGGAAGACACAGTGACTGGACATACAATATTTGGTAGTTATGGCACATACGAAATTCTTGATGTTATAAATAAAAGAATAGCTGTTGATGGAGAATTAGAATCTTTCGATTCTTCAGCTAGTGGTAAAACGTATGATTATGTTATAAAAACAGAACCAGATCAAATAGCTGAAATCCAGATTTTTGGACAAACAGAGATAGAAGATGAGAGACTAGTTCAACATTTAAAGTTGCTCGGGGCTGATATGGAAACAGAAATGCAACCAATATTTAAAGAGTTTGATATTAATGAAATAGGAATAGATTATACAATATTGAATAGGAAAAGAAAAGAACTTTTATCTATTTATCCAGAGATTTATAATTATATAGGGGCATATAAAGCTTTGATAAATGCTATAAATTATTTTGGATACAATGATTTAGAACTATATGAATATTATAGAAATATTAAAAAGAATTCTCCGCTTTATGGGAAGTTACAAAAAGTTCTTATAGAAGATATATTTATAAACACTATACCTGGTTGGGATGAACCTGAAATAGATCATGTTAATTATTTAAAAACAAACTTATTTAATTTAACTTATAAAATAACAGATTTCGATGGAAATTATGTTAATATGTATTCATTAGATGAAGTTCAAATAAAATTGACAAAATTAGTAAAATGGCTAAGAAATAATATTATTCCATTATCATCTAATATATTAGATATAACAGGTGTAGCTAGTGCTGTTAATAAAATTTATATGAGTCACGACGCTAGTAATTATGCTAAAAAAATAGTAGTGAGTCAAGAAGTCCCTGTTATTAATTTCAATTATATTCAAACATTAAATATAGATACTAATTATCTGTTTACAATTAATTTCTATTTAACAAGTGGTTCTACAATGCCAGATTATTGGACAGCTAAAATAAAAACATTTCATTTAAATGAAACAACAAGAGAATTAGAACCTGTTCAATATCATAATCTGTATAAAAAAGATCTGTTATCTTATAGCTTTAATGTTGATAGAAATATAGACCCGTTTATGTACATAGAAACACAAACATATAATGATTACGGTTTGGGTTATGTAAATAGTAAATTATTTAATTATGATGAAGGTAGAAATTTCATTTTAATAAACAATAATTTTACTGGTGTTAATTATAAGTATTTAACAGATAATGATGCTTTTTATATCATAACAAACGGAAGATATTACATTATTCCTTATTAATAATTTTTATTTATAATTTTTAATATATAAATTTGTCATGAAATTTATAGACGCACAAAAACTTATTATTAGTATACTAAGAGATACTACAGAGGATAAAATAGAATGGAAGGGATTAGATTCTTATTCTAATTTCACAAGTTTTAGACTTATAATACCAGTAACTAAAAAAAAGTTTATTAAATTTAAATTCTATATATCTAGAATAGCCATAGATTCTTATATGCTCATATATTTTAATAATGGAGATATAGAATCTTATATAACGACTTTAAATTGTAAGGTTTATAAAGAATTGTTAGATTTAGTAGAAGCTATAAATCTTAAAAGAAGAGTTGGTAAAATAAAAGAAAATATGTTTTTTTCAGACGATCCGGATACTAAATCTCGTGGAGAGAAACTTAAAAATATCAAATTGATATCTAATATAACTACAGATACAATTAATAATAAATTGAGTTGGAGATTAGCTTTTTTAGATGAAGATATGTCCACATTTCAATCATCTTATAAAATAACTAACAACAAAGAATTATTTTTTTCTTTAAGATGCGACTTACCGGTGACTAATAATGGAAAATACATACTTAGAGTATTATTAAAAACAGATAATCCATATAGTGTTGTGAAAAGTAAAACAGAAGTTATTAAAACACTGGACACTAGAGTGTATCATTCTTTGATTTATCTTGTTAAATTTTTAGTTAGTAAATTTTTAGATAAATCCGCTGATAAAACTAATGATACTGGATTCACTGATAATTCAGGTGATATAATAAGTTGTAATGATTTTTCAGATTATAAAAAAGAGATTGTAAAAATTGTAAATAAATATAGAGATAAATTTAGTAAAGATAGTGTTCAATACAAAGACATTAATAAATTAATTCAAAGTATGATATTAACAACTGATTATGATGAAATTGGTAATTTGATGTTCAGAGCTCATGAAATAGCTAATCGCCCAAATCCTATAGGTACCCCTAGATGGGCTAGATAAAAATAATATGAAAGCATACGGAGTAGATAAACAAGATGCTGGTTGTTGTGGAGGTCACGATAAATACCCCCCCCACCCCCCCCCCCCCCCCCCCCCCCCTCCCCCCCTACCC
>Ga0172370_10007612_pt1 | contig 13248 bp, 11 predicted proteins | sample LakKiv5m_FD_114538 | JGI IMG/M metagenome (GOLD analysis project Ga0172370, IMG submission 114538) | Freshwater microbial communities from Kabuno Bay, South-Kivu, Congo - kab_022012_11.5m | ecosystem: Environmental > Aquatic > Freshwater > Lake | place: Democratic Republic of the Congo...
GGAACGCGGCAGTCAATTGAGGTGAACTATGACTTTACTCCCCCTGCGTCGGCGTTGTGCCGCGAAAAAGACTGACTCGAAGAACGGCGCGGTCTCAAGCCTTGAAGAGACGCGCCTGATTCGTCTATGCACGATTCCCGCTCCAGATGCCTTTTCGGAGCTCAAGACTGACTGGTCCGGTCTCTCCGAGAAGGAAGCCGATCATCGGCTGGGAGAGTACGGCAAGAATGAACTCTCCCAATCGCGGCAATTGAGTTTCTGGGCCGACATGTTCGAGCGATTCAAGAGCCCGCTCGTCATTCAGCTGTTGTTGATCGCCGCGGTCTCGGGCCTCATCGGGCAGATGACCTCGACGATCATTGTGAGTCTCATGATTGTGCTCAGCGTGGGGCTCTCCTACATGCTCGACAGCCGTTCTGCGCGCGAGGTGGAATCGCTCGGCAAGCGCGTTCAGTCGCGCACTTACGTTCTACGCGACGGGGCGGAGACCGAGACGCGGATGTCGGAGGTGGTGCCGGGCGATATCGTGGTGCTCCAGGCGGGCGCGATTGTGCCCGCCGATGTGCGCGTGATTTTTGCGAAGGATTTTTTTGTCAGCGAGTCGGCGCTCACGGGCGAATCGATGCCGGTCGAGAAGACGGCGGTGACCCCCGCGCAGGCTCCGCGCGCCGCGATCGAAGTCTCGAATGCCTGCTTTATGGGCACGAGCGTCACGAGCGGTACCGCCCGCGCCCTCGTGATCACGACCGGCGCCAAGACGCTCTTCGGGGCCATCTCGAGGAAGCTGAGCGAGCGCCGCGAGGAGACGAGCTTCGACCTCGGCGTGCGCTCGTTCACCTGGCTCATGATCAGGTTCATGCTCGTCATGGTCAGCGCGGTCTTCTTCATCGTGGGGCTCACGAAGGGCAACTGGCTCGAGGCGCTCCTCTTCGCGCTATCGGTGGCGGTAGGGCTCACCCCGGAGATGCTCCCCATGATTGTCACGGTGAACCTGGCCAAGGGCGCGCTCGCGATGGCGAAGAAGAAGGTCATCGTCAAGAAACTCCCCTCGATCCAGAATCTCGGCGCGATCGACATCCTCTGCACGGACAAGACCGGCACGCTCACCCAGGACCGCGTCGTCCTTGAACACCACGTCGATATCATCGGCAACATGAGCGACGAGGTGCTCAACTACGCCTACCTCAACAGCTACTTCCAGACCGGGCTCAAGAACCTTCTCGACCGCGCGGTGATAGGGCACACCGACCTCAATGTGGACGAGTGCAGGCTTGTCGACGAGCTTCCCTTCGACTTCCAGCGCAGGCGCATGTCGGTGGTGGTCGAGTATGAGGGCGACAACGTCCTCATCTGCAAGGGCGCGGTCGAGGAGATCTACTCCTGCTGCACGCACTACCAGATCGATGAGGACATCTACCCGCTCATCGACATGATCCGCGCCGACCTCTTCGAGGAGGTCGAGAAGCTCAACCGCGAGGGGTTCCGGGTGCTCGGCATCGCGTACCGGGAATTTCCCCGCACGAAGGGGACTTTCTCGGTGCAGGACGAGAGCCAGCTCGTGCTGCTCGGGTACATCGCCTTCATGGACCCGCCGAAAGAATCCGCCTCCGAGGCCATCAAGCTGCTCTCTAAAACAGGAGTCGGCATCAAAGTGCTCACCGGCGACAACGGCCTCGTTACCGAGAAGGTCTGCCGCGACGTGGGCATTCCCTTTGCCAGCTCGATGACCGGCAGCGAGCTGGGCGCGCTCGAAGGGGAGGCTTTTTCGGCCAAGGTCAAGGAATGCGATGTCTTTGTCAAACTGACGCCGAGCCAGAAAGAGAAGATCGTGAAGGAGCTGCGGCGGCAGGGGCATGTGGTCGGGTTCATGGGCGACGGCATCAACGACGCCACGGCGCTCAAGGCCGCCGATGTCGGCATTTCGGTGGACTCCGCCGTCGATGTAGCGAAAGAGGCGGCCGATATCGTCCTCCTCGAGAAGAGCCTTCTCGTGCTCGAAGAGGGCATTATGGAGGGCCGGCGCATCTTCGCGAACATCATCAAGTACATCCGCATGGGCGCGAGCTCCAACTTCGGCAACATGTTCAGCGTGCTCGGCGCGAGTTACCTCCTTCCCTTCCTCCCCATGCAGCCTCTGCAGATTCTCACGAACAACCTGCTGTACGACCTCTCGCAGACCGGCATCCCCATGGACAATGTCGACCCTGAGCTCGTAACGCGACCGGTGCGCTGGGACATCCGCAACATCAAGCGTTTCATGCTGTTTATCGGGCCCATAAGCTCGATCTTCGACTATGCGACCTTCGCACTCATGTGGTTTTTCTTCGGCGCGGTGGCCTATCTCAACCCGAGCCTCGCGCCGTCCCAGAAGGATACCCTGATGCGCCTCTTCCAGACCGGCTGGTTTGTCGAGTCGCTTCTTACGCAGACATTGATCGTGCACATTATCCGGACGAGGAGGGTGCCCTTCTTCCAGAGCAGGGCATCGGCGCCGACTATGCTTACCACGCTGGCGGTAATGGCGATCGGGGTATGGCTTCCGTATTCGCCGCTCGCGCCGCTCCTGGGCCTGCTCCCGCTGCCTGGAATCTACTGGGTGTGGATCGCCGGATTCTTGCTCGCGTACTCGGTGATTACCCACAGGGTGAAGCGCTGGTTCGTACGGCGCTTTGAAGGAGTTTGATTATGGATTCAATACTCGACGCACTGCAGGAAGGGCGGCTCTTCGAGCTCCCTGAAAATGACAAGAACCACGCGCTGCAGTTTCTCGCGCACATCATCGAAGCATTCCCGCAGATTCCTACGGGCACCGACATTGTCGGCAGCGTGATGGCACGCGAAAAATCGATGAACACCGCGCTGGGGCGCGGGTGGGCCTGCCCGCACGCTCGAGTGGACTTCGAGGAAGACCTCATGTGCGTCATCGGCTGGAGCCCGACCGGCATCGACTACGGCGCCCCCGACGGTACCAAGGTGTCCATCATCACGATGTATTTCGTCCCGTCGAACCAACGCAACCACTACCTGCGCGAAATTTCGATCATGGCGAAAGTGCTTAAATCCCTGCCCGAAAGCGACCGGCTCTCCAGCATCAAAGAGCTCAACGATGTGCGCAATTATCTTCTGGATATGATCACCGCGAGCAAAGAAACCATAGGGCCCGACGCGCGCGCCCGCATGATCCGCCTGCAGTCCAAGTCCGCCATCGCCTCCCAGCCTCTCTCCGAGCTCTCGAACTTCATCATCGAACCGCTCTCCATCATCGCCGGTTCGAACTTGAAGCCGGTCGCGCTCACCCAGAATCTCGAACTCATGAGCAGCATCGAAAAAATCCCCGACCTCACCGAGCGCCTCGACGCCGACGGATCCTATCAGAACGGGGCGTGGAAAATCGTGCGCCGGAGCGTTACCGCCTACCAGGGCGGCCGCGCCCTCTACGACTGCATCGCGCTCATGGCGGCGAAGGGGCCGCAGAAATAAGCGCTATTCAAGCAAAATCCCGAACGCGCGCTTCAGTTCCCCCGAGCGCGGAGCAGTGGGGACATGATTGAATCGCGCGAATGTTTGAGCGCTTCTCTTTTCCCTCTATTGACAGGCCATTGCATTGTTTCTATATTATGCAACAAGAGTTTCCAATGGACACATATATTCTTTATGGAATAGCAAGCCTGGGTCTTCTTGCCTCCTTTCTGAAGGATCGCAAGAAGACGCTCGCCGCGCTTAAAAAGGCGTGGAAGTCGTTCGAAGGCATCCTTCCGCAGTTTTTAGTGGTGCTCATTCTCGTCGCGATTACGCTCGCGGTGCTCGACACGGCGACTATCTCGCGAATTCTGGGAGAACGCTCAGGAATTTGGGGAGTCCTTGGAGCTTCTCTCGTCGGCGCGGTCACGCTGATTCCCGGTTTTGTCGCCTTCCCCGCCGCGGCCGCGTTGCTCGCTGGCGGCGCTGGCGCAACTCAAATAGCTGCCTTTGTGTCGAGTCTCATGATGGTCGGTGTAGTCACGCTTCCTATGGAGATGAAATACTTTGGAAGGCGTGTCGCGATTCTCAGGAATGTCTTTGCGTTCATCTTTTCGCTTGTGGCAGCGCTCTTTGTCGGTTGGGCGGTCAGAATATGAGCGTCATTTTAAAACGTTATAAATGGGCTATAGGAGCGATCTGCGCCTTCGTCGTTTTTATTTTATTCTTCCCCGGATATCGCGAAAAATCGTTCACTTCGTTGACTACACAAGTGCAGACCATGCTTCTCGTTATTCCGCCAATCTTCATTCTTCTTGGGCTTATTGATGTATGGGTTCCACGCGAAAAGATGATCCGGTACATGGGCGAAAAAGCAGGGGCTAAAGGTGGACTCTTGGCGTTTCTTCTTGGTTCGTTCGCGGCGGGTCCTCTTTACGGCGCGTTTCCCTTTGCCGCGGTTCTCATGAAGAAGGGCGCGAGCTTCACGAATATCCTCATATTCATTGGCGCATGGTCAACGACGAAGATTCCCATGTTGCTCTTCGAAATGGAATCTCTAGGGAAACGTTTCGCGCTCGCGCGGCTGGCTATCGATATCGTTGGAATCATCATTATCGCATATGCTATTAAAAGGATCGTTGCTCAAAAAGAAATTGAACGTCTCTACCATGCGGCCGAGGAATTGGTTTGATGTGAAGATTGCGGTGGGGAAAGGTCCCAATACGCACTTTACGTCAAGCCAAATCCGCGGCACAAGATGTAATTCACGCAGTTTGATACTTACTCGTCAGAAAGTCCGCCTTCGACGATTCGTGATACTTGAGTGAGATGTTTCGCTTTCAAGTCCTTCATCGGGTTGAACCACTTCGACGCGATGAGGGTCGGCACGAGCGCGCTCGCGATTACCGTCGCGACGAGTGCTGAATATTGGCCTTCATTCACAATTCCATGCGACAGCCCGTATAGTGCGGAGATAGTGCCGAATGTGAGTCCTGTGGACATCATGAGGGTGTAATACCAACGCTCGGTGTGTGTCTTTCTGAAGCGTGAGATAACAGGATAGAGACCAAAAATTTTAAAGCCGATTTTCGACAGAATCAGAATTATAAAAACCGCGGGTGCCGCGATGAGTGACGGCAGCGAAACCAGGGAACCGGCTCTGATAAAGTAAAAGGGCGTTAAGAATCCAGTAGTGAGTGTCCTGAGCCGTCGTATCCACTGTTCTTCCACCGAGGCAAATTCCGCCAGGACTATCCCGACGATATACGCAGGAAGAACCGCTTCGCTCCCAGACCAATATGCGAGTGCGCCAAGGCCGAGCAGCACGGCGATTATCCATTTCGTTCGGATTGCTGCTGTTCTATTCCCATACGTTCTAGTAATGAATTTCGTGATCGAAGGAATGATGAATATCGCAACGACACTTACGACCACAAAGATCAATGTATTATAGCTAAAAGGAGAGAAGGCAAGACCGAGCGCGATTACGGTTCCAATATCGTTGATAAAACATGCCCCGAGAATTCCTTTGCCGAACTCTGTTTTATTGAGACCCGTCTCTATCATTACCGCGTACACAACCGCTACGGAGGTGGTTGAGAGCGCAATGCCCGCAAGCATGCTTGCGCTAAAGGACCACTTGAAAACAAAATATGCGACCGCGGTAGCGCCAATGAATGGTGCCGCAAAGCCAATCACGCCGATAATCGAGACTTCCTTCATTTTGCGTTTCATCACGCTTGGATCGAGTTCCGCGCCTGCTAGGAAAGTCAGAAGAATCGCGCCAACAGATGCAAGAAATTGCAGCCACTCCTGATCACTTCCGAGCGCACCTTGGCCGAAAAATCGATGTGCGATGGCGCCAGCGGCAATACCGACACAGATTTCCACGAGAGCAATTGAAATTTTCAGGTAATAGGCAATGATTGCGGCAACAACAGCAAGTCCAAGCCATAGGGCCGCGATTAGAAAGATCGTCTGCATAAAAACTCCTTAAGCAATGAAAATTGCCAGGAGTTGTCAGCCTGGAAGGCAGTTGCTTCATCGTTGTGTTGCAGAATTACAGCACAATGATAAAGGAGGCGAACTCCATCGCCTTGTTAAAATAATATTCGTAGTGGTGATTTTGGTCAATGCAGCCAGACCGTTCTACGGTGTGGGCATCACTCTTATGAGTTTCAAAGCTCCCTATTCGATCTCGCGAAATTGACCCAATTGACTGAGGTCATCACTAGGAATACTATTACCGTTGGCGATGGAGTCCGCCGTTATGTGCCGAATATCGGATGATGACTCCTGGGAAGGGGCGGCTTATTGAAGCCTTAACCAGGAGGACGGAAATGTTTGCACATATCGTGGCAAATACGTGCTTTACTTGGGAAGGGTACTCCTATGCAGCGTGATGGAGCCATCGCGACATGGTCGGAGGTAATCTCTTCTCTCGCAGACGTTCGCGAACCCGTACGACCATTGATATCTAAAACCTTCACTTCATTCCCATTCTGTATATTGTCCCCTGCCTTCGCGGGAAATTTCGGAAAATCGAGATCGACCTACCTCTGTCTAGGTGACGGGAAAATTGCCGCGGTACGCGCAGATAGCAAACCTCTTCAAACTGTCATTATGCCGATCTCGGAAATTGACGCGCTTGAAGCAGGCACGGAGCTGCTGAGTTCGTGGATTACATTTCATTTTCACGGGCAACAAGTGTCAGTATTTTTCAACTCGGTGAATAAACCGCTCTACACGCATTTTATCGACGCTTACCGTACCGCGCGTGAAGCTGAAGATTCTGCTGGTTTAAAATCAACCCCGGAAGATATCGAAGCATATTTTGCGGCTCTACGAAAAGAAGATTTCAAGTATGATACTTATCCGCGAATCGTACTCGGCAACCGTCGACCTGCATTTTCATTTTACCATCCGGCAACAGGAATCGCTCGTGCCCTGTTCGGTGCGCGGGTTATAAGTTCTTACCTCTTGATTGCAACGAGAGGTCTCCTTTACTCATTTTCGGAAGCCCGGATCATACGCTATGCCCGCTCGGCAGACTATTCAATGGTAGTCCGTTATATTCCAATCGATACGACGCTTTTACGGAATCAAGTCTCTATAAGAGATGAATATTCTCTTCAATCCATTCGTAGATCGAATTCGTCGCTCTTCGAGATTCCTGTTGGGATCACAAATTCAGAGAAGTTTTCTGCGTTCTGCCAAAACAGTGGCATAGCATGGAAAAACTGAAAGCTGTCCTTCGATGAAGCACAACAATGATGAGTTGACCTCACCTCTCTTGGCTGAAATGCTGGAAGATCGCCTGAGACCAAATCGATTTCTCGGTTATGACCGAGACAATCTCGGTGTCGCGCTTCTTAGGCGAGAAATGTTCGAAGCCGCGGAATCGCAATTCCGGCGGGCAATCTATCTCAATCCTTTTGAAAGCGCCTTCGTGCAACACCTTGCCTGGTGTCTGCATCGACAGAGACGGGAAGAAGAAGCCATTGTCGCGATTGATCAAGCGCTCAGCATGAAGCCAGAAGATACGGATGCTCGTGTCGCTCGGGAAAAGATTCTCGAATCGAAGGAGAAAATCTCATCGGGAGCGACACGTCACACCGCGCAAATCTCGGATTGATGCTGCGAAACCGGCGGACTACACTTCGACAGAAGCCTCATCGTCGGATTCCATCGGCGATGTCTCGCTCATGGGCTTTTCGGTGGAGTCGCCAAAAACCTTGCGGTAGAGATACTCGCCGTGGCTTCGTTGCGATGGAGCACCTTCCACGATTCTGAAGGTCCGATTGCCATCGGCCCGCGATTCAGTCCTAAGAAGCAGCGGGCGACACGCAGCGCATTCTTCAAAGCCAGCGGCAAACGTGTAGAGGTGAGTCACGAAGTAGATGCGTACCCCACGTTCAACGAGCGCTCGCGTGATTTGCATCGCGATCTCCGAACCTTCGCGTTCATTTGTCGCGGCGAAAGATTCATTGAAGAGGATGAGCGCATGCGGATGTAGCTGACGCACGATTGTCTCCATCCGCGAGAGCTCTTCGTCAAATTTACCACTCTGCATCGTACGATCTTCTTTCCGTCGGTAGTGTGTAAATACACCACGCGCAATGTCCGCGGAGAACGAGACCGCTGGAGCGAACATGCCGCATTGCAGCATGAGCTGGGCGACACCGACACTGCGGAGGAAGGTCGATTTTCCGCCTTCGTTGACACCGGTAATGATGACAGGATTCTTGCCGAGCGCGCGAATGTCACTTCCTACTGTCGCTCTTTCTGTATGCAGAGAAAGACAGATGTTATAGAGACCAGTAAATTCATCGCCGAGTGAGCCTTCGGTTTTAGGTACAGGGAAGCATATTGGTTCTTCTAGCACTTCCAGCTTTTCCCGCAAGTTGAGACAGCCAACATAAAAGGCTATCTCCGCGAGAAGCATTTTAAAGAAACTTTCAATGTGGTCAGCGGCTTGGGCAAGCGCATTCGCTCCAAAATTAAGGCCACGATCCTTCAGCTCACTCAATGCTCTTGTTCCCGCTTCATCACGCGCGCTAATCGAAAATGAATAGGTGGGTACTCTCGGGCTGAATATCCGCTGCAGCCAGGTTCGGCCAAAATTCTTTGATTTTCTGAGAATGTGATGCTGGGACTCGAGCCCCTCACCGAGCGTCGCGCTGATGAGCGCGCCTTCCTTAAACTCTACATACTTCAAATGGTCTTTTAAAATTTCAAAATACTCATCGTCGAGTTCGCTTCGGATCATCGAGAAAAATCGTGTAAACCCTTCAGATTTAAAATCCACCGTATTGTCCGCAAGATGGCGAAGGCGGGTAAGAAAGGGCATATACATCTCGATCATACGCGCTGCGCTGTGGAGTACCGCACCGGGATATATCGTGTAAATCCCATACCAGTTTCGTCGCTTGCTCTCGATCGCCTCGGTAGCGATCGAATACAATTCACGGATCATAGCGCGATTCGCGAGAGCATCTTGGAGCAAAGCCTGGCGATAAAGAATTTCATCGATATTCGAAAGGCTTGTTAGAATGGCGGTTCTAGATATCTCATAGATATGTTTATCGTCGCCGGCCATCGCATTCAGGAGAATGTCAAGCTCGAGGTCCTGAATGAGTCCATCCGCGTTATCAGGCAATTTTGCTCCCGCGTCGAAATCGCGATCGCGGAACATTAAAAAGGCTTTCATAATGCGATCCTCTCTCTGAGCTGCTCATACGTGAGTCCATGCTTTTCGGCGAGCGCTCGGGCATACGCAAGGCCATCCGCTGGCCTCCGTTCGATTTTGAAGGTGCGGATCGCGGGGTCTTTAGGATCGACCGCGACCACAAAACTTGCAAACTTTTCGCCGAGTGTAGCGAGTTCGTCGAGGAAGGTAACACAGACGCAAATGGCGTCGAGATCAGCTATCTGATCCATAACTCTGCGACTCAGGAAGATTGAATCCTTGAGGGTGGTTGAGGTAAAAACCTCATTTAGAATCAGAATGCTGCGCGAGGTTGCCTTTTCAAGACTTGCGTGGATCGCAACCAGTTCCTCATGCAGTTTCCCGCGGTGGCTCTTCATGCTTTCTTCGCGCTCGAAATGGCTGAATATGGTATCAAAAAGGAAAAGCTTCGCTTCTTCTGCAGGTACGAGACAACCGATGGACGCAAGGTGATGGAGCTGCCCAAACACTCTCGCGAATGTGGTTTTTCCGCCTTGATTTGGGCCGGTTACAACCAGAACTCGTTCGTAACCGGAAATAGAAAAATCGTTCTTTACGATGGGATGCACTGAGAGCACAACTTTTTTTGCGAGGGCAATATCAAAAATGCCGCGCGCAAAAACCGCTTTATCGTTCATTGATACAGTCGGAAGAGACAGGCAAAACCCCGCTTTACGCAAAGGCTCAATATATTCGAGCCAGGAAAGGTAGAACTGGAGCTCTCGTTCGAATATGTCGATCGTTTCGTCGATGAAGGATTCATGAGTCGAACAAAAGGTGAGGAGCCGTCTGAACAGTTCGGGGAATAGTTTCGCGACACATTCAAGAATCTCGGCCTGAACATGATCTATTCCAGCGGATTCCGAATACTTCCCGAGATAGCTTTTCACTCCACCCTGGCTGAAGCGTCGGAATGTCGTATCGATATCGGCTCCATAGTCGGGTTCCCCAGCATATTTCTGAACCTTTACGGTGAGGTCTTTAATGGTAATGTTATACTGAACTTCCGCCATATCGCGAGTAAGTCCATCAGCTTCAGTGGAGAAACGGCCGAATGATTCTCCCGCCACATAATTCTGCAAGAATGAATTGAATCTGCGCAAGGCGCGTGAGTTGAGCGCACAGCCTCGCATTTCGTGTGCGAGGGTTATAACCGCGTCGCGATAATCCTTCGCCGCCTCAAGGAACCAGCCCTTGCGATGCCATGTGCTGTAGATTTTTTCAAGCGATTCGAGGTTCCGCCGCATGCGCCGCATGCGCTCAGAAAAGAGACTTAACGCCTTGAGAAGCTCTGGAGTCTCTAGATCGCGAAATACCTCCTGTCGGTAGGAGATTTCGTCTACAGATTCGAGCGGTCGATAAAAGTGGCGTTCAAGTTCGTAAAAAGCCCTATCTTTAAGGATTGTGTCGACCACCTGATCGAGGTTGATATCTGTGAAATAAGGTGGTATCCCTCGTGCCGCGGTCCTGCGCGGTTCGCTAGGATTTTCAAATAGAACACTCACCGAAATCATACATTTCTCCTTTTCTGGCTCCGAATCCAGCTCAAGCATTGAAGAGAGGAGTCGTCAGCAAAGGAAAAATCCCTGCGCTTTGGCGCTACCAGCCAGGTGAACTCCATCACCTTGAAAATATAACAATTTCGAGTCCACATTATTTCTTTTTTTCTGAAAGCAATGCACTCCTTGCGCTAAAAAAGAAGAATGGAATGGCTATAACTTGCAGCGCAATGGAAAATATGACAGCCACATGTATCGACGCGTCGTAGATCAACCCAAATGCGGCGCTTCCCGCAAACCACGCGATTCCATATATCATGTTGAAAAAACCGTAGGCGGTTGCCCGTTTCTCCTTGTGTGAGAATTTTGCGATCGCGGCGCGCATAATCGACTCTTGGGCTCCCATGCCGATGCCCCAGAGTATCACGCCGATAAGTGCGAACCAGCGGTTTCCCAAAAAGGCAAATATAGGAAAAAACATTGAGAGAACCGTCGAAATGACCAATGTCCGTATTCCGATTTTATCGAAAAGCCATCCGAAAAAGAGCGCGGCGATCGCATCCGTACCCATCGCGATCGAATAGTAGATCGCGATTTGCGAATCCTTCATGACATCTGTATTTTGAAAGTGCAGCGCCAGGAGCGGATAATCCACAAATCCAGCCGCCACGAGCGCGGCGGCGACAAGATACAGCCAATATTCCTTTGAAAAGTGCGCACCACGAATATTCTCTTTTGCGGTCGCCTCGAGTGTTTCCGGTTTGGGATATTTTATACGTGTAAAGAGGAGAATCGAGAGCGCGGCAAGCGCGGGGATTATGAGCCAGCCGAATGCGTGGCGCAATGAAGTGTTCGTGACGAGCGCAGCCGTGATAATAAGCGGGCCAGCGGTCGCGCCTATCTGGTCAAGTGCTTCATGAAGCCCGAACCCCTTGCCGTGCCCTGTTTCGGATGTCGCGTGCGAAAGCATCGCGTCGCGTGCCGGGTTGCGGATCGCGCGTCCAGTCCGCTCGAGAATTATGAGGCCGGCTGCCATAACCCAGTTTCTGGAAAGCGCAAGCAAGGGCACAGAGAGGAGATTGATCGCGTAACCTATGCCAGTTATAAGCCAATAGCGCTTTGTTTTATCGCTGGAATAACCCGAGACAAATCGCAAGGCGTACCCTACGAATTCGCCAAAACCGGCGATAAACGCAACCGTAGCCGCAGAGAGCCCAAAACTTGAGAGAAAGGGACCAGTGATACTCCGCGCACCCTCATGCGTCATGTCTGAGAAAAGACTTACTATCCCAAAGAGCACAATAAAGGCGTAGGCTGATGTGAGCGAAGCTGATACCGCTTTGTGCTTCTTAGAGCGCAGGTTGCACACGTTGTAGCTCCTTCATAGTACGGCTGCCCCGCGCGCCATCGCATCGGGGCAGCTACCATAATTTCTTATTTCTTCAGCACTTCTGAAACAGCAACCGCCACAGATACCGAAGCGCCCACCATGGGATTGTTTCCCATGCCGATGAGTCCCATCATCTCGACGTGCGCGGGAACCGAAGAAGATCCCGCGAATTGCGCGTCGGAGTGCATGCGGCCCATCGTGTCCGTCATGCCATAGGAAGCGGGACCAGCCGCCATGTTGTCGGGATGGAGCGTTCGTCCCGTTCCTCCGCCTGATGCGACCGAGAAGTATTTCTTGCCCCTTTCCCAGCACTCTTTCTTATACGTTCCCGCTACGGGGTGCTGAAAGCGCGTGGGGTTCGTCGAGTTGCCGGTAATGGAAACATCGACACCTTCCCGGTGCATTATGGCAACGCCTTCTCGCACATCGTCCGCTCCGTAAATTCGTACCCGCGCCTTTTCGCCCTTTGAATAAGCGATCTCGCGCACAGTCTTGAGCTCTCCGCTGTAGTAGTCGAACTGCGTCTGCACATAGGTAAACCCATTGATGCGCGCGATAATCTGCGCAGCATCTTTTCCGAGTCCATTCAACACGACTCGGAGCGGAGCCTTCCGCGCGCGGTTCGCGCTCTTGACGATACCGATCGCGCCTTCCGCGGCCGCGAACGACTCGTGTCCTGCCAAGAAACAGAAGCATTTCGTCTCTTCGGAGAGCAGCATCGCCGCGAGATTGCCATGGCCAAGGCCGACCTTGCGATCGTCCGCCACTGAGCCGGGGATGCAGAACGCCTGCAGGCCTTCTCCGAGCGTCTTTGCGATCTCCACTGGATCGGCGGTTGCCCGCTTAATCGCGATCGCGGCGCCGACGGTATACGCCCAGCACGCGTTGTCAAAACAAATCGATTGCACGCCGCGCACGATGCCGGGGACATCCAGCCCCTTGGATTCGCAGATTGTCTTCGCCTCCTCGAGTGAAGCGATGCCCGCCTGAGCGAGCGCGGGTGTAATCTGAGCAATCCTTCGTTCATAACCTTCAAACACTGCCATGCTTTGCTCCTATAAAACATCAATATTTAAATCGACTCCGAATACAATTTTATGCCCTTTAGGCAGGGCTTATGCACTTATCTTATTCAACGTCCGTCTCATGGACTCAATCTTCGACTCAAGGGA
>Ga0172370_10007613_pt1 | contig 13247 bp, 9 predicted proteins | sample LakKiv5m_FD_114538 | JGI IMG/M metagenome (GOLD analysis project Ga0172370, IMG submission 114538) | Freshwater microbial communities from Kabuno Bay, South-Kivu, Congo - kab_022012_11.5m | ecosystem: Environmental > Aquatic > Freshwater > Lake | place: Democratic Republic of the Congo...
ACCAGCGGGTTCGGATCCACCGCGCCCACGAACACGCGCCTCACGCCCGCCTGCAGGATCGCCTCGGTACACGGCGGCGTGCGTCCGGTGTGCGCGCACGGCTCCAGCGTGACGTACAGGTCCGCGCCCCGCGCCGCGCGCCCTGCCTGCCGAATGGCCTCGACCTCCGCGTGCGGCAGCCCGGCGCGCCGGTGGAAGCCGCGTCCGACCACGTGCCCGGCGCGCACGATCACGGCTCCGACGCAGGGATTCGGATGCGTGCGCCCCCTGCCCTTCTCGCCTTCGCGGAGGGCCAGGCGCATGAATCGGGCGGCGGGATCCGGCACGCGCCGCGCTCGGCGGGGCGCCGGCATCTAGTGGGGCGGCGGCCTTCGCTCGCCGACGAGGCCGTTGATCTCCGCCACGAACTCGCCGATGTCCTGGAACGAGCGGTACACGGAAGCGAAGCGGACGTAGGCCACCACGTCCAGCTCCTGCAGCAGCTTCATCACGTACTCGCCGATGACCGCCGCGGAGACCTCGCGCTCGCCGATCTCCTGCAGCCGCCGCTCGACTTTCTCCACGACGCCGTCGAGCTGCTCGCTGGAGACGGGCCGCTTCTGGCAGGCGTGTTTCAGTCCCAGCAGCACTTTCGTGCGGTCGTAGGCCTCGCGCCGCCCGTCCTTCTTCACCACGAGCGGCATGATCTCCTCGATGCGCTCGTAGGTCGTGAAGCGGCGGGAGCACCCGAGGCACTCGCGGCGCCTGCGGATGACCTGGCCCTCCTTCGAGAGCCGCGAGTCGATCACCTTGTTGTCCAGTCCGGCACAGAACGGGCACTTCACGGGGCACCCTCCAGCGGCGCCCAGCCTACACCCGGGGGAGGGGCCCCGTCCAGATCGGCCCCCAGGATGTTGTGGACGGCCGCTTGGAGCGATCGGGGGCCTCGCGGGGCGTTGAAATGCAAGGGCCGCGACCGTCGCCGGCCGCGGCCCCTGCCCGGTGCGGATGGCGCTAGAGCTTCTTGACGTTCGCGGCCTGCGGGCCCTTGGGACCCTGCTGCACCTCGAACTCCACCTTCTGCCCTTCGGGCAGACTGCGGAAGCCGTCCATCACCACCGCGGTGTGGTGGACGAAGACGTCCTTGCCCCCGCCGTCCGGAGTGATGAACCCGTAGCCCTTCGCATCGTTGAACCACTTCACAACGCCCGTCGGCATTACCGTCCTGCCTTTCCTCGCGGCCGATCCCTTCGGCTGCACCTGCTGCGCCCCGTTCCCCGGGCGAGCAACGCCGTGCAATGTGCCAGGATTCGAACGGAAATACAATTTCGGCCCGCCCGCGGCTTCGGCGCAGTGCGTCACAAATCGGGGTACGCCCGGCTGCGCACCGTGCCCGATGCGGCGTCGTACTCCAGATCCGCCGGATAGAAGACGCGCTCCAGAGGCAGCTCCGAAAGCGCCGCGGGCGCCCGGCCGTCGTTCATCTGGCGGTGCTGCTGGACCAGCATCCGGAGCTGGTCGAGGTCCAGCTTGACGCGCATGCGGTCCGGCGCCGCTGTCGCGCCGCGTCCGGGCTCCCCTAGGCGAAGGGGCGCGTCGCGGGGCGGTGCCGGCGCCGACTCCGGCGGGGGACGGGAGCGGCAGGCGCCCGTGACGAGGACCGCCGCGACCACGAGAGCCGCCCCGGCTCGATGCGAGGCCCGGCAGTCGGAGCGGCGGCCCGGGGCCGCACGTCGGTTCGGCGGCCTTGGGCCGCACGCGGGCGTGCCGGCCTTCGGTCGGTCGCGGCGCGCGCCGCCTCGGGCCCTATGGGGCCCGAGAACCAGCTTGAATTCGTCGATTTCCTCGATTGCATCCCGTGCGCGGCCGTCGGCCGCCACACCACGTTCGGCCGGAGGCCGACGATCCGACGTGCGGCCACAGGCCGCCGCTCCGACGCGAGGCGACCGGGGGCCGAAGAGAGGTCCGCCGCTCATCGCAACTCCACACGATGCGTGCCCGCCGGCAGACGCACCGCGAGCGTGCCGCCGCGGGCATCGATCCAGATCCATCCGCGGACGGAAGCGTTCAAAGCCGCCTCGTCGGCCCGCTGCTCCAGCGCCACGCCGTCCATTTGAATCCAATCGGGCCTGTTTCTCGGGTCGATTTCGATCTGCGTCCCCTGCCGGAACACCGTTCCGTCGCGGGTTTCCATCACCGTCGATCCGTCGGTTCCATTCCCCAGCGCAATCCGAGCCCCGTCCCACAGCACGAACTCGCCCGGACTTCCCGTCGCCACGCGCGCGTACAGCCGCCCTGCATCGGCCGTGAACGACTGGACTTCGTCGGGATTCGCCACGGGCGCCAGCGTGTCGATGTCCGGCCGCAGCATCGGTACGATGCCTCCCGCGCGCAGCAGCAGCGGCAGTCTCTCGATCGGCGCGGGGATCTCGCGCTCCGCACCGCCGTCGTACCGTGTGCCGTCCCACCAGTCGAACCAGGTGCCCGGCGGCAGCATGACGCGGCGCGTCGTCGCCCCCTCTTCGACCACGGGCGCCACGAGCAGGTGATCGCCGAACAGGTACGTATCCGCCGGGTGCGCGCCCGTTTCCGGATACGCCAGCCCCAGCGGCCGCTGAATCGGCCGCCCGTCGCGCAGCAGGTTCTGCGCGTAGCTCCACTCGTAGGGGAAGAGCCGGAGATGCAGCCGCGCGTAGTCGCGGTACAGCGCCAGCACCGTCTCGTCGCGGCCGTTTTCGGGCGTGAACTCCCACGGAGGCTGGCTCGAGCTGTCGCCCACCTGCATCACCGACGAGAGCGCCGTCTGCTCGAACCAGCGCACGTAGGTCTCGCGCCCCGGCGGGCTCGCCCGGTAGCCGCCCGTGTCCGAGCCGTAGAACGGAAAGCCCGAGACACCGAGTCCCAGTCCCATCGCCACCGACGCCGGCAGTCCGCCCACCGCGCGCTTGCCGTCCGGCAGCAGGTCGCCTTTCTTCGCGAAGGACGCGTCCAGGTCGCCCGGCCACACCACCGACACGTTGCGCTGGTCGCCCCATCGCCCTGCGCGGCACAGCAGGAAGCCGCCCGACGCCGGCAGCGTGTCCGCGTATACCCTGTGGTACAGAAGATTATATCGATAGTGCATCGTGCGCTCGTCGCTGCCGTCGAAGAACTTCCAGACGGTGCGTGCGCCGCCGATACCGGCGACGACGTCCTCGGCGTAGTCGAGCTTGAAGCCCTCGATGCCCGCGTCGGTGTAGCGCCGGACGAGTCCCTGCCACCACGCGTAGGCGTCGGGTTTCGTGAAGTCGATGGGAGTGCTCCAACGATTGAGCTGCGGGCCCGGCGTCGGCACGAAGTAGCCCTTCGCCTCGGCCTCGCCGCGCAGCGGCTGCGCGTCGGGCTCCAGGTAGGGCGTGCTCCAGAGCGCCATGCGCAGGCCCGCCTCGTGCGCCGCGCGGACGATCGCCGCCGGATCGGGGAATTTCTCGGCGTCGAAGTCGAACGTGTTCACGGCGGTCGCGTAAGGGCGGTCGATCCACAGGCCGCTCGTGGCAAGGTCCAGCGAGCGGATCTTCGCGATGTCGTCCAGCACCTGCGCCTGGTCGAGGTTCTCGTCGCGCCAGATCCACGGCCCCAGCGCCCAGTGCGCGGGCAGCGCGGGATACCCGGTCACGTCGTAGTAGAGCTTCGTGACGTCGAGCGCCCGATCGGCGGAAAACAGATGGAATACGAGACCTTGCGCGCTCTCCTCGGCCGTACCGTAGGTGATCTCGACAAGGTCCGGCTCCTTGCGCGCGACGTCGAAAAGGCCCACCCGCCGGCTCTCCACGAACACGCCCCAGCCGCGCGTGCCCACGAGCAGCGGCACCGGCACATGGTTCTCGTCGTCGGCGCTTTCGGAGGCGAGGTCGGCCTCCATCTGCATCGGCCGCAGCTTCCCGTGATGCTCGACCGAGTCGCCCCACTCGCCCAGGCCGTAGAAACCCTCGCTCGCGCTCGCCCGCAGGCGCAGTCGCATCCACGCCACGGCCTCGCCGTCCGACACGGTCGGCACCAGGTGCGCCCGCCATCGGCCGTCCGCGGCGCCGTGCAGCGTCAGCAGGGCCGTCGCTCCGTCGTAGGTCAGACGCACCACCGCGTCCGAAGCGGTCATCGACTCGACGCGCGCGCCGGTCGGAGTCCGCCACACGAGCCCCGCCGGCGGCGGCGCCCGCAGCATGTCGTCGGTTTCCTGCCAGTACGGGTCGTAGCTGGACTTGTCGCTCAACTCCGGCACGGTGCCCAGCACGAAGGCGTCGGTCGGGAACGTCAGAAGCGCGTTTTCTCCGCGCAGCAGGCGCAACGATCGGCCGCCGTCCACGAGTTGCGCGGAACTCGAGCCCAGCGCGATGCGATCGGGCGCGGCGGGCTCCACGAGCGGCAGCTCGCAGGCGGCCAGGAGGGCGAGCGCCATGATGCGGCGAAAACGGCTCTCCCCCCCTGCCCCCCTCTCGTTTCGCTCCGCTCGTTCCTCGCTCCGCAAAACGCGAGGGGGGATATCGCTGAGCCGGCAACCGTCGAACGGGCGAGGCGGATCACCCCCCTCGCGTTTCGGACGCTCTTGTTCTTGTCCGAAACGAGAGGGGGGAGGGGGGGAGAGCCGGCGGTCGCTCATCCCGGCTTTCCCAGCCGCCGCTGCCGCGCCAGCTCGCGGCCGACGTGGCGCTGCGAGAAGCGGCGGCGCGAATCCGAGGCCAGATACCGCGTTGCGGCGAGCAGCGGCAGCGCCTGGTCGCTCCTCGCGCCGGCGGACTCCCAGGTGTCGATGGCCGCGATGATCGCCAGAACGCCGGTGTCCACGGCCTCGTTCGAGGGCATGCCGTCCTCGACCGCGATGCGCGCCAGCACTTCCGCCAGACGCCACGCGTCGTGCCCGCGCTCCAGATACCCTCGCGCCAGCGCCATCGCCTCCGCGGGCCGACGAGTGCGCACCGCCGAACCTGCCGCCGACAGCGCCTGGTTCTGGTCGGGCCCCACGCGCGTCGTGGGAACGCCCGCGAGCCGCCGCTCGGGCGGCAGATCCAGCTCCTTCGTGCCCTGGACGCGCGCGGCCGCGTGGAAAAGGCATCGCAGCGTCGCCACCGACGGCCAGCGCACCAGCGCCCGCAGCGCCGCCACGGCGTGGACGAGCGGATGGATCGCGTCCTCCCATGTCTCGTCGCGCGAGTCGTCCCACTCGATGCGGTCGTCGAAGCGCAGCATCCGCTCGGCCGCGGCCATCGCGACGGCGCCTGCGATGCGCGCCGGCGGCACCTGCGCCTCCAGCGCCGAAAGCACCGCCTCCAGCGCCCCGCCCGTCGAGCCGTCCAGCAGCGTCGCACGCAGCGTCCGGTCGTCGAACGCGGCGGGCGTCTTGCCCTCGGATCGCTGCAGCAGCGTCGCCAGCCGGTCCCCGTGCTGCTCCATGGTCGCCGCGACCGGGCGGCACGGATCCTGGTCCTCGTCGCGCACGCCGAACACGAGCCGCGGCACCAGCGCGGGCAGAATGTAGATGGCCTCGCGCATCCCGAGCTGCTCGCACAGCTCCAGGGCCTTCACAACGCGTACGAGCGTGCGGCCCTCGTCGGTGGGGCGCATCCCCACGGCCGCCAGCAGCCACTGCTGCGCCTCGGAGGCCGCGAGCCCCTGGTAGAGCGCCCCCGACAGCATCGCCTCGGCGGCCTCGGCGTCCTTCTGCTCCACGAGGCGAACGAAGGTCTGGCGCCGCGTCTCCGCCGCCCCCACGAGCACGCCCTTGGCCTGCGCGGGAATCGGCCGCTGCGTGTGCCCTCGGTTCGCCACGGCCACGGTCGCCAGCGCCTGGGTGAGCGGCACCGCGCGTGAAAGGCCCTGATACAGCGGCGCGATGCGTCCCAGGTCCGCGCACGCCGCGAGCGGGCGGTGGAAGCCGTCCTGGGCGCGCTCGGCGCCGTAGCGGGCAGCCAGGCGCAGCAGGTCCTTGGGCTCGGCGCCGGCGGCGAGCAGGCGCACGCTTTCGCGCGCCAGACGGGGCAGATCGCAGTCGATGAGCGCCGTGCGCGCGCTCGCGGTGAGGCGGGCCTGTTCGACCTCGGGGAGCGGATCCTCGACGAGCACCAGCACGCGTCCGTTCTCGACGCGCGCGTGGTAGCGGCGCACGTCCTCGCCGCCGTGCAGGCAGCGGCCGCTGGCGAGCTCGAAAGTGCCGCCGTGCAGGGCGCAGCGCACATGGCCGCCGGTGACCTCGCCGCCGGAGATGGCGAACCCGTCGCGGGGACATTCGTCGTCGAGCGCGTGGACGCCGTCGTCGTCCAGGAAGAGTGCGAGCGTTCGGCCGTCGGCGTGGACGACCTTGGGGCGACCGGCCACGAGTTCGTCGGCGGCCAGAAGGTCCAGGAGCGGCATGGGGGCGAGCCTAGCAGGACGGACGCACGTGCGCGATCCGTACGACGGGGCGCGGGTGCGCAACGGATTCCCGGAGGGGGGCCTTTGCCGGAACGGGTGGGATGGGCAGTCCGTCCCGCGCGGCAGTGCATCGGAGTCGAGCACTGCGATGGCCGCGCGGGACGGCTGCCCGTCCGCCGGTCGCGTTAGACCGAGCGATCTCCGGCCGGTCGTTTGCGCCGGACGGGCAGCCGACCGCGCCCGCGGCTGTGCTTCGAATGATCGCAGAGGCGCGGTCGGACTGCCCATCCCACCCATGTGGTCACGGTCCCCCCGAAACCCCTGAAACACCTACGCGCGCTCAGCCCGGCGCCCGGACCCAGTCCGCGTAGGCGCGGCTCGTCAGAGCCTCGTCGGGGGCGAGCACGACCCACTCGGGAAGCTCGTACGGGTGGATCGAAGGCAGAGCGGCGCGCAGGCTCTCGACGCGATCCGTCGCCGCCTTGACGACGAGCAGCGCCTCGGCATCCTCGCAGACGACGCCTTTCCACACGTAGACCGAGGTGACGCCGGGCACGACGTTGACGCACGCGGCGCCCCGCTCGACGAGCGCGCGGGCGATGCGCGGGGCTTCGGCGGCGGGGCAGGTGCAGAGCACGACGCGCATGGGGTCCTCCGGGCGCGGGCCGGCCGCGCACCCGTCGTACAATAGGCCGATGGGCGCCGGGCGATGGGACTGGCTGTACGAGCGGCAGCCGCAGCCGCTCAAGGCATGGGTGCTGGACCAGGTCGCGCGCGAGCTTGCGCGCGCCGTGGAGGAGTTCCCGCCGCACGTCGAGGAGTGGGAGCGGCCCGAGCAGCGTGCGCGCTTCGAGCCCGTCTTCGAGGCGGTGCGCGGCCGCCCGGGATCGGGTCCGGTGCGGCTGGCGCTGCGGCTGCTGCGGCTGGAAATCGCCAGGGATTACGAGCAGATAGACCGCATCATGACCGGCGGCGAGGCGGATGGGCTGGCGGCCCCGGGGCTCCAGCACGAGCTGGCGGTGTTCCTTTGGCAGCACTGGCTGGACCAGGTGCTGGCCTTCGGCGAGTTCGCGCAGGGCAAGTTCCGCCGTGCGGAGCTGGCGGGGCTCGTGGATCGGCTGGAGGCGAGGCTGCTTGGAAGATTGAAGGATGAAGGATGAAAGACGAGGGCCGCCCCACTGCTACGATTCGACGCAGCGCCCGTCGTCGCACACGCCGTAGTCGCACTCGTCGTCGGCGTCGCAGGCGACCTCGACGGAGATGCACCGGTGCGAGCTGCACTCCTGGCCGCGCGGACAGTCGTTGGCGTCGTTGCAGTCGCCGTTCGTGATGCACCGGTTGTCCTGGCAGACGCGCCCGCTCGTGCAGTCGACCGCGTCCGTGCAGGCCATGGACGACTCGACGCAGTGCTGCGCGATGCAGCTCTCGCCCGCCCGGCACCCGCCCGCGTCCGCACACGCCACGCGCACGACAAGGCAGCGGTGGTTCGCGCAGCGCAGCCCCGGCCGGCAGTCGGCCTCCACCGCGCATTGCGCAGCGGAGTTGAAGGCGACGCACGCGCCCCCGTAGCAGATGCGCCCGGAGGGGCACTCGTGCGCTTCCACGCACTCCGACTTGAAGCAGCCGCCCGCCGGCACGAGCAACGCAAGCGTCATCGGCACCGTGCTTTTCCGAAAGCCGAAAGCCGAAAGCCGAAAGCCGGGTCGCATGGGGCGCATCGTAGCGTAAACTGGTCCCGATGACGCAGGACTTCTCCGCCATGATCCTCTGCGCCGGCCTGGGCACGCGCCTGCGCCCGCTCACGCAGGAGCTGCCCAAGCCCGCGGTGCCGCTGGTCGACCGTCCGCTCGTGGCCGGGAGCCTCGCGCTGCTGGCCGCCGCCGGAACGCGCCGCGTCGTCGTGAACACGCACTGGCTGCCCGAGGCCATGACCGCGGTCGCGCGGGCCGAGGGCGCCCGTCTGGGTGTGCAGGTCGAGCCCTCGCACGAGCCCGTCCTCCTGGGCACCGGCGGAGGGCTGCGCCAGGCCCGCGACGCCGGGCTCGTCGAGCGCGATCGGCCCCTGCTCGTGCTCAACGGCGACGTGCTGTTCGACGCGGATCTGCCGGCGATTCTGCACGCGCACGAGGCCTCGCGGGCCGCGGCGACGCTCGCGCTGCTGCCGATGCCCGCCGGCGCGACGTACCAGCCCGTCGAAGCCGACCCGGACGGGCGAATCCGGCGCATCCGCACGTTCGGCGCGCCGAGCGATCCCGGTCGGCGCCGCTGCCTTTTCTCGGGCGTCCACGTGATCGATCCCTCCGTGCTGGACTGCGTGCCGCCGGGCCCGCAGGACATCGTCGAAACCGCATGGAAAGCTCTGCTGGAGACGGGCGGACGCGTGCAGGGCGTCTTCGCGGACGGGACTTGGCTGGACCTCGGCGACGCCCCGGGCTACCTCGCCGCGAACCTCGCGATGCTGGACGGGACGCTCCCCCTGCCCCGCCTGGAGCGCGCCGGATTCCGTCCCGGGCCTGCCATCGACCCGGCGGCGCTCCTCGCCGACGGAGCCCGGGTCCGGCGCAGCGTCGTCGCCGCGAACGCACGCGTGGGCGCAGGCGCCGAAGTGGTCGACTCCGTCCTCTGGCCGGGAGCGGTCGTGACCCCGGGCGAGCACGTTCTGCGCACGGTCGTCACGCCCCGGATTCGCGTAACCCTCCGGAATCCCTGAGGAACGCAGACCACAAGCCGCGCCCCGGCCGTGCCGTCGGTCGCGGTGATGCGCCGGAAGTCTTTTCACCACGGTGCCCACAGAGACCACAGAGAAATTCTTGTTGAATAGTAAAACTCCGTGGGCTCTGTGGGCTCCGTGGTGAAAAAAGCAGGGTCGGGACTTCCACCGGGTCGCTCCGATCGCCCCTGCTTGTCCGCCCTGCCCTGCTCGTGTACCATTTTGCAACAATTTCCCGAGCGCCGCGCCGCCGGGAGGCCTCCATGCCGAGCCGTCTGGCCGTTCCGTTTGCCCTGTTTTCAGCCCTTTCCACTCTGCCCGCCGCCGCCCAGGTGCCGGGTCTGCTGGGATACCAGGGGCGGCTGCTGCGTTCCGACGGGACGGCCGCCACCGGCACGGCGACGGTGACTTTCTCGGTCTTCGCGGCGGACACCGGGGGCACGCCGCTGTGGTTCGAGACGCAGACGCTGGGCCTCTCCGACGGGTACTACGCGACGCACCTGGGCCTGGTCACGACGCCGCCCGAGACGCTGTTCAACGGCGACCCGCGCTGGCTGGAGGTGAAGGTCGGGGCGGAGACGCTGACGCCGCGGCAGCGCGTTGGCGCCGTTGGCTACGCCGTGACGTCGCAGAACGTGACCGGGGGCAGCGCGAGCGTCACGTCGCTGAAGGTCGCCGGCCAGACGGTCGTGGACGCCTCGGGCCGGCTCGCAGGCACGGCGCGCTACGGAGCCGGGCCCGGCCTCGCCGTGGACGACGCGACGCAGGTCATTTCCCTTGCGTTCTGCGCTTCGGGCCAGGCGCTGGTACACGACGACTCGACGTGGCAGTGCGCCCCCGTGGGCACCGTGACCTCGGTGAGCGTCGCGGCTCCGCTCGTGACAGCAGGTCCGGCCTCCGCGCCGACGATCTCGATGATCCAGGCCTCGACGACCTCCGCGGGATACCTCTCGTCGACCGACTGGAACTCGTTCAGCGCGAAGTACGGTGCGGCGACGCAGTGCGGCGGGGATCTGTCCGGCCCGCTGTCGGCGCCGACCGTGACGCGGCTGCAGTCGAGGCCCGTCGCGCCCAACGAGCCGGGCAACGGCCAGGTGCTCAAGTGGAACGCGGCGACGACGCGCTGGGAGCCCTCTGCCGACCTGAACTCCGGCGGAACCGTCACGAACGTGGTCGCGACGGCACCCCTGACCGCGCAGAACGGGACCACGAACGCCGAGCTTTCCATCGCGGCGGCCAGCTCGTCGTCGGACGGCTATCTCGCGTCGTCGGATTTCGCCGCGTTCCAGGCCAAGTACGATGCCGCCACCGTGTGCGGCGGCGATCTGGACGGGGTGCTGGCAAGCCCGGCCGTGGCGAAAATCCAAGGAATTCCGGTACTTACGGCGGCGCCGACCGCCTCGCAGGTGCTGCGCTTCGACGGCACCCGGTGGGCGCCCGCGTCGCTGGGCATCGACGACGTCGGCGGTCTGTCGGGCGGCTACCTGGACCTGAGCGGCGCGCAGACCATCGGGGGCGCGAAGAACTTCACGACCGCGCCGCAGTTCGGCACCGCGCTGGGCGTCGCCAGCGGCGGCACCGGAGCGTCGCTCGCGCCGGCCAGCACGCTTTTCGCCGGGCCCGCCGGGGGCGCTGATGCGGCGCCCGAATTCCGCCTCCTCGGGGCGTCGGACATTCCCGGGCTGGATGCCTCGAAGCTGACCTCCGGCACGCTCGGCACCGCGCGCGGCGGCACGGGCGCGGCGCAGGCGCCGGCGAACATGTTCTTCGGCGGCCCGGGCAGCGGCGACGACGCCGCACCGGGATTCCGGCTGCTGGGCGCCTCCGACATTCCGGCTCTGGACGCGTCGAAGATCACGACGGGCACGCTGGGCGTGTCGCGCGGCGGCATCGGCGTCGCGAGCGCGGCGGCGAACACGATCTTCGCCGGGCCGACGAGCGGCGGCTCGAACGCCCCCGGCTTCCGCCTGCTTACGGCCTCCGACATCCCCGGGCTGGACGCGTCGGGGATCGCTACGGGCATCTTCGCGCCCGAGCGGATTCCCGCGAACATCAGCATCACGGGGTCCGCCGGGAGCGTGCCCTGGAGCGGCATCGCCGACCGCCCGACGACGCTCGCGGGCTACGGCGTCGCGGAAGTGCTCGCCACGGGCGCGGTGCAGTCGGCCGACCCGGGCCCCACCTGCACGGCGGCCCAGAAGGGCGCCATCCGGTACGCGAACGACCACTTCCTGGGCTGCAACGGCACGAAGTGGACCCAGCTCGACAACGCACCCGCCCCGACCATCGACTCCGTGTCGCCGCCGTCCGGACCCGTGACCGGCAGCACGACCATCACCATCGCGGGCGGCAACTTCCAGCCACTGGCCCTCGTCACCGTGGGCGGCGTCGGATGCACCGTCGTGGGCACCATCTACGCCGATTCCATTCAGTGTACGACACCGCCCGGCGCCGCCGGCCCGGCGACCGTGGTCGTCGTGAACCCGGACAGCCAGAACGGGCAGAAGATCAACGGCTACACGTACAACCCGCTGCCCGTGGTGGACTCGGTGACGCCTTCGTCGGGCGCGACGGGCGGCGGGCGCGTCGTGACCATCGCCGGCCAGAACTTCCTTGCCGGCACCACCACGGTGACGCTGGGAAGCGCCGCGTGTGCCTTGACCGGGACGATCACCGGCACGCAGATCACCTGCACGACGCCCGCCGGGAGCGCCGGTGCGGTGACCGCGACCGTGACCAACTCCGACGGAGGCGCCGGCTCGAAGGCGTCGGCCTACACGTACTACCAGGTTGGAACGCCGTCGGTGTACGGCGGGTCGCTCACCGCCGGACAGGCGCAGTACTACCAGTACTCGCCGGTGACGGCCGGAAACGGGCAGATCAAGGCCAACTGGACCGTGCCGTCGTGGACCACGGACTTCAAGGTGCGCGTGAGCAGCAGCACCGCGTACTCGGGCGACGTCAAGGCGGCGTACGCCATCGGCAGCGGCACGACGGGCAGCACGACGGCGACGGGTCTGACGCTCTCGGGCGCGTGGGCGGGAAGCGCCGCGTACTACGTGAGCGTGGACTTCGTGGGCGGCGGCGGCGTGGTCGAGACCACGGCGCACTCGGGAGCCGTCCGCATCGCCGAAGGCACGTCGTGGGACGGCTCGACCACCGGCGTGCGCAGCGACTCGGCGGCGGGCTACAGCACGAACTTCCCGAGCGGCAGCAACTGGAACGTGTTCTTCGGCGCGCACTACTTCGAGACGGTGAACATCGCCTCGGGCACGAACGTGTACGTGCAGCCCTGGGGCAAGGTGGACAACGTGCAGCCCGGCGTGTCGGCGAGCGCCGCCTCGGTGACGAGCCCCAAGGACGGGTGGCTCGCCGTGTACGCGAACACCATTTCGGTGGCCGGAACCATCACGGCGAGCGGCCGCGGCTACGGCGGCGGGGCGGGCGGCGGCGGGGCGTACTCCAGCGGGTGCGGCACGGGCGGCAGCGGCGGGGCCGCGGGGCTGGGTGGGGCCGGAGGCGCCGGTGGAGCGTCCGGCGGCGGAGGCGGTTCGCCGTCGGGGAGCGGTGGCAGCGCTTCCACGACCGGAGGCTCGGGCAACGTCAACGGCGGAGGCGGCGGCGCTTCGCGTGAGGAAAACGGGGCTGCCGGCGGCGGCTCGACCAGCAAGGGCGTCGCTGCGGGCGTGACGGGGTCGGTGGGTGCCCGCGGCGCCAGCGAGATCTCCGACGGCGTGTCGACCGGCGGCGCGGGCGAATACGCGGCGGGCGGCGGCGGCGGCGCCGCATGCACCGACAACAACGCGCACAACGCCGGGGGAGGCGGAGGAGGCTACGGAGGCGGGGGAGGCGGCGCCGCCTACAACACGAGCGGTGGCCAGGATGGAGGAGGCGGCGGCGGCACGGGCGGCGCCAACGGCTCCGGAAGCTGCTCGACTTCGACGTGCCAGTGCGCGGTCGCCGGCGGCGCGGGCGGCGCGGGCGCCGGGCCCTACGGGGGCGCGGCCGTCGCCTGCTCCGGGAGCTTCGCGATCGCCGGCAACGGCGGCTACCGGTCGACGGGCGGCAACGGCGACACGGGCTCGGACGAGGCGCTGTACCTCGGGTCGGGCGGCGGCGGCGGCGGCGGCTGCAACTCGGCGGCGGGCGCGGGCGGCGGGGGCGGCGCGGGCGG
>Ga0172370_10007620_pt1 | contig 13238 bp, 7 predicted proteins | sample LakKiv5m_FD_114538 | JGI IMG/M metagenome (GOLD analysis project Ga0172370, IMG submission 114538) | Freshwater microbial communities from Kabuno Bay, South-Kivu, Congo - kab_022012_11.5m | ecosystem: Environmental > Aquatic > Freshwater > Lake | place: Democratic Republic of the Congo...
CGTTTATGGTTAGCGTCAAAAGGCGACAGCCGCACAAGCCGGTGAACCCCGTTTTCCCCTTTCAGGTATCCGTAGGCATATTCCCCTTCAAATTCAAGAGTCACCTGTTTGATCCCTGCTACGTCCCCCTCCTGGAAATCGAGCTCTTTTACGGAATACCCATTCAGTTCCCCCCAGCGAATGTACATACGCATCAGCATCTGGGCCCAGTCCTGGCTCTCGGTCCCGCCGGCGCCTGAGTTGATCTGAAGGATGGCATTCAGCCGGTCTTCTTCACCACTAAGCATGTTCCTGAACTCCAGGTCTTCAACCAGATTCAAGGTTTGCCGGTAATGGGCATCAACATCCGCTTCACTCCCTTCCCCCTCTTCAAAGAACTCTAAAAGCACCTTCAGGTCTTCAAGGCTCCGGTTCGTTTTCTGAAAGGCATCTGTCCAGAATTTCTTATTCCGGATAGCCTTCATCATCTTTTCTGCCTCTTTGGGATTGTCCCAGAAAGAGGATTCGTGCGTAAGTGTCTCCTCTTCCGTAATTTCAGTTATTTTCCTGTCGATGTCAAAGGAACCTCCTCAGAGCTTCCACCCTTTTCGTCAAGTCTTTAATTTCTTCCTTATCAGCCATGTCAGATCTTTAATTCTTGTATCACCCGGAAAACAAGGTCTGGTTCAAACCCTTTTCCCACGACAAAATTGATAATTTTTTGCCGTTTATTCAATGATTTATCCGGATTTATTTCCCTGTTTTTCCTGAGGATCAAACTCCGGATAGTTTCCATGTATATCTCTTCATCGATTTCCTGGAGGACTTCACGGATCATTGCTTCAGGAATCTTCCTGGAACGTAGCTCATAGATGATCCTGTTCCGGCCCCATTTATTTACACTGAGTTTCCCTCTCAAAAACGAACTGGCAAACCGCTGGTCGTCAATCATCCTTTCTGTTTTCAGCTTTTCGACCATTCTTTTTATCTCCTGCTCCGGCACCTTCCATCCGTGCAACTTTTGCTCCACATCACGGGTACACCGATCCTGGTAGGCGCAATAGCGTTCAAGCTTATTAAGGATGGAGTTGAAGGAGAGATTTTGGTTCATGAGGGTGAATAACTTGAAAAAAAGTGAAATAAAGATATAACCTTTTCCTGGTTAACCTGATTAATAAATGATTTCTCATTTGACTGTTTTTACCACATTAGGCACAATAGTACACAATAGAAATTTCATACAATATGACACAGAGATATTTAAATGAGTTGACACATGCCATTATTGGTTCCGCTATTGAAGTTCATCGAGAACTTGGGCCAGGATTGCTTGAGGGCATTTATGAGAAGTGCTTGTCGCATGTTTTAAAGGGGAAAGGATTCCATTTAGTTTCACAGCAGAAAGTTCCATTGATTTTCAGAGGCCTTTATCTCGATTGTGATTTGCGATTCGATCTTTTAGTCGAAAGTTGTATCATTGTTGAAATAAAAGCAGTTGATAATCTTTTCCCAATATTTGAAGCACAGTTGTTGACTTACTTAAAACTTCTGGAAATGCCCAAAGGAATTCTTTTGAACTTTAATTGTACCAACATTTTTAGAGAAGGGCAGAAAACGATGGTTACAGAACTTTTCGCGAAAATGCCGAAAGGATTCTAATGTGCCCTACTGTGTCTATTGTGGTTATTTCTGCTTCTCAAACACATCCACCTCCCTGAAAAACACCGGGCCATGGCCACCGCTTTCACTTACAAACATCAGGTAACGGAACGTGTTTGGGGGTTCCATCAGGACCTGGTACACAGCTTTCCCTCCACCCCAGAGGTCGATCGGTTTGAAAAAGTCGATGAAGGCCCAGTCCGATTTGGAGGGACTTCCTGTGAAGGACGGATTTGCCTTGTCCTGCAGCCCCCAGAGCGAGAAAGATTGTGCCCCCCTGGAAAGATCAAGCGAGGTGAAAATGTGCAGGCTATCGATATCAACCGGTTTCCTCAGGTCAATGACCAGCCGGCCTTCTCCTTCCTGGTACCAGGCATCCCGGGCAGAATCGCCGGGCATCAGGTCAAACATGCCGTCGGTAATAACCGAAACCGGGATGGCAGACCAGGGAGTCCGGGTGGGATCGTCCGATCCGTCGCTGAAATAGGAAACGGTGACATCATTCGGCATCAGCACGCTGGCGTAATCTCTGGTCGTAACCTTTACAGGCAGTTCATCAACTGTTTTCCTTCGGGTTACCTTCACTGAAGCTGTCGGGACCATCCTCTCTGTAACATTCCGATGGTACGTGTTCAGATGGATGGTTTTACGGCCTGTGAAATCGTCATAGAGCGGCTGCAGGGGATGGATCTGATCCAGCATATTGCTGGCAAGGGTCATGGCAAAAATCTTAACCGAAGGATCTTCAGGCAGCAGGATAAAGCCGGTTGCCTTATCAACCCCCAGCTCATATTTATAAATGTAGGCGTACCTGTAGGGGATATTGACACTGTCGTTATGCAGATGGGGCGCGTACCAGGCCACTTCATCCCGTTTGATAAAACCCGGATCAATGCGGCTTACCTGGCCGAACTGATCCCAGATCCGCTTGTCGTACTGACCAATATTCCCGTTGAAAGCCTGGATCCCGATACTCTCCCTGGAACGACCGATCTTAAAAACAACCGTCGTATCCTTTACCGCGGCGGCAAGGATATAGAGCTTATTGAATTGCCCTTCCCTGGGGATTTCAATCTTCTGCCCGTTGCATGACAGGACATTAAGCTGCCCGTCGGCGACACCGCCCAGGATGAACCTGATGCCGTCAACAGAGATCTCTTCGGGGAAGAGTTCTGCCGGGATGGAAAATTGTGTATTTCCAAAATGTCCGTTCGTCCGGTTCGAATCCGGAGAGATCACATCCTGGTCGTAAATGAAAGCAATGGATTGCGATTTTGGGGCAGAGAGTGTGTCCTGAAGTTTTCCGGGAACAACCAGAAGGCTCTTGATCTCAAAAGGATAGAGGGAGAAGTGGAGGTTCCCTTTTTCAGGGTATAGGGTGCGTATCTCACGTTCCTGTCCATCCACTTCGGTGGCAGAGACAATCTCTCCCGGCAGGGAAAGTGTGACATCCCCGATACCCTCACCGAAGAGTTCCTGCACCCTGATGATGATACCTTTTCCGTTTTCGGCAAGTTTCACCGCCCGGATGTCAACCTGTGAAGTATTGACGGAGGCAAGAGACAGGGACTTCCCCAGTGCGCCCGGATGAGATGTGGTCCTGAATGCCATCAAAGGCTGGTTCACAGCTCTTCCCTGCCACTCGGAAAGGCCTGTTCTCCAGTTGCCTGCATGCCCGCAGATGCCATACGAGAAGGCATGAATTCCCCAATCCTGGGTAGCCTGATCATGATATTCGTTCGATGTCGGCGTGTACAGCAATGTCAGGCGCAGGGTGGAGTCGTTGGGCATGTCGGAACCAAACTTGCAGTCTTCCAGGATAGTCACGCCGAATTTTCCCGAACGGTCTGTCAGATCAAACCATTCACGGGAAGGGACTTCATATTTTTTGGGATGGTTTACAGGGCGCCCGATGGCGCCGAGGCCCAGGTTGTAGGTAGCCTGATCATTGGTCGCTGTCAACGGGAAGGATGCTTTGAGGCTCACTCCTTTTGATTGCCATGCTACTTCATTATCGATCATTACACGCGTTCCGGCTTCTCCGGCTGACAGTCTGATCCATTGGGTGAAAAGGGAATTTCCCGACTCTCTTTCAATCCTGAAGGTGGCCCTTACAGGGCCCTCTTCGACAAGGGTAATCTTTGCCGGGCCTTTCACAGATCCTATCGGGGGCTGTTTCCGGTCATTCCAATCCATATTCCATGCCGGCCAGTACCTGGGGTGCTCTTTCAGGAACTCCAGCTTCATATTCCCCGAGAGCAATTCTTTGTCAAGCTTCTTATCCAGGATGCTGTGAATATCGCCATCAGTGTTGATAAGGACCCTGTACGAATCATTTTCCAGGCTGAGGGTTCCTGCCCTGAGTCCTGTCGCGGGGGATGAGGGCTGGTCAGCTGCCCTGATATCGAAAACGGCCAGTCCGATGGAAGGAACACGGGCCAGGAAAAGAACCTGCAGGGAAGTTTTTGAACGGTTCGTTACCTGGCTTGGGACTTCGTTTCCATCCGGGCCGAAGACCCTGATGTTATCCGGACTGCCTTCCGGGTATTTCAGCGATGCTTCAACCACATCCTCCCTTTCAATAGCGACCAGGTTGCAGACAACGACAGGTATTCCCTGGGCAGTCGTCTCCATGGCGCTGATCACAGCGCCGGCTGAACTTTTGAGTACCGAGGAGAACAGGTTCATGGCAAGAACTTCATCATTCCATGCATATCCATACGCGGAAGGGAGTGAAGTGCCGGGCAGGATGTCATGCATCTGGCACCCCAGGACAAGCCACCATGCTTCGTTCAGGCGTTCTTTGGGATAAGGGATAGCTCCGAGGCGATCGGCCATCACCGCCAAAGGTTCAGCGGCCTGTGCCAGAAGCTCGTTCTTCCTGTTCCAGCGCTTCATGTAAGCCTGGGAAGTTATCGATCCGGCAGAGTGTTCCGTCAGCAGAAGATCTCCGGTATAAGTCGGAAGCCGGTTTGCCTGTTCTTCTGTAAGATCCCGGAAGAGCTGATCACTGGCGGAGAGATATACCTGGATCTTGCTGTCGGGATGATTCAGGCTTCCGACAGCATGCCGGACATCCTCCTCCCTGGGGGCGCCCCCCACATCTCCAACCCCATAGTAACGAAAATCAGCGAAAACACCATACTTCTTACCATTGTCGAGTACCCGTCCCGACCAATAGGCAGAGGTATCGAGCCGCTCCTGGATCCGTCCCGTGTATGTTGTAGCGTTGAGGGCCGAAACAAGGCTGGTGCCATCCGGACCAATCCATCTTCCGATATTGAAAGGAATTCCGTTAGCCGATCCCCATTCCAGTTTTTGGGTGGAAAAACCTTTTAATCCGCAGTGATTCAGCACACTGGGAAAATGAGCCGGGAATCCGAAACAGTCGGGGAGCAGGAAGTCGACGCTCTCCTTGCCATATTCTGACATGAAGTAGCTGTTACCGTAAAGGACCTGCCGGATGATCGATTCAGGCGAAGGAACATTCGGATCGCACTCGTCAACAGAAGAACCACCGACAAACCACCGGTCGCGGATGATCCATTTCATCATCTCACTGTAGCGTTCGGGATAATACTCTTTCATCATCCGGTAGCGGCGGGCTCCGCTGAAGGTGAAGACGTAGTCAGGGTACTTCTCAAACCGGTCGAAGTTTTCATCCATCGTAGCTTTCAGGAAATCGTTGATGGTCTCTTCGTAATCCCACCGCCATTCAGTGTCCAGATGGGAATAGCCAACCGTATACAAGACTGGCGTGCGGGAGAGATCGTACAGGGGTTTTTGCTGAGGTTGGGAAATCCCCGGAGTTGTGAACCCAAATCCTGCAGAAATCAATAATACGATGTACAGTTTTTTCATAAGAAGCGCTTCATTTCTGATACTGAAAAGTTGTCACAAAAACACCAAAATAGAAAAAACGAAAAATATCTGTAGGGTTTTAGCGAAATTCCGTGTTTTGGTGTTTTGGCGGCAGAATCCTTGATATTACAAAAATACATAAAAGCGTCGAATTCCTGTTTTTTTCAACAGATGGGGCAGCAGTTCCTGAAAAGTTTACGACCTTTGCGCACAAAACCAACCTTTTTCCAACCTAAAACGAGAATTGCACATGAGAAATTTACTGATAATTATCACGCTGGTCGTTGCCGGTCTGACCTCCTGTGGCCCAAAAAACCAGTTTAAAATTTCCGGGACAATAACAGGCATTGATTCCGGCCTGGTCTACCTGCAAAAGCGTGAAGCCGGAGAGTGGAAGATCATTGATTCAACCATGCTGGCTTCCGGAAAATTTAACTTTAAAGGAACTATTGACAGTCCTGAGCTCTGGTACGTGAGTGTGAAGGATGCGAAGGTGTATGTTCCGCTGTTTGTTGAAAATTCAGCGATCACTGTCGATATCCTTGCCGACAGCATTGACGGATCTACCATCAAAGGGTCACTCACGCAGGATGTATACCAGAACTACCTCAATCAGATGGAGCCTATCAATGACGAGATGAATGCCATCTACCAGGATTATAAAAATGCCCGGGAAGCGGAAGACGAAACAGCCATGGCCAAAGCAGACTCCATGTATAACCTGGCAGAAGCCAAACAAAAGGACCTGGTTCTGGCCTTTGCAAAAGAAAACAACAAGAGCGTTGTAGCCCCGTACCTAGTCTTCAGAAATGCATACATGTATGATCTTTCCGACCTGGAAGAGTCTGCCCAGGCGATGGACACCTCACTGAACTCCTCTACCTACATGCAGGAGCTGAACAAAATGATCGGCATTCTGCAAGCCGTACAGATAGGACAGCCAGCTCCTGATTTCACCCAGGCCGATACGGCAGGAAATCCATTGACACTCTCATCCCTCCGGGGGAATGTGTTGCTGGTCGATTTCTGGGCTTCGTGGTGTGGACCATGCAGGGCTGAGAATCCGAATGTTGTGGAAGCCTGGAGAAAATACCACGAAAAGGGATTTGACATCCTTGGCGTTTCACTGGATAAGAGCCGGGATAAATGGATCGAAGCAATCCAGGCCGACAGCCTGACATGGAGCCATGTTTCCGACCTTCAGTACTGGAACAATGAAGCATCAAATTTATATGGAGTTCGTTCCATCCCTGCAAATGTGTTACTGGATCAGAACGGGATCATCATCGCCCGCAACCTGCGTGGTGAAGATTTGTTGAATAAGCTGGAAGAACTCCTGGGACCTGCGAAATAATCGTCGCTCAAACCAGATGGTATGAGAAGAATAATAGTTTTACTTATGCTGATCGGGCCTTTCTTCGGATTGGCCCAGTCAGCGTATATGCTTCAAGGACAAATAGCAGGCCTCCCCGATAAAAAAGTATATCTCCTGAACTTCTACGGGGAAAAGAATACCCTTCTCGATTCGACTTTAACGGACGGAACCGGAACGTTTACCTTTGCGTTGACACCTGCGTTGGAACCCGGGATGATCCGGATCAGCTGGGGGAAGGATAAATTCATGGACTTTGTATATAACAGGGAAAATATCCGTTTCCGCACAGATGCCGGATCTCCTGCCGACAGCCTCAGGATCATCGAATCGTTGGAAAACAGGATCTATTATGATTTCATGGCAGCAGACCGGATAAGCCAGACCAAACTTGAGCTGATCCAGCCGCTGGTCGACTATTATCCCGACCGTGACGCATTTTATTTCAATGCGGTCGCAACGTATGAATCCGTTCAGCGGAAACAGGCAGCTTATCTGGATTCACTGTCGGGAATGTATCCCGGTTCTTATGCAGTGAAGATCATTAAATTATACAGCAGCCCTTTTCTTCCTGCGTCCCTGGACCCGGACACCCGCCTGGCCTATCTGAGGCAGCATTATTTTGATCAGGTCGATTTCGACGACACCGACCTGTTGAGATCCAATGCCTGGGCAAACAAGGCAATCTCTTACCTGTCCCTCTACTCCAACAACCGGTATACGCAAAAGCAACTGGAGGCTGAGTTCATCAAAGCGGTCACCATCATGCTGAGCGTTGCCGGCGACAACCCGGACCTGTATAAATTCCTGCTCGATTACCTGGTCAGCGGCTTTGACAAATATCACTTCGAAGATGTGATCACCTATATGGCTGAGAACTTCCAGGATCCCTTTTCCTGTGAAGACCAGGAAAAGAAATCCGCCCTGCAGAAGAAGCTGGATACCTTTAAGAAGATCGCCATCGGCCAGCCGGCTCCTGATTTTGAAGTTCCCGATACGGCAGGCAATATTGTTAAGCTTTCGGGCATTGATTCCGAATATACCCTTCTGATTTTCTGGTCGAGCGAATGTGGTCATTGTACCCAGATGATGCCGAAAGTCAAAGCCATCTATGAAGCCCAGAAGCCGAAAAGATACGAGATCCTCTCTGTATCTATCGACACCAGCCGGGATGCATGGATGCAGGAGTTGAATGACGGTAACCTGGAATGGATCAACGCATCGGAGCTCAAAGGATTTGACAGCAAGTGCGCCGACCTGTACAATATCTACGCCACCCCCACCATGTTTCTCCTCGACAGGAATAAGCAGATCGTTGCCAAGCCAATCAGCTACAGGGAGCTGGAGGTAGCGCTGCGGCAACAAGGACTGTTGTGAAGTACGAAGTACGAGTTACGAAGTACGATTGAGAAGGTAGAAGTTCGATGTACGAATGTAAGTACGAAGGCAGAAGTACGAAGTGACAGATTATGAATGGGTTTGAAGCCACCTGAAATCAAAAAAGTTCCGTTTTAAAGGCCAGGGTTGTTGAACAGTTCCAGAAATTTTATCGAATTTGTTTGTTATTAACAAACAAGATTGTATTTTTGCAACAAACAACTATCGTATGATGCGAAAAGAAGATTTACGGGCCATTATAAGAGATCAGTATCGGAACCTACAGGAAGAAGACAAAACCATACCCAGAGCTTTTTCTGATTCACTTGACCTGAATTCCCCGTGCGCGCTGGTTATCACCGGCGTGCGACGATGCGGGAAAAGTACGTTGGTGAAACAACTCATGCAACGATTTTCTTCTGCCCATTATATGGCCTTTGAAGACATCCGGCTCACGGATTTTGAAAAAGGGGATTTTATGAAAGCCGAAGAAGTCTTGGTTGAAGAATTTGGTACCAGCGCGAATTGCTTTTTCGACGAAATCCAAAATGTTTCCGGTTGGGAAATTTATATCCGGCAAAAGCTTGATCAGAAAAAAAAGATCGTGATCACCGGATCCAATGCCAGGTTGTTGAGCCGTGAGTTGGGAACCCACCTGACGGGTCGTCATCTCGATTTTGAACTGTTTCCGTTTTCGTATGAGGAATACCTTGAATTCACAGGTTCAAAAGACATTCCCGGTTCATTTGAAGAATACCTTGTTCATGGTGGATTCCCGGAATATCTCCGCATGCGGAAAAAGGAATACCTGCAACATCTTCTCACCGATATCCTGATCCGGGATATCGCCGTCAGACATGGAATACGAAATGTCAAAGCGCTTAAGGAGATCGCTGTTTTCCTGTTGAGCAATCTGGGGAAAGAATTCTCCTTTCATTCTCTCCGCAGAACCTTTTCCCTTGGCGCGGTTACTACCGTTATTGATTATATTTCTTTCTTTGAGGAATCCTATCTGTTATTTCCCGTTCCCCGGTTTGATTACTCACTGAAGAAACAATCCGTAAATCCAAAGAAGATCTATGCGATCGATAACGGGCTTGCCATTGCCAATTCGTTGTCATTTTCAACAGATGCGGGCCGGATGCTTGAGAACCTTGTGTATATTATGCTCCGGCGAAGATTTAAAGAGCTATTCTATTTCCGTGGTGAGCATCAATGTGATTTTGTTATCAGAGATCAGGATAAAGTGATCATGGTAGTCCAGGTGTGCTTCCGGCTTAACGCGGATAACAAGGAGCGGGAAATAAACGGACTGCTGGAAGCGATGGGGTATTTTGGCCTGAAGGAAGGACTTTTACTGACAATGGACGAAGAAGATCAACTGATCACTTCCGCCGGAACCATCTTGATTAAAACCGTGCGGAAATGGAGCAGGGAAGAACTGGCTTATTGTTCCTTCACCACCTTGACTTTCTGATAATTACTTCCCTGGCTTACGATTAAGAAGTAGATCCCATCTGAGAACGGTGTTGTGATCTCAATTGGCTCTTCCGACGTAATATTCTGAATACGCTTGATTAATTTTCCGGTCATGTCATACAAACTGGCCTGAATGGGATCGGGCGATGATGTTTCGACCAGGAGGGTGAAAGCATCGGAGAATGGATTGGGATATACAATGACCGACAGGCCATTTTCTTCACTGGTAACCAGGTCGCCTGTTGTTTCAAGGAATTTATATCCGACAGTTTCACAGGATTGCGTGCATTTCCCGAGAAAATCTCCGGGATGCCCGGGTACATGTGCCGGCACGGCATTGACGCTCACAGACAAGGTCTGAGGATTGTTCTGATTATGGCAGAGATACACTTTGTTATTCGTTCCGGGCACATGGATATCAAGTACACATATTTCAATAGATGCAGCTGAAGCGCAACCTTCGCTGTTTGTGACAGTAACTGTAAATGTATATCTTCCTTCTTCAGTAGGAGTAAAGACCGGATTTGCACATAAGGTACAACTTAATCCTGCCAATCCAAGGGTGGAAGAGGTCCAGGAGTAGGTGAATCCACTTCCGCCGGTTGTGGTGGTTGCAAGGGTTACCGATTGGGGGCCATAGCTAAGGTAGATTGTAGCTGGGCTACCTCCGGTGTTGGTGTTGTTTGAAGGAATGGCTTCAATATTAACCGATGGGTCATTGTTCAAGATGACAATGGTTTGGAATGGATCTGACGTACAATTATTATCGGTAACAGTAAGCGAGTAAATGCCCACGACCGGATTCTGTATGGTAGGATTCTGTTCATTTGAAATCCATCCGTCTGGACCAGTCCAGTTCCATGAATAGATTGATATACTCGGCGATGTTCCATACAAATACAGTGTCTGACCAGAGCAAATGGGCGAGTTACTTGAAGCGATGGCAATGGGTTTATTGAACACAATAACATTTGTCGAGGTGGGAGCTGAAGTACAACTATTGACTGTCGTTGTAAGATAGTATATGCCTTTAACAGGTGGAATTCGTATTGGCATCGGTTCCGTTGATGACCATCCATCAGGGCCTGTCCATAAATAAGATGCCGGAGCAAGTGAACTAGCCCCTACAAAATGAAGTTCATTATCAGTACAAACCGGTGAATTGCTTAATGCTGTTGCTATGGGTAAAGGAATGACAACAATGTCAAGAGTGATGGGGGAGGGGGCAAATGTTCCGGAACTATTTTGATAGTTCAAACCTATAGTTTTCAATCCAGGATTATTCCAAACAATTGTGATCGAATCATCAGAAATCGTTCCACCTTGTATAATTATCCCGTCAGGTAATATCTCCCACAAATAGTTGTTTTTACCTGATTCTGTATTGTAAACGGTTTCTGATCCCTGGCATACCTCTAAGGGGCCAGAAATACTTGGTGTTGGAATCAGATCAAATGTTCTATCTTGGCCAAATACCGTGTCCCCATTTGCCACTGCGATCATCCTGAAATGGTATATATTATTCATTGTCAATCCTTCAAGGATTCCTTGAACATTGATTAATGAATATCCTGTTACAGTATCTGGTTCTCCGGGTATTGAATGACCATAATTTGTGCTGAATCCGTATTCAAAGAATATTTCGGCAGTTTGATAACCTGAATTTACTGCTCCTTGAATTATTGCTCCATTTTGTGTAATCTGAGTAGCATCACCTGTATTCACTTCGAGTTGACCGCAAGTTTCGTAGGCCCCCATATCAGGAGTAGTGCCTTGTGGACATGGGCGCGCATTATATGCGATATCAAAACCCGGGGAATATTGGAAACTTCCGGCACTTTTGCATGGAGAGTTGTTACTTAACCGGAAATCTAACGCCTGTTGATCCATAAAAAGTGGGTTCTGATAGATATTGGTTCCGTTATCCTGACAACTTCCGAGATTATTAAGGTTATTGTAAAAATCATTATAGCTTATGTCAATTAAATTGCAGTAACTGTATGAGATGGCGTCAGAACAATTTGTAAAAATGTTATTCCTAACAATATGGGATGACATACCTACATCTGCTATTAATAATCCTTTAGTGCAGTTGTTGAATGTACTATTAAGAATGGTAAGTAAATGTGCATTCCAGCGAAATGAATATATCCCCCATTGTGTATTGGTAAATACACAATTCCTAATAGTGGCATATAAAGGATTGTCAAAAATGAAACCTGCGTTCTGGCAATTTGAGATAAAGCAGTTTTCCAGGACGATACTCCCAACATAATAGAAATATCCTGCACAAATACAAGAATCTATAACGCAGTTTCTGATAACTCCATTCCAAATTGATGGGAAAGCTGGTGTCCACAATGCATAATGTGCATTTCTGATTTTAAATCCATCGACTACCATACTATCAGGATTGATTGACCCCATCCCTGTTCTAATCCCGTTATTTTGAAATCCCGGATCAATTATTGATTGAAACATTACCAAATCTCTTTGCCAGGTTACTGAATCATAACCACCTGTCAGATAATAACCAAAATCACCTGAAGGAGAAACGATGCTTTCAAAGTAGATGCCTTGTGCGACTTTAATACTGTCACCTTTGACACACGAATTGACCGCTTTTTGAATGGTTTGAAAGGGTTTTTGTTTAGTACCATTTCCGGTTAGATCGTTACCGGTAGTGGCTACGTGCCAAACAGGAAAAGGAATAATTGAAAATGCATTGTTACTTATATCATAGAATAAGGGATTGTTTTTATCGGATATCCGAACCAGACAATTATTGGAAGGAACATTCGGGATTGTCCAGGTGAAAGAATGTGCATGCCCAGGTAAGCAAGGAACGATCAAATTCCAACTAATTCCACCATTAACAGAATACTCAAGTGAGACTGAATCAATTGTTGTATTTGACCATTGAATCTGGCGGCGGGAACCAACCTTCCAGATCTCACCTCCGTTTGGAGTTGACAGAACCACTGCCTGAGGAGTTAAAAAGGACAATTGATTGCCATAGCTCGTCCCAACACTGTTAATGGCGTATGAACGAATATAATATTGCGTATTGGGTATAAGTTCACTCAGGTAACTTGTAAAGGTACCCGTTCCACTTCCATCCGAAGTATGATTATCGGCAAGTGTTGGATTTTGAGATGTACTCCAGCAAACACCTCGTGAAGTTATTGGTGTACCCCCATCACCAAGTACATTGCCGCCAGAAACAGCAGTTGAAAAAGTAAGATCCGTTGTAGTACTGGTAATTACGGTAGCAGAACCTGATGAATATGGATCTTTGATACAACGCACACTGAATCCAGCTTCACTTGACTCAGCATTAAAATAATTGACATGTCCATGAGAATTTTGCAAATAATAATTATGATAATTAGCCTGAATTATTCATAAAAAAAAGGAAAAGTTTGTTATCTCATTGATATTCACTATCTTTGAGGTGGTTAGACTTTCAAACAAACTTTTCCATGAGTAAAGATACGAAAAGCCCAAGTTC
>Ga0172370_10007622_pt1 | contig 13233 bp, 12 predicted proteins | sample LakKiv5m_FD_114538 | JGI IMG/M metagenome (GOLD analysis project Ga0172370, IMG submission 114538) | Freshwater microbial communities from Kabuno Bay, South-Kivu, Congo - kab_022012_11.5m | ecosystem: Environmental > Aquatic > Freshwater > Lake | place: Democratic Republic of the Congo...
AAGCTCGGTCTGCGCCGCCCATGTGTCGAACACGCGGTTGAACGCAATCTGGTCCGCCATTTCCGGAGTGAGCGAAGTTTTCCTTCCGAAAAGCGAAAGTATTGACTGGCGGGCCGAGATGGCGATTTTTGCCGCGGTGAACGGGATGTGCGATTTTGGCGCCGCCACTCCGAGCTCTTTTGCCGCGGTTTCATAAAGCTGGATTTGCGTGAGCGAATCCTGCGGGGGGTTGGAAATGTTGTACACGGAAAGGCCGAGCTTTTTTGAGCGGATGGAGAGCAGAAGCGCCTCCACCAGATCATCGACATGCACGAATGCCACGTAATTGTCGCCCTTCCCAATTATCGACAGCTGGCCTTTCTCGATGCTCTTGAGCACGGTGAAAAATCCCTCGTGGAAATGAGGGCCGTACACTATTGCGGGGCGCAGGATGGTGACCGGAAAGCGGATGGCGGCCTCGCGCGCGATGCGCTCCCCTGCCCATTTCGTGCGCGCATACGGCGTGTCGGGCTTCGGATGCGCGTGCTCGTCGCACGGGATGTGGGGAAGGCGCTTGCCATACACCGCTATCGAGCTGGCATGCACGATGCGGGAGATTTTTTTCGGGAGCGAATGGTAAAGGTTTTGGGCGGAAACCACGTTGGCAAGCGCAAGGGAATGCGCACTCTCGCGCGTGTTTGTAGAGCCGGCAAGGTGGACGATGATGTCGGCATCCTTTAGCGCCCCTGCAAGTCCCGCTCCGCTTTCCAATGACGCGAGGCGGAATTTCACGCCCTTGGGAAGCTTTTTTGCGGAGTCGCGGCTGCGCACGATGCAGGCGAATTTCTCCTTCCGCGCCTTCAGCGCATCCACAAGGGCAAGGCCTATCCGCCCGGTGGCGCCCGTAATGACTATCATACGGATGGATTGCGCAAAGCCGGGTATATTATCCTTATGCTTTGCGCCGCGCCTCCGGGGCATGGGATTAATATACCTCCCGCCCAAACGGATTACCGTGATGACAAAGAGGTATTTCCGAGCCCCCGAAAGGCTATGAGGATGGATTAGAGTGCTGATACGGAATTAAAAATTCCGGCAGGCAAACACTCCTCCGGAATGACGACAACGAGGTATTCCGGAGACACGCCCTTCACGGGGCGGGCCAGTGATGACGATCTTGAGTTCCGACCAAAAAATGCGATGGTGGTACCATGGGAATGAGCAAGCACGACCTTGACAGGAAAAAGGCGAACATGAAAAGAAGGATAGAGGAGCTGGAAGGGCTCTGCAAGATGGACCCGATGAAAAGGAAGCCAGCGCTCCACGAAGAGATGGAGAAATTGAAGAAGCAGATTCTTGAGCACTAGGCAATAAGGGATTTCCTGGTTTTGAATATGGCAATGGATTTGCTCGCCTCGCTTGTCGCGGGAATGATTCAGGGGCTGGTGGAATGGCTGCCGGTCTCGAGCAAATCCGCGGTCATGTTCTACCTGATTAATCTGGGGATTCCCGCGGAGCAGGCTTTCTCGCTTGCCGTGTACGGGCACATCGGCACATTATGCGCGGCAGCATATATTTTGCGCGGCGAAATAATTGACTTGGCGAAAAAAACAATTGTTTGGATTTCAAAGCCGGACAGAATACATCTGCTTCTCAAGCCGAACCAGCGCGAGATGGGATTGGGCATAGTCGGATTCGTGGTTGCGGCGCTCCTGATGACAGGGGTGATCGGCTTCCCGGTTTACAAACTGCTCAAATCATACCTTGAATTGCAGGAAGGATACCTTGCCCTGCTCATGGGCGCGCTGCTCATAATCACCGCCATTGTTTTGTACAAGACGAACAGGAAGGGCGAGAGGAAGGAGGAAAGCGCGGGCGCGGAGGATGGCGCGCTCACCGGCGCGCTGCAGGGGCTGTCCGTGCTGCCGGGGATAAGCCGCTCCGGAATCACAATGTTCGGATTGGGGATGAGGAATTTCACCCCGGAGGCCGCGGCGAGGCTGTCGTTCCTGCTTTCAATCCCGACGGTGTTTTTTGCGGAGATGGTTTTCGCGGTTGTGCTTGACCAGATGAAGTATTTCCCGCCGCTTGACGTGCTGATTGCGATGAATGCGTCTTCGTTCGTGTTCGGGCTGCTTTCGATGGAGGCATTTTTGCTGCTGATAAAAAGGGTTAAATTCTGGGGATTGTGCCTTGCGCTCGCCCTTGTCTATCTGGCATGGGGCGCGTTCAAGCTCGGGGCCGGAGCGGCGCTTGCTGGATACACCTGAAAAATCCGCACTGGCAGCCTCTCCGCTTGGCTAGAGTTAATCTGCCAGACCTACGTAAAATACGCCGTAAAGGGTGCAGAACGCAACGAGGCTGAGGTTCAGGTTAGCCAATAAGCGCAACTCCTATATATTTGCACGAAGAACCTCTTTCATGCCATTTATGTTCATGGAGCCAACAACCAGGCAAATCACCTTCCAAGAGAATAAATTCGATGAAAAAGTCGTCCTTGAACATGCGAAACAGGACATTTCACACGTTGTCAGCATTTGCGAACAAAAGCTGCCAAATTCCAAACCCCATGCACTTCTTCACATTGTCCGAATAGACGCAGATCCTGCTCATCGTGACGGGATTATCGAAATCTATCAAAATGCTGTGAAAGAGGAAAACCGAAGACTAAGGCAAAATGGAACCCCAATACACGTTTCAATCACAAACGGAACTGGCGGCGAAATCTACTTTGTAGCTGGAACTCACGAGCCAATAGAAATGCCGCACATGGAATTTCCTTTGCATCTAGACCTATCAAGAATTACTCCCGAATCGTACCTCCAAGTCGTCCAAGACATGACATTTGCTCCAGAAGAAAAAACACAGCTTGTGAAGCTAATTCCAATTCTTTACCAACGTGCAGAGCAAGGTGAAGTTGACCTCGCCAATATCATTATCCAGAAAGACGAACAAGGAAACCTTTTCACCCAGCACCAAAGCCAGGAAGAAGCATTGCGGTTTGAATTGACAGAACCGAATTACTTGCAAATGAAGGCTCTTGTGGAACAAAGAGCTGGAAAACCAATCGAGCAGCTCATCCAAAATCCAGAGGAACTTTTCCAAGCCTCCTGGCAGGCTTTCAACACCGTTGGAGAATACCGCTTATCCGTGCGATATGTAAACAACCAAAGCAACTTTTCGTTTGCCGACATCCATGAGGGCGATATTGTCGGCGAGAGCAGTTCAGACCCACTCAAAACTATGCGCGTTGGACATATCGTCAGAGATGAATCAGACTGCAAGGAGTTCATCGACGAAGATGGCGCTCATCATTCTATCTATTTCGATGGAAGAAAAATACAACTTTATGATAATCTCATGGTTTATGACAACCAAACAGGCACAGACATTCGATTTCCAAATCAAACTTGGGAAGGGCGGAAGGGGGATTGCGATGAAGTAGTCACGATGATGGTGGCTTTCTTCAAAAAATCGGGCTATCAAGGCCAAATTTCAATGGCTGCCATCGATTTTGCCGAAACCAAGGAGGGGCATGCTTTCCTCTTGAATTTCAAGGACAAAACAGGGAGCAAGCTGCTTTTCGTAGATCCAACCTCAATTCGTGGATTTGCCGAGGTTCAACCTGTCATGGCTAACGGTCAAATCGACTGGAAAAAAACTGCGGAAGCTGCATACCGACAACAATCCGGGAAATTCACTGTCAAAAACGTTGAAATTTATTCTGGTTTTGAGCAAGTTGCAGCATATTGTTACGACCTCAAATCAAAGCATCTATTCGACGGATTATTGAACGAAACACAAATCTCTGACACATCTTCATTCTCAAACCGTCTTAGCGAACCTCAGTTTGCTAAGTTCGAGCAAATATTTAATCTGGTCCAACTTGGATTGGCGGAAGATAACAATAACACCGAATTGCTGGCTCGTAGTTCCAAAATGAAAATTTTCTGGATTCCGTCGCTCTATTCTAAATATGGATCAAAACGAACTGCTCAGTTTCTTGCCGAATCTGTAGAGGAAGCAAAATGTGCGTCAGAATTGGCTCCAAATAATGCCTCTTACCATTATCTTTATGCCCAAACCAACGAAATCCAAAATCTGGGGGTTGCCTTGGAACAGATGAGCATAGCATTAGAACTGGATAAATCTAATCCGGTGTTTCAACACTATTTCAAAATGCTTCTTGATAAGAATGAATAGAAGTTGAAAGAAAAAACTAACGAATAATCCTGGGTTTTCGGTCCTTATCCGTTATTGGATTAATTCCTTGCTTGTTGTTTTCTTCCCGAATTTTGATGGCTCTTTTTACCAAGCTATCCGCAGCCAAACTATCATTTTTAGAAATTAATTTGTCTTTTTCCGTTATGATCCCATGCCCCTCTTTTTCAGCTTGCTCCCTCTGTTCAATCGATTTCATGAACTTCAAACTATCTGCCTTTTCTTGCGTAGAATCTTTTGGCATGAAAACTGTTCCCTTCTGTTGAGCTTCCTTTTTCTCAGTTTTTTGTTCAGAGTCACCCATCGGTTTCACCCCCTCCTTCTGCGTTTCCTGGCATGGCCCGCAACTTGAAATAACTAGTCCTGCGGCAAGCGGAAGAACAAAGCGCAAGCTCCTTGCAGTCTGCCCAGCGTGCCTTACAGTTTGCACTACCTTAACGGCTGCTTTTCGTATGCGGCTCTCTCCCTGTAGCGTCATGATATTATTGCACTTTTTGGCTATTTAAGGCTATCCTGCTTCACTGCTTTAATTGTGGCATTTTGGAGCTAAAAATCAACGTTCTGGCTATCGTTTTCAAGCAGAAACTGGGATTAAACAATCAGATTGTATTGGGAAATATTGGGCGAGATGGGGAGATGCCGTAAAAGAAGCGGCTTATTTTCCCCTAAAGCGGATTATTTTTTCCTTGAAGCGCCTTATTTTCTAAAGCGGATTATTTTCAGAAGAGGATTATCTCCGTTTCCCGAAAAATCCGCGGTTGTGCTTTTTCTTTCCGGAATTCCAATTCTGATTGCCGCCCTGCCTGTTTTGATTTTGGCGGTTTTGTGAACTGAAAACTGGCGGGCGCGCACCGAGCTGCCCCGGAGCATCCTCGCGCATGCTGCCCGGAGGGAGCCGCCCTTCGCGGGCGCTGCCCTGCTGACGCGGAACATTGCCTTGCGGCGCCCTTTGATCGCGGCGCCTTTTCTGCTCCTCGGCCCAGCGCCGCGCACGCTCGCTTTCGTAATTCACGCGCATCGAGCGGGGGTCCTTCTGTTTTTTCCAGTTTGAATTCTGCGGCCCTTTTTTCTGCCCGCCGAACTGCATGGAGCCCCGGCGCTCGTTTCCGCCGAACTGCTTCTGCCCCCGTTCTTCGCCTCCGAAAATCGGGGGAGCGCCACCGCGGTATTCCGCATCGCCGGAAGGGAATTTTGATGCTGCGGCGGGCCTTGCTCCGGACGGCTTGCCCGCCTGCTGCTCTATTGGCGGGAGGGGCGGCGCGGCTATCCAGCGCAGATGGTGCGGCACCTCGGTGGGCTTCACCAGCATGCGCCTCACCGCGCCCTCGATTTGGAAAAGGTAATGGTTGAACGTCGTCTTGTCAAGCGTGGCAGTGGAATAGATGTCGACCGAGGATGATTTTATGCCGCACGAGCCGAGCACCACCTTCTCCATGAAATTGCTCGACACGTGCCCGTTCGCCTCCTCGGATTCCGCACCGCCGGCATATGCCCTTATGCAGAGAGCGCGCGTTCCGGAAAGCAGCCCGCGCATCTCGCCTTCCTCGAAATTGTAGGCAAAGCCCGGCGTGAACACGCGGTCGATGAACCCTTTGAGCAATGCAGGCGGGGTCGACCACCATGAGGGGTAGATGAAAACAAGGAGCCCGGACGAGGAAATGGTTTTCTGGCAGCGCAGGACGTCGTCCTTGCGCGGGGCGGATGTTTCGTATGCCTTGAATTCCGCCTCGTCCATGACCGGGCTGAATTTTTCGGCGTAAAGGTCGATGATTTCAAACTGCGCGCCCGACGTTTCGAGCGTGGACCTGACCCGCTCCAGGATTTTCACCCCGTGCCCCCCGGCGTGCGAGGGGTGGCAGAAAATCACGGCGCATTTCACCTGCGGCTTCGGCGGCGGGGCGGGCGGAGCGGCGGCTGCCTTGCCTTTCTGGGCCGGCGCCCCCACATAGCCCGGAGTTTGCCCCGAAGGGGCGTTTTTTTGATCTTTCATGATGTGATGAAAGTGCGCGAAAGCCTAATATACGTTAGTGAATTAGCATGAAGCGGGTGATAGTGATGAAGGGAAAGAAAATGCCCATGCATGCCTCCAAGGAAGCGTTCTGCCCTGCGCCGATGCACGGCTACTACAAAGGAAAGGCGCTTGCCTCGATGGGAATCGGGCTGGTGCTGATAGTGTTCGGCCTCAATTATATCGGCATGAACATGGCTGCGCTGGTCATCGGGGCGATCATCGTGCTCAAGGGCGCGGTGAAGCTCGCGGACAGCCACGGCTGCTGGTGCTGAAAAAACTTTTTTATTTTTTCAATTCTTTTTTTATCAGGGCGGGCCTGCGGCAACATGATTTTTTAATGCCAGCGCACACAGTAAGGGCATGGAAGACCGGCAGAGAAGTGAGAAGCTTGCAGCAGCCAGGGCCGCGCTGTCGTTCGTGCAGGACGGCATGACGCTCGGGCTTGGAACCGGGAGCCCCGCCGCGCTTTTCATCGAGGAGCTTGGAAAGAGGGCGAAGGAGGAGAAGCTCGAATTGAGGTGCATCTCCACCTCCAAGGCATCGGACACGCTGGCGAAAAAAATGGGCCTGAAGATTGCGTCTTTTTCCGAAGTGAAAAAAATAGACGTTGCCGTGGACGGCGCGGACCAGATTGACACCAGGCGCAACCTCATCAAGGGATACGGGGGAGCGCTTGCGCGTGAAAAGGTCGTGGATTACGCCGCGGACAAGTTCATCGTGATTGCGGACGATCGCAAGATGTCCAAATTGCTCGACAAGCCGGTGCCTGTGGAAGGGCTGGAATTTTCCGAAGGCAAGATTGAAAGGGAGCTTGCGGCAATCGGCGCGAACAGCACGAAGCTGCGCCTGCGCCCCGACGGCGAGCCGTTCGTTTCCGACAACGGCCTGTGGATTTGGGATGCGGATTTCGGGAAAATCACCGACCCTGCCGGGCTGGAAAGAAGGATAAAGGAAATCCCGGGCGTGCTTGAAAATGGACTGTTCACGCACCCGGTCTGGAAAGTGCTGATTGCAGGGAAGGGCGGAGTGAAAGAGGCGTAGTTTTCAGATTCCGCTCTCTTCCACATGCAGGCTGTGCCGGTAGAACAGGAACACCCCGATAGCCGCGGCAAGCGAGCATGCGCCCCCGAGCCAGAACGCCATGCTCGCCCCGAGCGGACCGGGGATTGGGAAAAGGATGCCCGCAGCCATGCCGGATGGCAGTGCCATGAAGCCGAGCATGATGTTGTATGCGCCAAGGCCAGAGCCGAGCCGCTTGTTCGTGAAATGCTCGGCGATGTAGATGCGCGCCACAGTCTCGTAGCCAGCGGAGAATATGCCGTAGAATGCGAAGCCGATTGCGAACGGGAGAAGATAGAGCGGGATGCCGAGGATTGCGCCCTCAAGCGATGGGATGCCGTGCGCGCCCGCGGCCCCGAACATCGCGCACACCACGACGAATGACAGGAACGTGCCCATTAGCATTTTCTTGCTTCCGAACTTGTCGGTGAGCCATCCCGCCGGCACCGCGAAAGCCATGTAGAAAAGGTTGAACAGCACATACAGGAGCGACACCTGGATGGCGGATGCGCCCGCGTCGGCTGCGGCAAGCACGAAGAACGCGTAGGAGAGGTTGCCGAACGAGAACAGCGCCGAAATCATGAGGAAATTCCTCCATGCTCCCGGAGGGGGGAAGAGGGTTTCCTTAACCATTTTGGAGAGGGGCTGCTTCTCGAGCGTTTTTTCCTTTTCCCTCACGCCGAAAACCAGCAGCACGCCGAGCGCGGCCGGGAAAAATGAAAGCAGGAAAATGATGCGGTACGCATCCGGCAGCGGAACCGCGTAGCTTGCGGCGATGGCAAGAAGCGCGAACGTGATTAGCGGGCCGACGACCGCCCCTGCCGAATCCGCCATTTTCCGTATGCCGAATATTTTGCCCATGTTCGGCCCGCGCGAATCCTCGGCGAGCATCGCGTCTCGCGGGGTGACCCTGATGCCCTTGCCCGTGCGGTCCGAGGCGCGTATCAGAATTGCGAACGGCCAGCTTGATGCGAATGCGAACACGGGCTTGGTGAGCGCGGACAGCCCGTAGCCGGCCACGACGAGCGGGCGGCGGCGCGGCTGCTGGTCGGAATAATATCCGGAAATGCCGCGGAAAATCGTCTCAAGCGAGTGCGCGATTCCCTCCATCAGGCCGAGCGCCCAGACCGGAGCGCCGAGCACGCCGGTGACGAAAATCGGGAGGATGGGGAAAATCATTTCGGACGACACGTCGTTGAAGAAGCTCGTGATTGAGAAAAGCAGGGCGTTGCGCGGCAGCCATTTTGGCAGTAGCGGGGCGCCATCGCCAGCTTGCCCTGATTGTTTTTCCATCATGGGAATCCGGAAGCGAGGTTAAAAAGCATTGATGGCGAATGCCTGCCATGGCCCTTGACGAGAAGACGATTCTTGAGCTGCGCACGCCCTTCGGCCCGGTGATGGAAAGCCTTGCGGCGATGCAGAGGATTTGGGCAAGGCGCCCGCAATTGCTCATCGCGGTGGGGGACGAGACGCTTTTTCGCCTCCTAGAGAACGGGATAAAGCCGGACATCGGGGTGTTCGACCTTAGGTGCAGGCGCGCAAGCATAGGCGAAATGAAGGAGAGGCTCATACTGAATGCCGCGGGGAACGCAATCGTTGCAAGAAACCCCCCCGGCGCCATCACACCGGAATTGCGCGCCGCTGTGGACGAATCATTGCTCGAGGGCGGCAGGTGGATTAGGATAGACGGGGAGGACGATTTGGCCGCGCTCGTGTTTTTCGCCCGCGCGCCGGACGGGGCGGTTGTGCTTTACGGGCAGCCCAACATGGGGCTTGTCTTCGCCGAAGTCGATGATGAGATAAGAGGCAGGGCGCTTGAGCTGATGCTCAAAATAAGGGAATGAAAGTTGCCGGAAGTAAGCCCGCCTGAAGCAAAAGCTGGCGCGCTTTTTGATGCCTAGTCGCCGCCGCCTTTCATGCGGTCGAGCAGCACCGACGCGACTATCGCGCACAATATGCCCGCGCCCCAGGGGAGGTACCATTCATCCATCGGGCGCTCCTGCATCCACATCCAGCCAACGGCTACGCCGATGCCGATTCCGAGGAGAAGCCTGCCGATTCCGATAAGCGCGCGCATTTTTGTGGATGCCATGGGGGAACTTCCGGCGGGCATATATATAAATATTCTTGGGGCGTGAGGAATTTGGCAACACATTTAGAGGAAAAAAGGGTTTTTCCGATGCAATATGGGAGATATCACCGCCAAAGCCCGCAGGCTCGCCTCCCGAGGCAACACTCCGGGGAAGTGCTGCGCCTTGATGGCATCACAAAGGTTTACGGCAAGGGCGAAACCGAGGTGAGGGCGCTGCAGGGCGTCGACCTGTCGGTGATGCGGGGCGAGAGGATTTCGGTCATCGGCCCGTCCGGCTGCGGCAAATCCACGCTGATGCACATACTCGGGCTGCTCGACGTGCCAAGCGGCGGGACGCTGCTCATCGACGGGCTGGATGTTTCCAACGTCGATGAGAATACGCGCGCGAAAATAAGGGGGAAAAAAATCGGGTTCATATTCCAGTCGTTCCACCTCGTCTCCAGCCTCAACGCGCTTGAGAACGTGATGCTGCCCATGATGTTTTACGACGTGCCGGTGTCGGAAAGGGAGAGGAGGGCGAAGGCGGCGCTGGAGCAGCTTGGCATGGGCAACAGGCTCGACCACCGCCCGAACGAGCTTTCGGGAGGGCAGAGGCAGCGCGTCGCGATTGCGCGCGCCCTCGTGAACGACCCGGCGATATTGCTTGCTGACGAGCCCACGGGCAACCTGGATTCCAAATCCGGCGAGGACGTGATGGCGATTTTCAGCCAGCTGCACAAGGAAGGCAGGACGATAATCGTGGTGACCCATGACAAGAACGTCGCGGCCCACGGACAGAAGATAATATACATGAAGGACGGCAAGATAGAGAAAATCGAGGCGAAATGAAAAAGGGTGGGGACATATGCGGAATACGAAAATAATCTCAATCGCGCTTCTGGCCGCGCTGCTTTGCGGGATAGCATTCGCGGACCTGTCGGTTTCAAGCGTGGCTACAACCCCGGAATCGATAAAGCCCGGAGTGGTCGGCGCGATTTCGATGACAGTGTCCAACCCCGACGTGACCGACGCGCTCGGCGTGGTGGTCGAGGCGTACGGCACCAGCAACATCAACGCCGGCGGGGAGCAGTACCTCGGGGATTTCAAGAGCGGCGCGGCGACCGTCGTGACATACCCGTTCTCGGTGCCATCTGACACCAAGGCAGGAATCTACACCGCCAAATTCAAATTCACATGGACGAACCAGAACGGCAGCAGGTTCAAGACCCTGTCGGTGCCCCTTACCGTCGGCAACCCCGCGATATTCTCGGTGCAGAGCGAGGGCAACAGGGCGTATTCCAACGACGACATAACCGTCAGGGGCAGGCTCTACAACGACGGCGGGTTCGCCAAGTCGGTGCGGATAGCCATGAGCAGCTCGCAGTTCATACAGACAGGCCAGACGCCGCTTTACATAGGCGACGTGGACAACATCACGGATTTTGCGGTCAATCTCACGGTTGCCCCCGGCGTGTCATCCGGCAGCTATTCGATACCTATACTGATATACTCGCGCGACGAGGTCGGGCAGGACCAGCTGAGCAACACCACGCTGCGCATCATGGTCACGCGCCGCGCGCCAGATTTCACCGTGTCCGCAACTCCGGACAAGACGCTTACGCCGGGCTCGCAGGCCATGCTTACGGTCGAGCTGCGGAACATCGGGGATGATGACGCATATTCGGCGCGCGTTTCGCTCCCGAGCAACAAGGCGCTCACGCCGCTCGGGCAGACAGACGTGGAAATGGGGCAGATTGCCGCAGGCCAGTCAAAGCGCGCCAGCTTCGCGGTTGGAGTGAACGACGTTCCGCCCGGATTTTACGAGCCGTCGGTGCTCGTGCGATACCACAACAAGGACGGGGACACGCAGCCCGAGAAGAACATCACCTCCGGAATCAACGTGGAGGGGAAGAACGACGTGTCTGTGTTCATTTCAGCAAAGCCCACGCCGCTTGCGGCGGGCGGGTCGCACACCCTTTCGGTGCTCGTGTCCAACATCGGCTCCTCTCCGGTGAAGGCGCTCACGGTCAAGATGGACGGCGGCAAGGCGTTCCAGCTACAGGAGGCGCAGGATGCGCAGTTCATCGGCGGGCTTTCTCAGGACGACTTTTCCACGGTGCAGTACAAGGTGAGGATTGACGATGCAGTGAAGGATGGGGACTACCCCATCAACGTCACCATGACGTTCAAGGACGCGTACAACCGCGACCACACCATATCGCAGGTGCAGAAGCTCAAGGTGCTTTCCAAGGAAAGCGCGGCGCTTGCATCCGGCGGGAACGGCTCGTCAATGCTGGTGATTGTGATAGGGGCATTCGCAGTGCTTGCGGTGATCGCAGTGGCAGTGTTTTTCTATTTCAGCTCCCGCTCGAACAAGAAGGAGTGAGCTGCACAGCATGGCAAGCCCGGCCGACCTTTTCGGATATGCCATTACGAGCCTGTTGCACAGGCAGCTGCGCTCCTGGCTCACGGTTCTCGGAATTGTGATAGGCATAGCGTCGATAGTGGCGCTGATGTCGATTGCGCAGGGGCTGAACGACTACATCAACGACCAGCTGGCAAGCATCGGCTCGAGGTTTGTCGCAATCACCCCCGGAAGCGCGGCATCGCAGGCATCGTTCGGCGACCCCACGCGCCCGCCGTCGGCAGGCAAGCTTTTCGAGAACGACCGCAGGCGCATAGAGCGGATTTCCGGGGTGGAATTCGTTTCCTCGGTGATCACCGCAAGGGTGGATGCGAGGTACCGCGACGATGCGGTCTCGTTCTCGGTGATCGGGGTGGAGCCGGACATATTTTCGCAGACGCAGGTGCTCGAGCTGTCGTCCGGAAGGTTCCTGACCACGACCGACAAGCGCACCATGGTGATAGGGGATGCCATAGCCAACGGCGATGTTTTCAAGAACGACATCGCCACAGGCAGCGTCGTGCGCCTTGGCGCCGAGCAGACTCCGTACCGGGTGGTCGGGGTGCTGAAAAAAGGCACTGGCGCAAGCTCGCAGGTGGACAACCAGGTTTACATAATGATGGACGATGCCCGCGCGCTTGCCGGGGAAAGCCTTGCCGAGAACGAGATTTCCGCCATACGGCTCACCGTGAAGGAGGGCGCGGACTATAACCAGACTGTCGACCAGATAAACAACGAGCTTCTTTCCGCGCACAAGACGCGGGAGGAGGACAAGGACTTCACGATAATCACGTCGGATTACATCGTGGCGCAGGTCAACCAGATAACCGGGCTGCTCACCGCGTTCCTGCTCGGGATTTCGGGCATCAGCCTCGTGGTCGGAGGCATCGGGATTGCGAATACCATGTTCATGTCGGTGCTTGAGCGCACGCGCGAAATCGGCACGCTGAAGGCGATAGGCGCGAGCAGGGCGATAATCCTCAACATTTTCCTGATTGAAAGCGGCATGATTGGCATGCTCGGCGGGGCGATAGGGGCAACGCTCGGCGCAATCCTTGCGCTTGTGGCAAAGGCGCTCGGTGCGCCGGTGACGGTGAAATGGGAATTCATCGCATTTGCGATATTTTTCTCATTCATCGTGGGGCTCGTGTCCGGATACGTCCCGGCGCGGCGTGGCGCGATGATGAGGGCGATAGACGCGCTCCGCGACGAATAGGTTATAAATTTGCGGCGGTGATTTCCGCCTGTTGATTCTTATGGGAAGGTACAAAATCGAGCACGACAGGCCAAACTGCATAGGATGCGCCGCATGCGCGGCGGTCGCCCCGGACTTCTGGGAAATGAACGCCGACGGCAAAAGCGACTTGAAAGGGGCGGCGAAATCCGCGGATGGCGGCGAGGAAAAGGACATAGAAGACAATCAGTTCGAAGCCAACAAGGCGGCTGCGGATTCGTGCCCGGTGAATGTCATTCACATCCGTGACAAGG
>Ga0172370_10007626_pt1 | contig 13228 bp, 11 predicted proteins | sample LakKiv5m_FD_114538 | JGI IMG/M metagenome (GOLD analysis project Ga0172370, IMG submission 114538) | Freshwater microbial communities from Kabuno Bay, South-Kivu, Congo - kab_022012_11.5m | ecosystem: Environmental > Aquatic > Freshwater > Lake | place: Democratic Republic of the Congo...
GTACATTTTGGACTTCTAAGTCCGAAATCTTCCAGTATTGGAGGGGTCCTACGGGGCTACTCCATTTTTTATTATTAGCCTATACCCACATTCCGTTAGCCTTATTGTCATCCTGAGGGAGATTGTAATCAATCGACCGTGAGGATCTTGATTTTAAAACGGGATTGCCACGTCGACTGGATTACCAGTCTCCTCGCAATGACAGTAGCGGGAGGATTTGCCCGGGGAACTATTTTTTAAAAAATGACAGCCGTCTAGGGCTGCCATATCATCTGTGGTAATTATAGCATAGATGAAAAATGATGTCAAAAGTATCTAAAATTAGACAAGTTAATTTATAAATTACCACCGTTATGCTTTTAGCCTCTTGATTAGGCAGTTATTTTTTACTTAAACCAAATCAATAAATTGTGTGGCCAATTTTTATCCATACAAGGCCTTTCCACCAAAACGTAAAACACGATGGCCGGAAGCAGCTCAATCGGCAACAGTATTGAAAATTGTATGATCATGTTTAGCCAGTAATGTTCTGGAATTAAAAAAACATTAGTAATATGCCTGATTAACATAGTCATAATGAACGAATGCCATAGATAAATAGAATAACACATACCGCCGATAGCCGTCAGCCATTTTGAGCTTAAAAAATTTTTCCAAAAATTACTGTTTAATGAAGTATAAAAAAATAAAAATAAGCTTATAAGGAATAAGGCCTTAAAGCTTTTAGCGTCGATAAAAATGACCAAAGTAAAGGCAATAATTGGAAGAATGAAATCAAAAAAACGATTAGAAATAATTTTAATATTATTCAAATATAAATCAGCTATCAACATTCCGATTAGGAAGTAAGGCAAATATCTATAAATTATCTCAAACATTAGGTCAAAACGATAAAGCACTATCAGCCAGACGGTTATTGATGCTAATAATGCGATTCGACGGATTTTCGGTGATAATTTAAAAATTAAAAAAAGTAGCGGAGCTATAAGATAAAATTGAATTTCGATTTCCAGCGACCAAGTGACGTTGTTTAGCCAGTAGGTGTTGGGAAAAAAATTGTGGATATAAAATAATGAGGTTCCGAATCCCCACACCAAATCTTTTAGTGCGATTGTCGAGAAAAGCGCCAGTAGTATAAAGATAATAACAAGTGAAATAAAATAAGGCGGTTCCAGCCTGGTTAATCTCCTTAAATAATATTTGGACAAACTAACTTTTTCACCGCCTATCATATATTGTTTGGCAAAGGGCAGGGCTAAAATAAATCCGCTAATTACAAAAAAGATTAGTACGCCTTTGCCGCCTGTTTTTAAAAATAGGTCAATGACTGTATTTCTAGTTGTATAACTTGGGAGAACAGCAGTTGATTGCTCGGCAATATATAAGTAAGTGTGGTATAAAACAACCCAACTTATAGCAATAAATCTAAAGCCATCAACTTCAGGAATGTAGATATTTGAAGAAGTTATTCGTTTAAGTTTATCGTATAGATTATTGAATGGCGTAAGCATAACTGTAATATTAACAATTAATCGCGCAGAAGCACAGTTTATTTGTTATTAAATTAATTCACTCTCAAGTCTCTGAAAAGCCTGATTTTGGCAGATTTAGTTAAAGTGTTAATTTCTACGCTAACAGCGTCAATCCGCCATAGGTGCCGATCATTTCGCCAATTACGCCATAAAATTGAGGACTTAAGGATTTTTTGCAATTTGCGCCAGTCAACCGCATATTCCGGCAGTCCGTAATTATCTGACGTCCTGGTTTTGACCTCGACAAAAACGACCTCGGCGCCGTCTAAAGCAATCAAATCAATCTCGCCGGCGCGGCAGGAAAAGTTTTTTTCCAGAATTTTAAAACCGCGTCGCTGCAAGAACTCCGCGGCCAAATTTTCGCCATAAGCGCCCAAATCCCTCCGGTACAAGGACATAATTATTTTTTGCTCGGCAAATATTTTTGGAATTGCTGTTTTTGCTCAGCTTGTTTTTTTGCCTGAGGCACGACAACTGATTGATATTTGTAAATTGTGTATAGCCACCACAAGCCGCCGATCAGCCAAATAACCAACCAAAAACGTCCGGCTAAAAGATTGGCGCGTTCATAACGGGTTAAAGTGATGATTAGGCCGAAAACCGACATCCAGCTGAAGAACGAAATATATTTGTCAGCTAATTTTCTGACGTAGCCTTGCGGTTTCTTTTTGATTCCCCAAATTTTGATGCCGATGGCGACAATGGTAAAAGCGATAAAGAATAAAGCCATGGCCTTGATAGTTTGCGGATAAGTGTAGGGCCGAAAGTCGAATAAATAAGACGGATTAAAGAATCTGACCGGGTCGTACATATTGTTTTTGTTTAGAAAAAGCGGCATTATCACCGCTTTTCACATTTTACCTCGATTTTTTGATTTTGGCAAGCTAGTTTTTAGCAAAAATCAAGCCGAAATGATAGGGGCCAGCTTCGAATTCCTCAAGCGTCTTAAAACCGTTTTTTTCGGCCATGGCTTTTACTACTTCCGGATCCGGTCGATCAGCGACTGGCGGTCCGAATGGTGCGCCGGTTTTTTTCCAATCAATAATCATTAGCTTGCCTCCGGATTTCAACAAACGGAAAGTCTCTTTGAGAAAGTTTTCGTGGCTGCCGGCTTGGAATAAGACATTGTGGATGAAAGCGGCGTCCAGCGATGAGGCCGGAACATTAGTGGCGCCGACAGCTTCTAAATTAGACCAGACGGTTTTAATGTTGTCGATGCCATCTTGGCGGACTTTAGTCTCTACGGCATTTAAGGCAGACTTCAAAATATCGATAGCGTAAACCAAACCATTTTTGCCGACTAGCTTAGCGGCGCCGAGAGCGTAAAAAGCCAGATTGCCGCAACCCATGTCACCGACATGCATGTTTTCTTCCAGTCCGATTTTAGTAAAAACGTCAGCCTTGATTAGTTCGTTGCCTTTTTGTAGGTCAGCCATATATTTTGGTTAATACTTGCATTATAGCATATTCGGATTTTGACTGAAAGGATAGTGTTAAAAATAATAACTTGACAGCTTTTATTGGTCAGCGGTATAATACCTATAACCTAGGTATGGGTATTAATAATAAATTTAAATAACTTATGAGTGCCAGTCGCCAGAAAACCATTATCGCTTTAAAAAAAGCGCATAGCCTGCTCGCCAAAGTCGTGGAAATGACGGAAAACGGCGAATATTGTATTGATATCATGCAGCAGAATTTAGCCGTCTTAGGACTTTTAAAATCAGCCCATCAAAATTTATTGGATGGCCATTTGAATTCTTGTTTCAAAAACGCTATGGCCTCGTCGAGTCCGAAAAAGCAACAGCAAATGATTGATGAGATTTTAAAAGTGACAAAATTAACCAATAAATAAAATATGGCTAAAATAATTTTGCCAATTAAAGGTATGCATTGCAAGTCATGCGAAATATTGGTCGGCGATAGTTTAAAACAAGTTAACGGAATTAGTAATGTTAAGGTTTCTTGCGTGGCAGCTCAAGCGGAAATTCATACTGATAAAGATATCAGCCAGGACGATTTGGAAAAAGCGGTTTCTCGCGCCGGCTATCAAGTCGGCAAGGAAGGTAATTCTTGGCTAAGCGTTGATTGGCGGGTGTGGCGGGATTTTTGCATTGCCGTGGTTGCTTTCGCCCTTATTTGGTTATGGCTTTACGCCACTGACACGTCTTGGAATTTTGCTCCCAGCGTCAAACCGGAAAATTTATTGGCTGTCTGGCTGATCGGCTTGACTGCCGGTTTTTCCACTTGCATGGCCTTGACTGGCGGGTTGTTAGCCGGTTTATCAGCGCGTCATAATCAAAAACATCCGGAATTGAACGGCCGGCAGAAATTTGTGCCTCATTTGTATTTTAATTTCGGCCGATTAGTTTCTTATTTTGTTTTAGGCGGAGCAATCGGAATAATCGGCGCGGTACTGCAAATTTCGCCGACTGTTTGGGCGCTTTTGACAATCATCGTCGGCTTGAGCATGTTGTTTTTGGGTCTGCAGCTTTCCGAGATTTTTCCTAAGTTGAATAACCTGTTTGTTTTGCCGTCAGGAATTTTTAATAAAGCAGCTAAAGGACGGCAAGATGAATACAGCCATTTCGGCGCTTGGGTTTTGGGCGTAGCAACCTTTTTCTTGCCCTGCGGCTTTACTCAAGCGATGCAATTATACGCTATGAGCTCCGGCAGTTTTTGGGCTGGCGCGATTATCATGTTGGTTTTTGCTTTGGGGACAATGGTTGGGTTGCTACTGATTGGCGTTTTGACTTCAACGGTCAAAGGCGGAGTTGCTAAAACTCTTTTCCGTTTGCTGGGAATTTTAGTGGTGGTTTTGGCCTTGATTAATCTACTCAACGGCTGGAATCTTTTGGGTGGCATTAATTTGTTAAAGGGCGCAGTTGATAATAATCCAGCGCCAGTCGGCAATAATTCCGAAGTGCAAATAATCAAAGCGACTTTTACTGTCAGTGGCGATATTAATCCGAATAATTTTACGGTCAAAGTCAATCAGCCGGTCAGATTCGAGGTAACTCCTTTGGAAGATGGCGTTGGCTGCATGTCGACCATCATGATTCCCGGATTATACCGCCGGCCGATTCTATTGACTAAGGGTCAAACAGCCATTATGGAATTTACGCCGACTAGTCGCGGCACTTTTCCGATTACCTGCGCTATGGGAATCAGCCGCGGTAATTTAATCGTCCAATAATTATGCCAAAACAAACATTTAATATCAGCGGCATGCATTGCGCCAGTTGCGCTAATATTATCAATAAAAAAATTTCTAAATTGCCTAACGTTAAAAAAGCTGACGTGAATTTTGCCACGGAAAAAGCGACGATTGAATTCAGCGGCGATCCGACGGTGGCTGAAATCAATAATGAATTAAAGCCATTAGGCTATGAACTGATGGCTAGCGATGAGCTGGCAAAAATGGCTGACGGCCAAGTCATGACTAAAGAAGAAATGGCGATGGCCGGACACGATCATTCCGGATTAAAGACGAGTAAGGAAAAAAAATTGGCAGAGTTGGCGGCGCAGAAAATTAAATTGCAAGTCGCTTTGCCGATCGCTCTGATTATGTTTGCCTTAATGATGTGGGATATTGCCAGTCAGTTTTTCGGTTGGCCAGCTATTCCCTTGCCGATGAGTATTCTTAATAATTTGATGCTGATAATTGCCACGCCGATAATTTTTTGGGTCGGCCAGCCTTTTTTGAAAGGAATTGTTAGTTTTATCAAATATCGCGTAGCCAATATGGATACGCTAGTCGGCATCGGCGTGTTATCAGCTTATGTTTATAGCGCCTTTATCGTCTTATTCCCGCAATTGCGCGAATACTTGAATCTGCCGGAGTATACTTATTTTGACGTTACGATCGTGGTAATCGGTTTTGTGACACTCGGCAAATATTTGGAAGCTAGATCAAAATTAAAAACCGGTACGGCGATTGAAAAATTGATTGGCTTGCAGGCTAAAACCGCTTTGGTGTGGCGAGATGGCAGCGAAGAGGAAATCGCGACCAGCGAGGTTAAAGTCGGCGATATTATTATCATCAAACCGGGCGCCAAGATTCCGGTTGATGGAATTATTATCGAAGGCGCTTCGTCGATTGACGAATCAATGATCAGCGGTGAACCGTTGCCAGTTGATAAAAAAGTCGGCGACAAAGTAATTGGTGCGACGATCAATAAGCAGGGCAGTTTCAAGTTTGAAGCTAAAAGTGTCGGCCACGATACGATGCTGTCGCAAATAATTAAAATGGTTGAGGAAGCTCAAGGATCAAAAGCGCCAATTCAGGATTTGGTTGATCGCGTGTCAGCGATTTTTACTCCGACTGTTTTGGTAATTGCAATTTTATCTTTTATATTATGGCTGGCTATCGGCAGTGGCTATCTGGGTTTTTCGACCGCTTTATCATTCGGATTATTGTCATTTGTCGGCGTGCTTGTTATCGCTTGTCCTTGCGCTTTAGGACTAGCAACTCCGACCGCGATTATCGTTGGTGTGGGCAAGGGCGCGGAAAACGGCATTTTAATCAAAGATGCGGCCAGTTTGGAAAAACTGAAACAGGTTGATGTGATTGTGTTTGATAAGACCGGCACGATTACTTCAGGACGGCCGGAAGTCGTTGATGTGAAGTCTTTAGATCAAGAATATGTGGCGAGTGATATTTTGGTTTTAGCCGGTAGTGTCGAAAATTTATCCGAACATCCTTTGGCTCAGGCAATCGTGGCTAAAGTCGGTAAAAATGAATTGGAAAAAGTCACTGAATTTAAAGCGACCGAAGGCGTTGGTGTGGTTGGTGAAATTAATGGCAAAAAGATTTCGATTGTTAAACCCGATAAAAGTGATGAAAAAATTTCTGAAGTCATGACTTGGCAGCAAGAAGGCAAAACAGTAGTGATTGTTTATGAAGATAAAAAGCTGATTGGCTTGATTGCGATCGCCGATACCATTAAAGACGGCGCCAAAGAGGTAATGACAAAATTGGCGAAATTAAAAATCAAAACCGTCATTATAACCGGCGACAATGAGCGTGCGGCCAAATATATCGCCGATCAGATCGGCATTAATGAAGTGATTGCCGAAGTGATGCCACAAGATAAGGCGCAAAAAATAAAAGATCTGCAAGCTAGCGGTCGTAAAGTGGCAATGATCGGTGATGGCATTAATGATGCGCCGGCTTTGGCGCAGGCCGATGTCGGCATCGCTATGGCAACCGGAACCGATGTGGCGATTGAATCAGCCGGCATTACTTTGCTCGGTGGCGATATCAGGAAAATTCCGCAAGCGATTAGATTGGCCAAGTTGATGATTAGGACAATCAGGCAGAATTTATTTTGGGCGTTTATTTATAATATTGTCGGCATTCCGCTGGCGGCCGGTTTGTTTTATCCGTTTTTTGGCTTATTATTAAATCCGATGTTTGCCGGCTTGGCTATGGCCGGATCGAGTGTGTCGGTGGTGGGTAATTCGTTATTATTGAAACGGAAAAAATTGTAATTTTTTAGAAAAAGAAGAACGCAGCCCGGAAACGAGTTCCGTGCGGCGCTTTGCGTGCGGTAGTTGATGAGATTACGATGTCGTGGCAGGCTTCGCGATGGAGATTTCGGGTGGGGTTTTGAGTCTCACCTCGATATTGCTCCATTGCACCGATTGCAGCGCCCTCTGGATTTCATCTGTATTCGTGATGCCGTGCTGCAGGCACCAAGCTTCGACGTTGTGCGGAGCGTTGGTCGGATCAAGAACCAAGAACGATATTTCGGTAAAGCTCATGGTTTCGCCTGAGAGCAGTTTTCCGACAGCCTGTTCGGCTACTTGCTGTTGCATAAAGGATTGCGGAGCAGTCTTTTTGCCGTAGTGGACTAACAGTACTACAATCACGACCGCGAATGCAATGATCGTTGCCGCTTTCATGATTTGCATCGCACGGTAGGCTCCTATAATTAGCGCGACCCACATCTTCTCACTCCTCATGATTCTTCTCCTGTTCTCAATAGTGCCTGCCGCGAATTATCCCTCGCGGCCTGGGATTTTTGCCATCTTTGACAATAGATTAATTATAGCACACTTTGATAAACTTGTCAATAGCGATATTAATTTTTAGCTAGTTTTAGATAAAATAAATGGGTAGTTTATCATTTAGCAATAAATTTGCTATAATATAATTAACTATGGAAGGAATTAATCATCACAATCAGGTAAAATGGGAGTCAATCAATTTTGTCTTTTATTTGTCATTTGCCAAATGGCCTATTTTGGCGGCTTTTGTCGTTGAGTTGCTTTTCCGCTTATTAGTCGATCGATTTTGGTACGGACTTTCCGGCACGACAGCCGATATATTGATGTGGCTGATTAGATTAGCGGCGTTTATTTATTTGGGCAGAATGATTTTTAAAAAATACGGCGAAGTTCCGCCAATCGGCGCTTTTGCCGGATTGATGGCTGGCGCTGCTGTTGGATTTTTGGCTGCGTTAATCAGGTTTATTTTTGGTTTTAAGGTCTGGAAGTTATTTAATGTTGCCACCGAAACGGCATTGACTGCCATAATCGGTTGCCTGGCGGTTTTTTTGGTGGTGTATGTTTGGGACTCATTGCCTAATTTAAAAAAGAAATAACTTTTTACTTTTAACTTTATAAACTTTTAACTAATGCGTATGCCAGAAACAAAAAAATTGTCTCAAGAAGACAGAGTGTGGGGCGCGGTATCTTATTTTTGGATTTTGGGATTGGTGGCTTTGGCCGCTCGCAAAGATAATGACTTTATTCGTTTTCATGCCAATCAAGGCGTCTTTTTGTTCTTAGTTTCTTTAGTTGGCTTTATTCCGGTGTTCGGCTGGCTGGTCAGTTTAGCCGCTTTGATTTTGATGATTGTCGGCATTATTAAGGCCTGGCAAGGTGAAAAATGGGAACTGCCACTTGTCGCTGGAACGGCTAAAGATTTGGGCGATTGGATTATTAATAGTTTAAAGTTATAATTAGCCAATGTCCTTAATGTCATCCCTGCCTACCAGACAGGCAGACTCAGAAAATCCGTAAGCGAGTAATCGAGCGAGAGGATTTGTCTGGGGATCCAGAAGGGCACTTAACCTGGATTTCCGCTGGCGCGGTAATGACAGCTAATATTATCTAATATATTTAAAATGTCAGTAATAAAAAAAACCAAAGTGGTTGCTACTATCGGCCCAGCTTCGGAAAGCAAAGCCATGATGATGGATATGATCAAGGCCGGAATGAATGTGGCCAGACTTAACTTTTCCCATGGCACTTATGAGCATCATGCCAAATTAATCAGGAATCTGCGATCTGCTGCCAAGGCTACTAAATCAAATTTAGCCTTGCTTCAGGACTTACAGGGACCAAGAATCAGGATTGGCGAAGTCAGCAAAGACGGCATCGAAGTTCTAAAAGGACAAGAAGTCGTTTTAGTGCCGGAAAACTATCGTGCACCGCTCAAGTCCGCTGTTACTTATATCCCAATCCAATACCCTCAGCTTTATCGTGATTTAAAAAAGAATGATCAAGTTTTGATTGATGACGCTAATATTGAATTGAAAGTTAAGGAAATAAAAACTAAGGCTATTAAGTGTGAAGTGGTGACCGCGGGAATCATCAAGACTCATAAGGGTATGAATTTTCCCGGTGTTTTAATCAAGTGTCCGGCGGTGACGGTCAAAGACATGTCTGACGTGGAGTTCGGCATTAAAAGCGGTGTTGATTTTATCGCTTTGTCTTTTGTCAAAGACGAGCATGATGTCTTGAATTTAAGAAAAAAAGTTTTTTTGTTGGAGAAAAAATATTTAAAAACGGATTTGTCACGCAAGAATGATTATAAAAAACCGTCCGGCAAAGGCAAAGTTAGCGGTGAACACATCAGGATTATTGCTAAAATCGAAAGACGTGAAGCGGTGAAAAATTTTGATAAAATTTTAGAAGCGGCCGATGGCATTATGGTGGCGCGCGGCGATTTGGGTATTGAAATGCCGTTGGAAGAATTGCCGATGTTGCAGAAAAGCATGATTGAAAAATGCCGCCATGCCGGCAAGCCGGTAATTGTAGCCACTCAAATGTTGGAATCAATGGTGAAGAATCCATTGCCGACTAGAGCCGAGGTTTCTGATGTAGCTAACGCGGTTTTGGATGGCACTGATGCGATTATGTTATCGGGCGAAAGCGCCAGTGGCAAGTATCCGCTCAAAGCCGTGCAGTATATGTCGCGAATCGCCAAACATATGGAACAGGAAGAGATTGTGGAACAGGAAGCGCGCGAAGGCTTATTTAAGAGCAAAAGTTCGATCACACAGATCATTTCGTTTATCGCGCAAGATTTGGCCGAGGATACTTCCGGATCGCGTCTGATCGTCTGCGCTACTACTTCCGGCTTTACGGCGCGGCATATTTCCCGCTTCCGACCGGCAGTGCCGATTGTGGCGATGACGCCGTCGGTTCTGACTAGGAATCAATTATGTTTGAATTGGGGAGTTGAAGCATATATCGTCAAGTTTACCGATTCATTTAATTTGTTGCTAAAAAATATCAAGAAATTACTATTGGAGAAAAAGTTAGTCAATCGAAAAGATACAGTGGTGATTGTGGCCGGCCATCCGTTCGGGTACAAAGGGCAAAGCAATTTGATTAAAGTTGAGTCAATGAATTAAGTTAAATATGCGCAAACCAGTTATAATCGTTACCGTTTTATTGCTTTTGATTTTTCTAGTTTATTTGTATATCAGACCTGATTTTTGTTTTTGGGGTAAAAAACGAGTTTTTTCTAGTTGTAGCTGTTCTTATCAATGTTATTTAATTGAACCAACGGTTGATTGCGATCAAATTTGTCCAAACATGCTTCGGAATAAATAGAGTTGTAGTCCGGTATTTTTATTTTATGAAAAGGGCGATTAATCTTGCCTTTTTTGTTTTCAAGATATTTTTTTAGGAGTATAATTGTTATTAGCCAATATTATTATTCGTCATCTTTATTGTCATCCTGAGGGAGATTGTAATCAATCGACCGTGAGGATCTTGATTTTAAAACGGGATTGCCACGTCGACTGGATTACCAGTCTCCTCGCAATGACAGTAGCGGGAGGATTTGTCTGGGGATCCAGAATGATTATAAATTAGCCTTGTTCCATATTGTCATTCCGAGTGTGTCGCCGATGAGGCGACTAAGCCGAGGAATCTAACCTGGATTCCCGCCTCTGCCTGCCGGTAGGCAAGTGCGCGGGAATGACGAAAACTATATTATGAAAATTTTTTCAAAAAATATGTCAAAGAAAAAAAAGTTGACTAAAAAAGCCAAGGCCATTGCAACGGCCAGGCGGCAAAAATTAATTTTATGGTTTAATCAGCTGGCGATTGAAGATGTACCATTGGTTGGCGGGAAAAATGCCAGCTTAGGCGAAATGTATCGCAAGCTGTCGCGCCAGAATATTGAGGTGCCTAACGGTTTTGCCGTGACCGCAACCGCTTTTGATATTTTTTTGAAAAAAACCAAAATCAGGAAAGAGATTTTTGCTCTACTGAAAGAAACTAACAAACGAAACTTATCAACCAAGGCGAAAAAAATCAGGCACTTGGTTTTAACTGCCGAGTTGCCGAAAGAATTAAAAGCAGAAATCGGCCGCGCTTACAAAAAATTATCACAACAATATAAAACAGCGGCAGTCGATGTGGCAGTGCGTTCATCAGCGACAGCCGAGGATCTGCCGAGTGCTTCGTTTGCCGGCCAGCAGGAATCTTTCTTGAATATCCATGGCGAGGCGTCTTTGGTTTTGGCAGTCAAACGTTGTTTTGCTTCATTATATACTGATCGCGCCATTTCCTACCGCATTGATCAGGGATTCAAGCATGAGAAAGTTTCTTTATCAGTGGCGGTGCAAAAAATGGTGCGCTCCGACGTCGGTTCTTCGGGTGTGATGTTTACGATTGATACGGAAAGCGGCAATAGTAACGTGGTATTGATTAACGCAGCGTACGGTTTGGGTGAATATGTGGTTAAGGGAGTAGTTAATCCTGATGAGTATTATGTTTTCAAGCACACCTTGGCCAAGGGCTTCAAGCCGATTATTGCCAAGCAGGTCGGTGATAAAAATAAAAAGCTGGTTTACTCCGGTGATGTTTTCAGACCGACGCGCAATCAGCCGGTGCCGGAAATGCAACGTAAATTGTATGTGTTGTCCGATAATGATATTTTGACTTTGGCTAAATGGGCGATGGCGATTGAGAAACATTATAATCGGCCGATGGATATCGAGTGGGCCAAGGACGGCAAAACTGGAAAGTTGTATATTGTGCAGGCTCGTCCGGAAACCATCGCTTCTCAGCGTGATAATAATTTTTTGGAAGAATATGTTTTACAGGGCAAAGGCAAATTATTACTAACCGGCGCCAGTGTCGGCACAAAAATCGGCGTCGGCACGGCCAGAGTCATTAAGAGTGCATCGCAACTGAGCCAATTCAAACAGGGTGAAGTCTTGGTGGCCGAAATGACTGACCCTGATTGGGAGCCGATTATGGAAAAAGCCTCGGCGATCATCACTGATGCCGGCGGCCGAACCTGTTTCAGCGGTGATACTATCTTATTAACCGATAAAGGATTTAGAAAGATTGAGGATTTAGCCAAGCTTATGAAGCAAGAGCAAATTTTTGTTCCTTCATTAAATCGTGAAACTCTAAAAATAGAATGGAAAGAAATTTATGATTTTCAGGAAAAGATTGGACAGCCAATAGAGGTTTGTGTCTCGCAAACAGGCAAGAATAAAAACAACATCTTAAGAATAACCCCCGATCATAAGATGCCAGTTTTTAATAATCGTCATCTCGCCGACAAGACAATCAATGAGATTATAAATAGTAAGGAAGCGCTTTTGGTTGCTAGAAGGTTAGCTGGCAAGCAAAATGAAAGCTTGGGCTATGAATTAGCATACTTACTGGGAGCGATATTTACTGATGGTAGCATTTATCTGTCTCAAACTCATGGCGAAGTCCAATTCATCCAGAAAGAAACGCCCGAGAAGGATTTGTTCATAAAAACAGTCCAATTGTATTTTCAGGAGATATTCAACAAAAATACAAAATTAAGCTTGAAAAAAATCAGCACGGGAAAAATCAGATGCAAAGAGGTAGTTGGCCAAGCCTCAGTCTTGAGGTGTTATAGCAAGGAAATAGCGGCCAAGTTCCTTAACTGGAAGGATAACTTGGACATTAATCTATTGAATTGTTCTAGCCGGGAAAATTTGGCTTTTTTAGCTGGCGTCATTGATGGCGATGGCACATTCAGTAATAATCGGGTAAGTATATATTGCTCTAATGATCAATTATTGCGTGGCATTATAATAAGCTGTTTAAAGAATGGGTTTCTGCCTCAAGTGACCAATAATCGCAATATATATAACGTTCAGATAGTTGAGGGATTGAATAAGATTTTCGAACACACTAAGAGAGTCCGAGGAGAAGTCAAGTCAAAAACGTTAGGTGTCAATTTATTTTCTGCCCGTCAACTCTTGAGTGATATTATCAGCAGAGTGAACTATAAAGGCAGAATCAGGCCGTATCTCAGTAATAATTTATTGATTGATGCCGAAAAAATAAGGAAGTTTATAATTCCTATGATCGCTGGACAGCAAGAAAATCATGAATTGACTGGTATTGTGGACTCGGATGTGAAAACATTTCGGGTCAACAAGATCGGCGAATCATCCAAA
>Ga0172370_10007627_pt1 | contig 13227 bp, 8 predicted proteins | sample LakKiv5m_FD_114538 | JGI IMG/M metagenome (GOLD analysis project Ga0172370, IMG submission 114538) | Freshwater microbial communities from Kabuno Bay, South-Kivu, Congo - kab_022012_11.5m | ecosystem: Environmental > Aquatic > Freshwater > Lake | place: Democratic Republic of the Congo...
ATGATGAATTCTGTTTTGCAAAACATTGTTTCAAACGCAATTAAATTTACTCCAAGCGGCGGAACTGTTTCCGTTAGTGCCGAGACACAAGATTCTTTGGCGGTAGTTTCTATCACCGATACCGGCGTTGGATTGCATCCGGACGATATTCAAAAACTTTTTAGAATTGACTCACATTTTTCAACAAAAGGGACAAACAACGAAGAAGGAACAGGACTCGGTTTGCTTCTTTGCAAAGAAATGATCGAAAAACACAATTGTAAAATTTGGGCTGAAAGCAAGTATGGTGAAGGAACAAGCTTCAAATTTACGATCCCGCTTTTTCCAGAACCGAATTAATGAAATATTTTCCTCAATACATGAAAATAAGTTTTGTTGAAACTCCCAAGATTCTCATCGTAGAGGATGAAAGCATTGTTGCGCTTCATCTCCAAAATAGCCTACAGCATTTAGGATATGAAATATTCGGCATTGTCCCGAGCGGTGAACAAGCTATTGCTTTAGTTAGTAATGCAAAACCCGACTTGACGATAATGGACATTCAACTGAGCGGAAAGTTGGATGGAATACAAACTTCAGAAATTTTTTCAAAAGAATATCAAATTCCGGTTATTTTTCTTACCGCATACGCAGACGGACCAACTATCGAACGCGCAAAAGTTACCGAACCGTTCGGGTATCTCATCAAACCGTTTGAAGAAAAAGATCTTCGCGGAACAATAGAAATGGCGTTATACAAAAGCAAATCGGAACGCCGGTTGCGTGAAAGCGAAGAGCGTTATACATCTCTCTTTTCGCAGCCCCTTTCCATCGTTTTTGTTTATGACCTTGACGGCAACCTTCTTGATGTTAATCAAGCTTTTGTAAAATTGTTCGGTTACTCAAAAAGTGATATCCTAACCATGAATATCGCTTCGCTCTTTTCGTTTGAAATGTTGGAAGATATTAAAGAAAAACTTAATGCGGTTCACGAAAGAGAATTACCGGCAAAAATAAATCAGCTTGAAATTGTAAAGAAAAATGGAGAGAAAGCAGTAATTGAAATGACCTCTTCGCTGGTAATTAAAAACGGTAAACCGGTTGCCGTACAATGCATTGCAAGAGATGTAACTGAGAGAATGATTTACGAAACGAATTTGATTCAAGCGAAAGAAAAGGCCGAACAATCCGACAAATTGAAAACGGAATTTCTTGCGCAAATCTCCCATGAAATTCGAACGCCCATTAACAACATTGTTACTTATGCGTCGCTTTTAAAAGAGGAGATAGAAGAAAAACTTCCGTCGGGACTTGAATCCGCATTTAAGGTTATTGATTCCAGTGCGCAGCGACTCCTTCGTACTATCGATTTGATTTTAAATATCTCGCAAATTCAATCGGGGAGCTTTGAAACCAAGTTTGAAAATATCGACGTTGGGAAGGACATTCTCGAAGATTTAATCATTGAGTTTTATATGAAGGCGAAATCAAAGCAGCTCGATCTTTCGCTTGTTTACTCGGGTTCTGATTTTGTTATTACGGCCGACAATTACACTTTAAAACAAATTTTCGCAAATCTCATCGACAACGCAATTAAATACTCGATGGAAGGAAGTATTGTTATAAAACTTTACCGGAATGAGAAAAAAGAAATTTGCGTTGACGTGACCGATACTGGCATCGGCATCGCTCAGGAATATATTCCTCTGTTATTCGAACCGTTTACGCAGGAAGATACCGGTTACTCCAGAAGTTTCGAGGGCAGCGGTCTTGGTTTAGCACTTGTGCAACGCTATACTGAAATTAACAAAGGACACATCTCGGTAACAAGTGAAAAAGGGAGAGGAAGTATTTTCACCGTTACTTTTCCACCCCCTCTTGCTTAAATGCTATTCAACGAACTTACTTTACCAGCATCATTTTTTTTGTAGAAACGTTACTTCCCTGCTGCAGTTTATAAAGGTAGACACCGCTTGTCAATGAAAATTTGCTCGCATCAAAGATAAGAGAATGAGCTCCAGCATCCTGCTGCTCACTGATGAGAGTAGCAACTTCCCGTCCAAGAATATCAAAAAGTTTCAGCGTAACAAGTCCCGATTCGTTTAAATTATAAGAAATATAAGTTGAGGGATTAAACGGATTGGGATAATTTTGCTCAAGCGAAAAACTTTGGGGAAAATTTTTCAACTGTTCAGCGGAGGTAATATTATCATAGGTTATAATACTTATACCGTCTAAATACCAACCATCTTTCTCAACTGCTTCATCGGAAAGAAAACTAAAACGAATTTTAATAGATTTATCCGCAAAGTCGTTTAGATCAATTTCTTCCTTAACCCAATCCGGTTGCATTCCGTCATAAACCAGAACTCCCGATGGTTGTCTTCCTTGACCTGCTCCGGGGTTGGCGTGCTTCCCTCCGACAGTTGTCCATGTATTTCCGCCGTCTGAAGAAATTTGCACAAGCCCGCAATCCCAATCATTTTCAATATCAAATTTTGTCCAGAAAGAAAGAATCGGATTGGTAATTCCTTTTAAATTTATAGCATTTTTGAGCGTCATTACAACCGTGGAATTACTCAAATAATTTCCTAGCGGACTATCGGTGAAAGACGTTGGCGCAGTTACGTAGGTGGAAGAAACGGCTCCCCATTTTTGAGAGACATTAGATGAAATGAGCCATTGTGTTGTTGGAACATCGGATGTATCCGCATAAAAAAGATTTGCCATGCCGATTCGCAACAGTAGCGTATCGCTTTCCATCGAAATATTGTTCATAGAAATGGAGAGAACAAAATGAACCATATCACCATTCTTAAGCGTAGGAGAAAGTACACAGGTAAATCCGGAATTAACATGCACGCTTTCTCTTGCGTTTATGGGTTGTTGGATCATTCTAACCGCGTTTGAAATCGTCGCATCGCCATTCAGTTCTTTTAAAGAAACGGTAATTCCGGTAACATCCGAAAGTCCTTTGTTTTTTATCTCGGCAGAAATTTTTAGCGTGTCTCCCCGAAAATATTGCATTTTATCAAAAGTATAACTGCTCAAGGAGGCATAACCGCCGACAATCCATGCATAATATAAATTGGGGAAAAGATTTTCTTCTGCAAGAGGAAAAATTCTATTTTGATTCGGCCAAAAACCATCACTGCCCGAACCGACTTCGGGTGTCATCGCAAATATTTTTCCAAAATCCGGTGAGCCGTCGTACATAAAGTCATCACTATTTCCGCGTGTGGAATAGCCGACAGTCGTTTGATCTAATCCCGGAGTATAATGATTGTACTTCGTCATGTCGGATGAAAATTCTCTAAAAATAGTGGAATCGGCAGTTTCTTTTTCAAGCGCTCCATAGGGATAAATTAACAGATTGCTATAAGTATGGTAGTTTAACGCAGCTTTAATTTTTCTGGTCAAAAGAAAATTTGCAATAGCTGCTGTTTCCTTTTCTGAAAAAGGGTTGGTTCCTCTGTAAGTTTCATCGTTTGGATTTACACTTGAGCCACCGTTTGGCGCGTTCCAATAAATTGTGGGTCCGAAATTTCTGTTCAAGTCAATACCGTATGAGCCGCCGTTATCATGTTTATTTTTTCTCCACATACCGCCGCCGTTTGGTGCCATTGTCTGATTGTAAACATATCCATCAGGATTAATAACAGGAAGGAAAAACAACTGACGGTTATTTACGAGGTACGTTACGGTTTCATTGGTACCATAATTTTCCAGCAAATAATACATGAAGTAAATCATCTGCATCATGCTCTCCGGTTCGCGCGCGTGAATGAGTGAAGTATACAAAACTTCCGGTTCGTTCTCATCGATATCCGGATTATCTGAAATTTTTACAACATAAAGCGTACGATTTTCATCTGTCGTTCCAATAGAATCTTTTGCCGAAATTAAATTCGGGTAGAGCGTCCGCATGTCGTCTACCTTTTGAATAACCTCATCGTAGGTATAATATCCCCCCATTGAACCATAACCAAAACCCGTCACTCCAAATTGCTTCGCACTTTTTTGCAAAGCATGTTTTTTTTCAGCTTGCGACATTTGCGGCCGGCTTTTATAATATTTTATCCAATCGTCAATTAATACCTGGTAACGGAAATTCAGCATCGAAAGCCGAGTAAATTCGGCATCATTTAAGAAGGTGATAATTGCATTTTCTTTGGTACGTTCATAATGGTCTAATGCAAGACCAAACGATGCAAGTGTTTTGATATCGGCATTGTTGTTTACATAGATTTTTACCTGCCGGTATGTTTGTCCGAAGATGGAACTTGCGAACAATAGTAAGAGAAAATATTTTTTCATGGGAAATTCCTTCATTGAAAAAGGGTGAACACAACTTAAAAATTCAGTTGATAAAAAGAAACGTCATAGTTCACAAGCCGTTTCTTTTCGTAATAAAATTTCGCACTAAAGAATTTACCGGACTCAAGCCAAGGGAGAAAAATTTTGTCACCGTCCCATAAATTCAACTGCGGCAGCTTTTGGTCTTCAATCCATTCTAATCTTCCTTCATTAGAATCGATAAGCGTTCCTGAAAATTGTTCCGCAACAAAAACGAACACATACCAGTCGTGTGTCCCGTCAAACAGTGGGAAGGTAAGAAATCCCTTCAACAAAGGAGAGGATATTTTCAATCCCGACTCCTCTTCAATTTCCCGTATCACACATTCTTCGGGTGTTTCTCCCTGTTCGAATTTACCGCCTAATCCGTTCCATTTTCCTTCGTGAACATCATTCTCTTTTTTTGTTCGATGCAGCATTAATGTTTTTTTGTTTTTTCGATCTTTTACATAGCATAATGTTGCTAATTTCATTGCGAAGTATTCCAATTTGTAATAAAAATTATCTCTTCCTCTAAACTAATAAAAATTAATTTTGTAAGTTTCAGATCAGAAAAAATCATTCAAGAATTTGAGGAGCGAATGTCCAACGTACATTTTTATTTCAATAATGAATTAACTGAAAAAATCGACAAACGACTGAATGCCTGGCAAGAACAAAATATTCCGTCACGCTTATGGAATTTAGACCCTTCAATATGGAAAGACAATCCGGCTGAACAAAAAGAACTTGCCGATAGGCTTGGCTGGTTGAACAAACCGTACAAAATGCTTGACGTTATTTATGAACTTCAACAGTTTGCCGATGAAATTAAAAATGAGTTTAACCGGGTGTTACTTCTTGGCATGGGAGGAAGCAGTCTCGCTCCGGAAGTTTTTGCAACGACGTTTGGATCAAAAGAAGGGTATCCCACGCTGGCCATTCTTGACAGCACTCATCCTCTTAATGTTAAAAAAATTTCAGAAACGTATGATCTTTCCAAAACACTTTTCATCGTGGCCAGCAAGTTCGGCGGCACCATCGAAACGATGTCCTTCTTTTACTATTTTTATAACGAAGTAAGTAAGGTTAATAAAAATCCGGGCAGCCAATTTGTTGCCTTAACTGACCCCCATACGTGGCTCGAAAATTTTGCGACCGAAAAGAAATTTAGAAAAATCTTTTCTACTCCAAGTAACGTTGGAGGGAGGTACTCTGCGCTAACCTATTTCGGAATGCTCCCTGCTGCCTTAATCGGAATGGATATTGAACGGTTTTTGTTGAACGCAAAAGACCTTGCTGATGAATGCCAGTCGTACGTTGATTCAACAACAAATCCAGGTTTTGTGCTTGGAGCCGTGCTTGGCGAGTTGTACGAAACCGGAAGAGATAAAGTCACTTTCTTTGTTTCAGAAAAGTTTGCTTCCTTTCCCCAATGGGTTGAGCAACTGGTTGCCGAAAGCACAGGAAAAGAAGGAAAAGGAATTCTCCCTATTTGCGATGAGATGCAATTTTCAATAGAGCAATATAAAGACGACCGGGTTTTTGTTTTCATAAAATCATCAAGCGATAGCGGACGACTCGATAAATTTTCCCATGAACTTATTTCCGCCGAGAAACCGGTTATCATATTCGAGCTCAACGATCCTTACGCACTTGCTAAAGAATTTTACCGCTGGGAGATGGCTACGGCACTTTCGAGTGTTGTGTTGAAAATTCATCCCTTTGACCAACCGGATGTGCAATACGCTAAAACATTGGCTGGCGAAAGTTTAAAAGCATACAAAAGCGAAGGAAAACTCCCTCAAGAAAAACCGGCGATCACCGAGCAAGGAATTTCGCTCTACAGCATGCCGGAGCAAAAACTCACTTCTACTTCAATAAAAGATGTACTAAAAGATTTTCTTTCTAATGCCGGGGCCAATGATTACGTGGCAATAATGGCTTTCACGGAATATGGAGAAGAAGTCGCACAAGCGCTAGAAGCATTCCGTGCCGCCATTTCAAAAAAATATGCGCTGGCAACAACGGTTGGTTATGGTCCGCGCTTCCTTCATTCAACCGGACAATTGCACAAAGGGGGGAAAAACAACGGTTTATTTATTCAAATTACGAATGCGATACATGAAGATGTTGAAGTGCCTGATCAAGGATACTCTTTCGGAGTGCTTGTAACAGCGCAGGCACAAGGTGATTTGAACGCTCTGCGAAATAAACAGAGGACAGCGCTTTCAATACATATAGACGGAAACTTAGCCGAAGCATTACGGCATATTTTACCATAAATCTGTACATGAAAAATCCTAAACTACTCGAAATCAACATAAGACTTTTAGTACGAAGGTTCGATACAGAAAACAAGCACGCAAAACTTTCCGACATTCCTGCAACGTATTGGCAGCAATACAAAGAGTATGGTATCGAAATTATTTGGCTGATGGGAATTTGGAAGACTTCCCCCATCCTTATCGACCGGTGCTGCTTTGACGACTACCTCATACAATCTTACAATCGTACGTTAAAAGATTGGCAGCGTAAGGATGTAATCGGCTCCCCTTACGCTATTGATGTATACGATGTAAGCCCTGATCTTGGAACCAAACGGGATTTAGCTCATCTGAAGAAAACGCTCAACAGCTTGGATATTAAGTTGATGCTGGATTTTGTTCCCAATCATTTTAGCGCAGAAACAAGCCTGCTGAAATCAAATCCCGATATTTTTCTTGAAACGACTCAAGAAGTGCTTGAATCCGATCATCATACTTTTTACCGCCCTATCCAGCAGCCTCATAGAATTTTCGCTCATGGCCGTGATCCTTTTTTCCCGGCTTGGACCGACACGGTGCAGCTCAATTATTTTAATGCTCAAACAAGAACATTCATGACCCAAACGCTTTTAAAAATTGCGACGATGTGTGACGGTGTTCGATGCGATATGGCTATGTTGGCATTGACGAACGTTTTTGGGAATACATGGAGCGGAGTGATAAATCAGTATCTTCATCCGAAACCGGATGATGAATTTTGGCAGACGGCACTTGCCGAAGTGAAGAAAGAATTTCCTTCATTTATTTTTATGGCCGAAGCTTATTGGAATCTTGAATGGGATTTGCAGCAGCTTGGATTCGATTTTACCTATGATAAAAAACTGCTTGATCGATTGAAAGACGGGTCCCCCAAAAATGTGTATGATCATTTACGTGCGGACATTTCCTTCCAGATGAAATCCACGCGTTTTCTCGAAAACCATGATGAAGACCGGGTGAAGAGTTCACTTGGCATGGAGAAATCGATGGCCGCGGCCGTAATTATTTCCACAATACCCGGCATGCATTTTTATTTTGACGGGCAATGTGTCGGAAAAAAAATTAAAATACCGGTTCAGCTTGGACGCGAACCCAATGAACATGAGAACAAAACCATCAAGAACTTTTACGATAAGCTTTTCCGCATTACAAACGATTCGGTTTTTACGAATGGTGAGTGGGAATTAAAAGAGGTTTTTCCCGCCTCGGAGAAAGACAGAAACAGCGCGAATCTCTTAGCGTGGCAATGGGTGTTTGAAGGAAAAACATGTTTGGTTGTTGTAAATTATGCCCCGGTAACTGCTCAGGGAAGAATAAAAATTCAACACGAAACCCACTCGGAGATTATCCTTCTCACCGACCAACTTACGGGAGAAGAGTACTTACGATCAACAAACGAACTTTTATACTCCGGTTTGTTTGTTGAGTTAAGCCCTTACCAATCTCACATCTTCTTTTTTTAAGGAATTTTAGAAACCGACGCTTTAAAATTCTCCAGAAATTTTATTAACCAAAGAAGAATAAAACCGAGCAATGACAGAATTACGTCATTCATATCTATTTCAAATTTTGGCGAATTTTTAACAAGATATCCAATGTATTTCGAGAGAAATATCGTGGTAAAAAAAAGCGAAAATCCGAACAAACCTGCCCGAATTGGATACAACACAAATTTTAATAACAAAGGTCGCCAATTCGAAATCGTAACAGTCGAAACGATCCTCTGTTGTACTGAACTTTTTTCCTGCATTTAAGAACCCCGTGGGATATTCCGTTAATAGTTAATTATCTTACCATAAAATATTAACGCTCTAAACATAAGTTTTTGTTAGTAATCACACAAGATATTTCTATCACATTGTGGTTTAAAAAATGGTTAAAACTATTTAGAGAGAATAGTAATTAAACTGGTATCGTCTTCAAATTTTTGATCGGTGTAGGTGCTAATTTGATTTTTAAGTAAGGAAAGAGGGTCTTCAGTCAACACTAAATTCTGAACCAGCGCAACTAAACCTGTAGCCTCCAACGCATTTCCGTCTTTATTCCTCGATTCAATAATGCCATCGGTAAAGAGAACGAGCATGTCATTTTGATTTAGATTGATTTCTTTATCTTCAAAGAAACCATTGGAAGAAAAGCCTAAAAGCATTCCCTTGGATTGGATAAGTTCAGCAGTTCCGGCTTGCGTGTTTTTGTAAATAACCGGTAAATCACCGGCACCGGAATATTTTGCCGTTTTTGTTTTATTATTTAAAATGATTACCGATAGTGTTGTAAACACTTCAGATATCTTCGCATCTTGATACACAAGTTGATTAACTTTTGTCAAAATAACACTCGGAGTATAATCGCTTGCGTTTTGGAGTGCAACACGAATTGAACTTCTCACATACCCGGCATATGCAATTGCGAAATACCACGCGCCCCACTTCTTCCCCATTACATCGCCTAAAATAATCGCAATGTTATCATCATCAAGCGGGAAATAATCGATAAAATCACCACCGGGAATTCCGGAAAATGTCTGATGCCAATGTTTGATTTCAAAACCAGGAAATGAAGGAGAAGCATCCGGGACTACTTTTACCTTCATTGAATCGGCCGCGTATTGCAGCTCTGATACGACCCGCTGTCTAACTTTACCAAGACTTTTTATTGTCGCGTTTACCTTTGCAACAACTACTCTTGGACCCGCGGTTTTTAAGACGTAATCGGCAATTCCTAAATCGTATCCTTTCAAAATATCATCTTCCGCTCCTTTTGAAGTGAGGAAAATGAAGGGAACGGATTTTAAATCATTATCATCCATTACCATAGCGCGGAACTGAAATCCATCGATTTTCGGCATCATAATATCTGAGATGATAACATCCGGCATAACAGATCTTGCAAGGGTAAAACCTTCTTCCGCGCCGGAGGCTATTTCACATTTAAATCCCGATTTATTCAAATTATATTGAAAAAGTTTTGCGAGTGAAATGTCATCATCAACAAGAACAATTTTGGGAACTGTTTCGGCTATTGTTTCTTGAATATTTTTTTTTGCGCCGTATGCTTTGTAAATATCGGCTCTTCGCAGTAATGCCTGAACTTTTAAGAGAAGTTCCGGTACAACGAAAGGTTTGGTGATAATGTCATCTCCCCCAACGGCAAGTGCTTTTTCTTTGTCTTCAAAACTGCTTTTAGCGGTAACAAAAATAAAAGGCAGGACTCTATACTTTTCATTCTCCCTTACTTTGCCGCAGAAGGTATAACCGTCCATTCCTTCCATGCTTACGTCGCAAAGCACGAGATCTATTTTCATTTCTTCAAGGGCTTTAAAAGCTTGATCGGTATCCCCCGCATCAATAACTTTATATTCTTTTTGCCTAAGGTGAAAACCAAGAAGCTTTCTGATGGTTATGTCGTCATCAACAATAAGGATGGTTTTCGCATCTTCGTTTGGCATGCAAACTAAACTTTCTTTCCGTAACTCTGGATAGCTTCCAGTTTCGAGGGAAATGCTTCAAAGACGCGGTACATTCTGGTTAATTCAAACATCGAATGAACTGCAGGTTGAAAACCAACCAACTTTAGGTCGCCGCCAAGTGAGGTAATTTTTTTAAGTGATACCACCAATGAACCAAGAAATGTAGAGTCAATAAATTCACATTCGGATAAATCTACAACTATTTTTCTTGCACCACCGTCAATTTCTTGCGAAAGAATTTTCTTAAATTCTTCAGCTTCTTTTAAAGTAGCTCTGGTGAGATTCACAACCTCTACCACAATATCTTCGAATGATTCCTTAATAAAGTCCATATTTCTCCTTTTTTACTATTGCAATGTACTGCTTATTCAAATTCTTTGCTATCTATTTTGAAACGCTCCATAAGCCTGTAAATAGTGGCTCTTCCGAGTTGGAGCTTTTTTGCCGCTTCAAGAATATTGCCCTTCGTTACCCGGAGAGAATGTCTGACGGCTTCTTCTTTAATTTTCTCAAAAGGAATAATCACATCCTCGGTAAAATAGCCGCTCGGAGTTCCGTACGTTCTACTTTGATCAAAGACTCTGATATGCGCCGGGAAGTCTTCAACGTCAATCATATTGGTATCGGAAATTATAATGCAGCGTTCTATAGTGTTTTCCATCTCGCGGACATTTCCGGGCCAATCGTAATCGTAAATAAGTTTCAGCGCTCTTTTTGAAAATCCTTTTATGTCTTTCCCCAATTTTACTTTACAATGATTTAAAAAGTAATCGGCAAGAACTAACAAATCGCCTTTTCTCTGCCGAAGCGGGGGAATATTGATCGGGAATGAGTTGAGTCGATAGTATAAATCTTCACGAAATTCTTTATTCTCAACAGCTTTGTGCAAATCACGATTTGTGGCAGAAATAATCCGCACATCTGTTTTTAAAACTTCGTTCCCTCCAACTCTTTCAAATTCTTTTTGTTGAATAACGCGCAGCAGTTTTGCCTGAAGAACCATTTCCAGTTCGCCGCCTTCATCCAAAAAGATTGTTCCTTCATTCGCTATTTCAAACTTCCCAAGTTTGCGTTGATGCGCACCGGTGAAGGCGCCTTTTTCATGCCCGAAAAGTTCACTTTCCAGTAACTCTCTCGGAATGGAAGCGCAATTAACAACAATAAACGGTTTGTTTTTCCTGATGCCGTTGAAGTGAATAGCTTTAGCAATCAATTCTTTTCCGGTACCGCTTTCCCCGTGAATAAGAACAGTAATGTCATTATTTAAAACTTTAGTTACGAGTTTAAAAACATCCTGCATTTTCCCGTCTGCAGAAATAATATTTTCAAAATTGAATTCGCGATGAATGTTCTCGCGTAAATTTTGGAGTTCACGGGTAAGGTCATAATTTTTGATCGCATTTTTGATTGCCGGTTCAAGGCGCTGCGTATCAATCGGTTTTGGGAAATAATCGTACGCTCCTTCTCTTAACGCTTCAAGCGCAGTTTCAATTCTTCCCTGAGCCGAAAGAATAATAACGGGAAGATTTTCGTCAAACTGTTTTATTCGTATGAGAGTATCAATTCCATTAAGACCCGGAAGCATAATATCGAGCAAAATCAAATCCGGTTTTGCGGATAGTTTTTTTAAGACTTGTTCACCGTCTGTAAAAACTTCTATCGCATAATTCCACTTGTCGTGTACCCAGTACGAAAGCAATTTTGCAATTGCGGGTTCATCATCAACAATGTAGACTAATTTTTTCAATGTGTCATCCTTGGTAATTATATAACGGCAATTTAATAATTAATGTAGTTCCTTTGTTCTCTTCGCTTTGTAAGGTAATCAGTCCTTTATGGTGGTCCACAATCTGCTTCACCAACGCAAGACCCAACCCTGTTCCGGGAATTTCGGTGCCGGGGCGGCTTACCCGGTAAAATTTTTGAAAAATAAACGGAAGATCTTTTGCGGGAATTCCTACTCCGGTATCGCTGATGATAACTTCATATTCTTTAAAAAGATTTTGCGCAATGATGGTTACTCTTCCTTCTTCAGTATTAAATTTTACAGCGTTGGTAATAAGATTTTCAAACAGCTGAGTGATTCTTTCTTCATCCGCGTTAACAAGTACTTTTTCTTTCGGAATATCGATTGAAAAAGTAATCCGTTTTTTTGTTGCGGAAGACTTCACCTTTTCGACACTTTTTCGTAACACTTCGTTTATATCAAACTCAGTTTTATTAAGAACAATTTTTCCTCCTTCGATTTTTGAAATGTCGAGCACGTCATTGATCAAATTTGCTAATCGCTTTGCTTCTTCAAGAATTATTTTGTTGAACTCTTTCTTCATTTCGTCCGGCATAGCAGCGTCTGAATCGATTGTTTCGGAAAATCCGATAATAGAAGCAAGCGGAGTTCTCAGCTCGTGAGAAATATTGGAAACGAATTCGTTTTTCAACCGGTTCAATTCTTCCAGCACGGAAATTCTTTGTTTTGCTCTATCTCTCTCAACAGAAATAATTCTTCTTGCCTCAACCAACTTGCTTGATAAATCTTTCACCTTATCTTCAAGCGATGTGCGGGAGGTAATGTTTCTGCCGATTGCAACAACACCAATGATCTTTTGTTTATCATCGAAAATGGTGCGCGCATTTAATTCAAATATAATACTTTTCCCATACTTGCTCAGAAATTTTGTTTCGAAAGTTTGTACGGCGGATGAACTGATTAAGAGATGAAACGCTTTAATGAATGAACCTTTTACCGATTCCTCAATAAAGGCAAGAATGTGTTTTCCTTTCATCTCCTCGGCCAAATATTCAAGCGAAAGAGCTCCGTTGCTGTTTACAAGAACAAAGTTGCCGTTGGCGTCCAAAATAAAAATTAAATCTTCGGCAGTTTCGAAAAGGATTTTCAACTGCTTTTCCGATTCTTCCATCAGTGCTTTCTGGTGGAACTCGTCATGTACTTCAAAAATGACCGCATCGAAGTAGAGCAATTCTTCTCCACGGAAATGAGGAATCGCTCTCATCCTCAAGAGATATTTTTCAAACGCGGTTTTTGAAACCGTAAAATCGACGGTTGCTGGCTGCCCCTTATCGAGCGATCTGAAAAATTCTTTTACATCATGGAAATATGCTTGATCAATCTTTTTGATA
>Ga0172370_10007630_pt1 | contig 13222 bp, 11 predicted proteins | sample LakKiv5m_FD_114538 | JGI IMG/M metagenome (GOLD analysis project Ga0172370, IMG submission 114538) | Freshwater microbial communities from Kabuno Bay, South-Kivu, Congo - kab_022012_11.5m | ecosystem: Environmental > Aquatic > Freshwater > Lake | place: Democratic Republic of the Congo...
GCTCCGGCTGTCACTGAATATTTCGCTCTTGACGACAGACAGCAGACAGCACCTGCTAATGCTCTTAACTTTACAACAGCAACAGATGTAAACAGAAAAATCGTTGCATCCTACACTGGAACAACCGGTATTATTTCCGACCTGCAAATTGGTTGGGAACAGTCAGACGAAACAGGAACATTTAACGCTGCAAACAACTCTTTAATAAGATTTGCAGAAGGTTATAACGCAGCAGCTAATCACCAGACCCTTCTAAGAACAGGTAATGCCTACACAAGAACAATCGGTGGTGACCCGCGTTATGTGATGTATAACGGCGGTTCAGGACCCGGTATTGCTCTTAACGGTGCCGCAGGTGGTGGAACTCCGCGTGAGTTGTCAAATAACTCGGAAATTATCTTAACTCAGGCTCCTATGGATGTCATCTCCGTTACAAACGGTCGTTGGTCAAATCCCGGAACATGGGATACCGGTTTGATGCCGACTGCTGCTGATAATGTTCACGTCAGACACGTAGTCTGGACAGGAATTGAAACTGCTGTGTTTGGCGGTGCCGCTTATGCTGTTGATGAAATTGATGGTTCCGGTATCGGCGAGGCAGGAGCATCTGCAAACAAAATTTGGATTGAGCATGATCCGGGAGCACCAACCGACCCGGCAGCTCTCGTTATCGGTAACACTGATGCTACAATGGGTGCTTCAGGTACGGAAAGATTATTCAGAACCCGTTTAGCTTCTTCTGCTAACTTTATTCAGAACGACAACACTACCGTAAATTCCGGTGATGGTGATGGTGTTTCTGCAGCAGGCTTGAACGGTATCTGGGTAAGAACAGTTGGTTCGGTATTTACTCCGGTTCTGGGTACTTATCAGTTAAACAACAACGGTTCAATACAGAACAACTCAATCATCGAAGTTGGTATTTGTAACTAATAAAATATTCAGGAAAATGAACAGGGGGGGGGACCCCCTTGTTCAGTCCTGATTCTAACATGAAAAGGCAAATTTTAAATATCATTCTGCTTATTTTTCTTCCGGTTATCGGGTTGAATGCCCAAGGTATTTCATTTGATAACACCGGTGGTAAAATTATTAATAATGGTACGTTTCGTGTCAGGGCTGGACAGGTTAAGTCACTACCTGATACTATCGGTGGAAGAGTTGAGTTTATTGCTATTTGTAATGCCTTTACACAGCTAATTCCGAATATAACTTATAATCAACTCCAGATATCCGGTATTTCGTTGAAGGTGATTGATTCCCTTCCCGGAACAAATACCAGACCCCTGACTACTCAGGATTCCTTATTGATAAGGGACAATGCACGTGTGCAAATGTTTAAGGAAAGCGTCTTTGCAAAAGGCACCGTAGAAAATACAGTTGATGTTGAAGGAAATAAAGAAGTGAGAATGGTTGGGAATAACACTCAGAATATGTTTGGTAACGGTAAGTATCCGATTCTTAATATTGATAATCCTCAAAATGTTAACGTCATCAAAAACGGTGGCTTTACTGTTAAAAATAAATTGGAACTAACAAGGGGAGTGCTTAATAACAACACAGGCAATAATTTTTCCATGGCTGATTCATCGGTGATAGTTCGTCATTCAGAGGGTTCTCTGGCTGAGGAACCTTTATTCGATAAAAATGTTGACCTGGAATACGTCGGTACAAGCGAAATTTTTTCAGGCAAAGAAGTTCCGACAGACACAACAATTGTCAAAGACCTGTGGGTTGAGAATGTTGGCGGTTTGACTTTGACTAAAAATGTAACAGTAAAAAACAAAATAGTCGTTTCGACTAAAATCAATACTGAACCCGATTCACTAAACAAATACATTTTGACATTGACATCAAACATTGACCCCGTCTATACTTCAGCAGAAGCTGAAATAGAAGGCAGTTTGAGAAGAACTTATCTTAAGTTCGACAGTACAGTAATTCTTTTCAATAATCGGTACACTTACGCATTATTTGCCAATGAATCCACTGCAAATGGAGCAAAGGAACTGACATTTCGTGTTAAACCGAGAACTTTTCCTCCATTTTTGAATGGTAATGCAAAAGTAAAAAGATATATTACAATTAGTGCCAAAGATTCTAACTATAATCCTGTACAGTTCGGATTAAGCCTTGTGGTTGGTTACGGCTGGAGAAATTCCACTGATGCTCAAAAGGATGAAAACAACGGTTTGACAATCAATTTGTTAAAACTTCAGAGATGGACAGGTGCGGATTGGTACGACCAGCAGAATGATGCACCTCCGCAGGTAGATGTTGTGAATGAATGGGGATTTAACTCCTCGGTAAACATCAGTGCATTGGGTGATTTTGCCATCGGTATGCCGGGCAATACTCTTAAGCTTGTTCTAATGAGTAAAGTAATCCTCGAAGGTCCCTTTAGATACGGCTCAATGTCATTCGATTTGAAACAAAAGAACTTATTACCTTCAACTCCTCCGGACATTTATCCTTATAACCTCGACCCAAGAAGACCAACTTACGTTGTTCCCAATTTTCCCGATTCTATTGTGGACTGGATAGTTCTTGAATTCAGAAATAAAGTAACCGGTTCCAAATCGAAATATATTACATGCTTTGTGAAAAGCGACGGCAGAGTTTGTGGTAGAGACGGCTCATACCCCATCAATCTGTTTTATGAAGGTGTTGATTCAGGTGACTATTACGTTGCTGTCCGTCACAGAAATCATCTCAGCGTGATTACCGAAAATCCCGTACATATATATCCTGACGCAATTTCTCAGAAGGAAATTGATTTTTCAAGACCGGAATTGCTGCTTGGAAGAGAAAATGCGCTAAGAATTATGGGACTGAATAGCGACGGGTCTCTCCTTTTTGGTATGATTGCTGGCGATATTAACGGTGACGGGATTATTGACGATAAAGATTTGGTAAGTACGTGGGAAGACCGTGATTATGAAAACGAATACAGAACTACTGACGTCAGTATGAGTGGGTTCTTCAATACGAGAGATTTCAATTTTGTTTGGAACAACAAGGGAAGAAAAACATTCGTTCCCTAAGAGATTTGATTTATGAAAAAAACGATTTACATATTTTGTGTTTTATTTTTTTTGGGAATTGTTTCAAATTACTATGCCTTCTCACAAAGTCAAATGTATGCAACAATTTATTTGAAGGACATTACTTTAGTACAACCAAATCAGCTTGAGTTTGATTTGAGATTGATGAGGAATTCCGATAAATGGCTGTACTGGGCAAACGGTTCCTTTGAAGTTGGTTTCGATTCACTTGACTATAAAATTACTCCTCAAAATCTAAGTATAGAAGTTATTCAGGGAACAAGTGACCTTGACATTTCACCAATTACAGGACAAATTCCTAAAGACAATTATCTCCTGACTCCCAGAATTTTTGACGGAAGAATCAGCATTACAGTTGCCGGTCCGGAAAATTATACTAATGCAGTCCAAGTCGGCTGGGATACCATCGGTGTCAGAATTGCCCGATTCCGCCTTTTATCCAAAGACGGTTCATTTCTTCCGAGAAAAATGAAATGGCTTCAACCTTATTATTATTATCAGGCTTGTGCATTCAAACTTGCTAATGATAGTCTTATCATCCCTTCCGTTGTAATCCATTATACCGATAATAATCTCGAGATGGATAACGAACTCATACCAAGAGTTGATTACAGGGTGGAAAGTAACTATGATTCAACGGAAATTATCAACTTTCAGGCAATATACATCGGTCAGAAACATGTCAAACTTCTTTGGGAAACCAGAAGTGAATCTATAGTAAAAGGATGGATAGTTGCTCGGGCGTAAAGAGACTTTGCAAAAGAAATTCCTGCTGAGCAATTAGCCTATACAGACACTGTCGCCGATTACAGATTGGGATTTCCGCCCCATGACGGTCTTGTCGGATTGGGTACCAAAAAACCTGGAAGACTTTATGAATTTATATCCGATAGTGTCCCATACAGGGGAGTAGCATACTGCTACGAACTTCAATATCAGGATTTTTATGGGAATTTGCATACAAAGCTTGCTTACGCTTGTGTGGATGTACCGAACGCTGTTATAACCTTTGCCCAAAATGACCCGAATCCTTTCCGAGATAAAACATACATAACATATACGGTTGATGATGATGTTTACTTGTCTGCAATGGTTTATGACCTGCAGGGCAAGTTGGTTGAAAAACTTCTGGATAATGTAGAAAGGAAAATGGGCAGGCACGAAAGGGAGATTGTGTTTAATGCTCCAGGTTATGCACAGCAGGGGCTATACAATATAATTTTAATAGCATACCCTATCAATGACCAGAGTGTAGATTTATCGAAAGCAATAGTTAAAACCCAATTGGTAAAATAGTACAATTTTATCGGCATATATGCTTCTTTAAATACTTTTGGTTTTCTCTGATAAAAAGGATTATTCTTGGGTGATTAAAAGATTTGTTTTATACGGTTTGTTGATTGTTTTGCCTCTTATTGAGGCTTTTGCAGTTTTTCCCGAAAGAGAAATTGTTTCAAGAAGGATTCAGGATAACAACGATACGCTAATGCTTACAAGAACAAACGGGGACTGGTGGTTTGGAGTTGATGTAGGAGCTAATTTCGAACTTTTTTTTGGTAAGCTGAATCTTCCTTACAGTCCTCGTGAACCTGTTGATGATTTCCAGAACAGAATTTTTTCTTATAATACCGGTAATGGAGCAGGTTTGTTCTTTGGTCTTCTAACCGAATATCATCCTGTTGGAAAAAAGCTTGGTGGAGCCTTAAAAATTCAAGTCTTGGATTTCAGACCAAGCTATGCCGATACCGACCCGTTTAAAAAGGATTCTACTGAGTTAAAAAACAAATCTACATTTAATTTGTTTTATGTTAGCATATCTCCTTCGGCAGTGTATAATTTCGGTATAGATAATTTGAATCTTTTCGGAGGGATTGATTTGGATTTTCTGATTTCGGATAAGGCTCAGGTTCAGACTTTTTTTATTAATACCGGAGATATTTACCACGATAAACCTTTCACTCAAAAAAGCAATACTTTCAGAATAGGAGGTGCGATTGGTCTGGAATATGATATTTTTGTTGCCGACATCAGCAACAAAGCCAGAGCCTTTCTTTCACCTTTCATTTCTTTCCATGGCGGCTCGAATATTTTTAGTGATTATAACTCTTCAAGGAATATGGTGCTTTTCAGAGTAGGATTTGTTGCAAAGCTTGTTCCGGATAAAATTCTTGAGCATGAAATCCATTACAACAAAGATTATGAAAAACCGATTGATGAACTTGCTGAATTCAAATACCAAAAGCCACCAAGATTCCAGGGATTTAATGTTGTACAGAATGCTCCTTCTGTTGAACTTTCACAAGTAATTCAGCCCCAAATTTCACAAGAAGTAGCTGAAACACCTAAGATACAGGCTTCTGTTGCTGTTAATTCCGAGAAACTTCAGATAGAAGCTGCCAAACTTCAGGTTACACCTAATGAGGACCAGAAGTTTTATTACAATCGTTCGGAGCAAACAGGGCTCACTCCCGAGATGATGGCATTTCTTGACCAAGTAGCTGATTATATGAAACAAAATCCAAGAGCAACAGTACGTATTGTTGGTCATTCCGACAACGCAGGTTCTCTGAATCAGAATATGTCAAGGTCATTAGACAGAGCAAAACAAGTGGTGGATTATCTGCTGAAAAAGAAAATCCAAAGAGGAAGAATTCTTGACCGCGGAGCCGGCGCTCTTGAACCTGTTGCAAACAATGCTACTCCCTCCGGACGCAAGCAAAACAGACGTGTGGAGATTAGAGTTATTCAATAAAATAACGGAAATTTAAATTTTAATGAAAATTTGCCGATAATCCTTTTTTTATTTAATATATTTAATTAATTATGACTGATAAAGACTTGACAATTTGTATTATCGAAGATAATATCTCAAACAGGAAGCTCTTTTCAACACTTTTAAAAAGAGCCGATTTTCAGATTATTGAATTCGGTGACGGTAAAACCTCTATTGAATGGCTGAAATCGAACACACCGTATGCTATTTTAATAGATATACTTCTCCCTGATATAAATGGTACCGAAATAGTGAAGTACATCCGTACTCAGCCGCAAGGTAATAAATTACCTGTTATAGCTGTTACGGGTTTTGGTCAGACTTCGGATTTTGAACGTTTTATCAGCAACGGATTTGACGGAGTGATACCAAAACCGGTTAGTACCATAACATTTGTTGATGAAGTTAAGCAAATTATTAATCTCAAATATCAGGGTGCATAATATCTCTTGATTCAGAATACTATGTGTGTTTTGACTTGAAAGATTCTTCAAATTATTATTATTTTTCTTTTAAATTAAAATCTCAAAAATTATGGCAAAGAAGCAGACTGTAAATGATACCAGTTATGATTCAATACTAAAACAGGCTTCGCAGCAAAAGCGGGGAAATTTTAAGCTTTCAAAAGTATATCCTGCTTATCTCATCCTGTTGATTTTAATCCTGGCTAGTTTTTTCATCTGGAGAACGGTTGACCAAAGTGTGAAATCGAACAATATGGCTTCATTCGATAAAGCTTCAACTTCAGTTCTTACTCGATTCGACCTTACTTATAGGACTCATCAGGAAGTCCTGGCTTCAATGCGAGGATTATACGATTACCTGATTCAGGTTGTAAGGGATTATTTCACTTTATATGGTTCCGTCCCGACGAAAACTTATTCTTCAATCATTTGCCTTATGTCAGTTCCCAAAGTTGAAAAAAACAAGATTCCGGAATATATTCATTATGTTCGTTCGCAGGGATACTACGATTATAATATTTATCCGATGGGAGTCAGGGACGTTTACTATCCTTCGGAGTTTGTAGTGCCTGACACCTCAAATTTGAAGATGAAGGGATTTGATTTTGCTTCCGACCCGGTTTTTTTAGATGAGATTGAAAGAGCGAAGAAAACCAATTCAGTTGTCGCAACTCCTGTGATGAACATCAGAACTAAGGATACAAATGCCATTTATTTATTATCACCCATTTATAAGAGGGGGATGCCAAAAGAATCCGAACAAGACAGGCTTAATAATTTTGATGGTTTGGTCATTTTGGAAATGAATCTTACCAAGATGCTTGAAAATGCCATTGGAAAAGGGGAGACAAGCGATACGAGTATCATTTTTGAGTGTTTCTACTTGAATTCCGAAAGACATCAGATTAAAGTGTTTGAATCTGCTAATGCTTCATTGCTCAAGACAAATTTCAAACCTTACATTACATCTGAAAAAAAAGTGAAAATTCAGGAAGAAGAAATCTTAGTCAAGTTCTATACTATTCCTAATTTCGGTGGAGCTTTTCAAAAAGTTTTACCAATTTTGTCGTTTATCTTATCTCTTGTTATTAGTTTCATTTTCTTTGGTTTTATTCTGTCTGTTATTACAAGCAGGACACGTGCTGTTGATTTGGCTGAAAGAATGACAAGGTCGCAGAGAAGAATTGTTGATTCTTCCAATGATATTATTGCTGTGCTTGGCATGTCCGGTGAATGGAAAACTATGAATCAGGCGTCAATTGCCATTCTTGGTTACGAGCCAAAGGATATGATTGGTGAAAAGGTTGATGTGCTGTATGCCGACGAAACTGCCAAAAGAGAGTTTGACAGTGTTCTTTCTACTAAAGAAGATGAAGTCCGAAAGAGATTTGCCATCCAGATGCTTACTAAAGAAAAAGAACTCAAGTGGATTAGCTGGGATGTTACAGTATCGAATACCGAGCAGTTGATATACTGCATCGGAAGGGATGTTACATTCGAAAAACAAAATGAGGAACAGGAAAGACTTAAAACCAAGCAGATTGAACTTGCCAAGCAAATGACTTCCGAAGCAAGTGAGTCCAAATCTTTCTTTATGACAAAACTCAGTCACCAGCTCCGAAACTCACTTACGAGCATTATTGGCTACCACCAGCTGCTTTCGAACAAGCTTTACGATAGTGAGGATGAACATGATTCTTATATTCAGATAGTTAACGAAAGTTCGGAAGAGCTTTTCGTATTCGTTTCGGATATGATTGAAATTGCCATGCAGGATGAATCGGATACCATCAAAGACTTGCAGGTCATATCTCTTGAAACATTCAGCAGCGACATTCAGAAAAAAATATTAGCGGAAATTCAAAACCTTGGAAACATTAACATTGAAATCCACAGACAAGGTCAAAATTCATCACTTCTTGTTGATAAATCTCTGATTGAAAATGCTATTGTACTGATTTGCAAATCTTTATGTGAGATGAAATCTGCAGTAGACTTGCAGATTAACATTAACGATAACCCATTCGAAGGTGCAACTGAAGTACAGATTCTATCTTCAGCCAATGAAGAAGTTACGGATTTGGTTGAACTCTACAGAAAAAATACTAATAATCTGATTGACATGTTAAAATATGATAAAAATGACGTGCTTCTAAGTCTTGCTATCTCAGCTTCGATGTTCAGGATGATGAACGGCACGATGACGGTGGATACTTTTGGTAAGGAAGAAGGCAATCTGGTACAAATAACATTACCACTGAATAAACAAGTAGGAGAATAATTTACCTCGGATTATTAACCTTCGATTTCACCAAGTCGGCACATTCGACGCCGCGCTTTCGGGCTTTGCGGCTTATGGATGTGATTTTGGAGAGAATCAGTTTTTTAACTTGTTTGCTGACGAAAGGAGCAGTGGAGAAAGAAATCCAATTCCCGTCAATGTGCTTTTTCCGGGTTTTATTGATTTTACGGAGTGAATCAATTAGTTTATTGATGTCCGCTTCTGTTGCTTCTTTATTTTTAATGAATGCCCTGCCGTCCAAATCAATAAAGATCTCATTTCCTCCCAAACGTTTAACTACGTCTTCGAAAGTTCTGTTCTTGTAGTAATTATAAATTTCCTTGCCCTCATCAATTTTCATATCCTTCAACCTGGTGTTGTAATCCTTTATGAATTTGATTGGCAGTGCGACGCTGTTCGGCTTGTTCCACACTGCATAAACAAAAGCATCGCAATTGCAGTCGTAGTAAGGGAAGGTTAGCACATCGAGGATTTTAATGTTAAGTTTCTTGTTGTACTTTTGAATTTGTTTCAGTTGTTCGTCATTAAGTTCAAAAGCCCACGTACGGCTGACTTGAAGTAATTGTGCAGAATCTAGATTTAATATGACAGAATTAACAAACATTTTGCCTGTTTGGTAGTCAACTGGAGGACCGGTTGCGGTGGCAAACGTAATAATAGAAAAGAATGTGAGAAATATGACATTAAAAAATTTCATTTCATGTTTTCTCATAAGTATGTTAACTAATTCTAACAGATATCAATATTTTCAGTAAACATTGTCGTGTTTCCCAATATTTTCGAGAATAACTTTATTTTCTTCAACAAAAGTAAAAACTACTCTAATTTGGTAATTTAAACTAAAACTCCAAGATTCTGTTAGTTTCCCAGAGAGTTTATGAGTTTTAAGCCGAATATCAAAAGGATTTTCAATGAATAGTTGGATTTTTTCATCAAATATTTTTTCCATATTAATATTTGTTTTAATGTGCTTGTGATAAGCACGAGCGAAAGCATTACTAAATGAAATGTCAATCATGCAGTTCGTCCAGCATTTTCTTTAATTCATTAAAGTCTGAAGTAAATTTAAGCTTTCCGTCCTGATATTCTTTAACAGCTTCCTGATGGGATTTCAGCAATCTTTCCCGTTCGAGGTCATCAATGTATTTCTTTGTAATAAAATTCAATTCCATTAAGCTTTCATAATCGAATTTCTTTACTTCTTCCACAACGTCCGAAAAATTGCTCATGAAATACCATTGATTGTTATAAAACAAAAAAGACGTGAGTTTTTATAAAGTATTATTTCTTATTCTTCAAATATTCTGTTTAAATCAGGTAAATTTTGATGATTCAGTTCCCTTGCTGTGTCAAGCCAAAGTGACATAGCCTCTTTTATACTTTTTAGAGCGGATTCTTCTGAATTTCCATGTGCAATACAGCCCGGTAATGCAGGAACTTCAGCTATATAGAGTTCGTCTTCATTACTCCAATAAATTATTATTTCGTATTTAGTCATCTCTGTTACTCAGCTACTCTTCGGTAGCTAATTTCGTTTTATGATTTTTCTCAATTTCGATTGGATATTTTCCGTTGAAACATGCTGTGCAGTAACCGATTCCTTCTCCTTGAGGAACCGATTCAAGCAACTTTTCTATTGTCAGGTAATGGAGGCTGTCCACCCCGATTGCAGCACCGATTTGTTCTTCATTCTCATAATCATTAGCAATTAATTCTTCGCGGCTTGGGAAGTCCATTCCGTAATAGCAGGGAAATTTAATCGGTGGCGAAGTTATTCTCATACTTACTTTTGCGGGATTTGCTTCTTTGATTAATTTTATGAGTGATTTCGATGTCGTTCCCCTGACGATGGAATCGTCTATAATAACAAGATTCTTATTTTCAATTACTCCTTTTACGGGATTAAACTTCACCTTTACTTTAAATTCACGGTTGTCTTGTCCCGGAGCAATAAATGTTCGTCCAACATAATGGCTCCTTATCAGTCCGATTTCATAAGCTGTCTGGTTACCAAGGGTTTCATTCACTCTTGCAAATCCGAGTGTTGCTGTGTTTCCGCTGTCCGGAACGGCAATAACAGTGATTTTCTCACCGTATTCCGATTCAACGGGACTCTCAACAGCAAGATTTTTTCCGAGTTTTCTGCGGACTTTATCCACGTTATGGTCGAAAATTTTGCTGTCTGGTCTGGAAAAATAAATATATTCGAATATACAGTGTCTCGATTCGGGAGTTTCATCTAAAATATTAAAGGACTCTATCTCGCCGGTTTCAATTGTTTTTTTGTTAATTACAATTATTTCATTATTATTAATTGACCTGACATATTCGGCGTTGATAATGTCAAACGCACAAGTTTCGGAAGCTACGATGTAAGCATACGAATCATCGGTTTTAATTCTTCCGATACTCAGAGGTCTGAATCCGTGCGGGTCGCAGGCTGCAATTAGTGAGTCTTCTGTGAGAACAACAAGAGAGAAGGCTCCTTTTGCAGTTTGAAGAGCTTCACGTACCTGGTCAATTGCAGTCTTTTTCTTGCTGTGAGCGATGAGATGCATAAATATTTCAGAATCGGTAGTAGTCTGGAAAATTGCACCGTTTTCATCAAGTTGTTCACGTAAAGTCAGTGTGTTAGTCAAGTTTCCGTTATGAGCAAGCGACAAAATTCCGCCGTGATACGTGATTGTGAAAGGCTGTATATTTGCTCTTTTCGATGAGCCGGTCGTGGAATAACGGTTGTGACCTATTGCCGAATCGCCTTTCAGAACTTCTGTGAGTACTTTTGGGTCTGAAAAAACGTCAAGAACCAAACCTTCACCTTTGGTGTAGGCAAATCTTTTCTTTTTCTTGTCTTTATCCCAGTAAAATGAAGTAATTCCGGCTGCTTCCTGCCCTCTGTGCTGAAGAGAATGGAGAGCATAATAAGTCATTATGGGAGCCTGCGGATGATTAAAAACTCCAACGACACCACAATTGCTCAGTGGTTTATCAATTTCTGCCTTTTGGTTGTTCATTACTTTCCGAAATATCTTTTTTGAAATACCAAAAATAATAAAGTATAAACGTTTTTGTAGGGAAAAATTGGATTTCTTATTCGTTCAAACTTTGATAATTCAACATTATTTTTTAAACTAAAAACCACTAAAAAATTTAGTCTTAACTAAGATAGTATTTTTGAAGGAAATTCGTCTTAACAAAGACGGACAAATCCGCTATAAAATTATTTTGAAAGGATAATATGACAGTTACTATAGATTCAGCTTCCGGCTTTTGCTGGGGCGTTGTCAGAACAGTTGAAAAAGTGGAGGAAACTCTTAACAATAGCGAGAAGGAGAATGTTTATATTCTTGGTGATGTTATTCATAATCCCAAAGAAATTGAACGACTTGAAAAAAAAGGTTTGATAACGATTTCTCATGATGATTTACCGAACCTAAATATTGAGAATTCCAAGGTTATGATTAGAGCACATGGCGAGCCTCCATCAACCTATCTTACAGCAAAAAATCTTGGAATTAACCTTATTGATGCTACTTGTCCACTTGTGACTTCACTACAAAAAAGAGTCGCCGATTTTTATTTGAAAGGCTATCAGATTGTGATTTTCGGTAAAAAGGAACATGCGGAAGTAATCGGTCTTCGAGGCGTCTGCAATGACGAATGCATAGTTGTAAAAAGCGTTGATGAAGCTCTTGAAAAAATTGATTTCGATAAAAGGACTGTTCTGATTTCTCAGACTACAATGGACAGACCGACATTTTATGAAATTAAAAGTGCCATCGAAGGTAAAGTCAGGGAATTAGTTGATGAATCTCAATCAGCCGAACGATTTCTTGCTAAAGACACACTTTGCAAAGCTGTTTACGGTCGTGAAGAAAAACTGATTGAATTTGCTAAAAGCAACGATGTGATGTTATTTGTTGCAGGACACAATTCTTCAAACGGAAAAAGTTTGTATCATGTCTGCAAATTAGCGAATCAGAATACTTATTTTATTGAGGACACTGATGAAATAGATTCAAATTGGTTCGCAGATGCCCAAACTGTTGGTATTACAGGTGCAACAAGCACTCCGCAGTGGTTTATGGACTTGGTTAAGCAGGAAGTCGAAAAAATTCATTAATTTTGTATATCAATCATTACGTAAAAACAAAATTTTTTAAAATATAAGGTTGAAGATGTCGCTATATAAAAGTTATCACTATGTGGAAGAATTACCTCAATTTGTCGGGCAGGAAGTTACTCTCAGGGGCTGGGTCTCTAATCAGACCGGAAAAGGAAAATTGCAATTTATAACTTTAAGAGACGGAACGGGTATTTGTCAGTGTGTAGTTTTCAAGGGAGATGTGTCGGAGGAAATTTTCGAGGCTGCAAAAAGCCTCACTCAGGAATCATCATTTAAAGTTACAGGAATAGTAAAAGAAGACAGCCGTGCACCCGGTGGATACGAGATTGGAGTTCGTAATCTTGAAATTTACCAGATAGCGAAGGATTATCCTATCACTCCAAAGGAGCATGGAGACAGTTTCCTGTTGGAGCATCGTCATCTTTGGCTGCGTTCTACCCGCCAGCATGCAATTATGAGAGTCAGAGCGGCAGTCGTGAAAGCCATAAGAGA
>Ga0172370_10007637_pt1 | contig 13211 bp, 7 predicted proteins | sample LakKiv5m_FD_114538 | JGI IMG/M metagenome (GOLD analysis project Ga0172370, IMG submission 114538) | Freshwater microbial communities from Kabuno Bay, South-Kivu, Congo - kab_022012_11.5m | ecosystem: Environmental > Aquatic > Freshwater > Lake | place: Democratic Republic of the Congo...
GGTATGAATTATGAACTGGCAAGAACTTTAAGAATTGGTATCGAATTTAAAGGAAGTAAAGACGGACATTATATTGCTCCGGTCATTTCCCATGGTATGGATAAAATTTGGGTTGCGTTAGCTCCTACTTTCAAGTTAGGAAGTGTTAAGAACGGCCAGCCGGGTTTCTTTCTAAGATTGCTTGTCGGACTTGAAATTAGTCATTAATTTTCTTCTTTCTGAAACGTTAATGTTCATTTATTAAAAAATTGCCATTATGAACATTTACTTGATTATAATTATAGTTACATTATTATTAGGATATCTGCTGGATACAACAGCAGATATCCTGAATTTAAAACATTTAAAACCTGAACTTCCGACCGAGTTCAAAGATACGTATTCCGAAGAAAAATATCTGAAATCCCAGGAATATACTTCTGTACAGACGAAATTCGGATTTATCACTTCTGCTTTCGACTTAATAGTTATGATTGCTTTTTGGTTTTCAGGTGGATTTGAAATTCTTAACAGAATAATTTCCGGCTGGTCAGAAAATGAAATCATAAGAGGTTTGATATTCATTGGTATTTTAACCGGAGCTAACTTCATAATTTCATTGCCCTTCGGGATATATTCCACATTTGTCATTGAAGAGAGATTCGGTTTCAATAAGACAACAATCAGCACTTTCGTCCTGGATATTTTGAAATCAGCAGGGCTTGCAATTTTGTTGGGAATACCTTTGTTAGCCGGTATACTTTATGTTATTCGAGGTTTTGGTCCTGCATCCTGGCTTTATGGCTGGGGATTAATGACTTTGGTAGGGCTGATTATACAATATGTAGCACCAAGATGGATAATGCCTCTGTTCAATAAATTTAAACCTCTCGAAGACGGCGAATTGAAACAAGCCATCGTTAAATATTCGGATTCAGTGAAGTTCTCGCTAAAGGATGTTTATGTGATGGACGGCTCAAAACGCTCATCCAAATCAAATGCCTTTTTTACCGGTTTTGGTAAAAACAAGCGAATAGCACTTTTCGATACACTTATTGAGAAGCATTCGGTGCCTGAGCTTGTTGCAATTCTTGCACATGAAATCGGACATTACAAAAAGAAGCATATCCAAGTTGGAATGATTATTTCATTTCTCCATACAGGATTACTATTTTACTTGCTTTCTTTATTTCTTCAGGAAAAGGAATTATACCGTGCATTCTTTATGAGTACAGAGCCGGTTTACGCTGGATTGATTTTCTTTGGAATGCTTTACTCGCCTATTGAAACGATTTTATCCATTTTAATGAATATTATCAGTAGAAAAAATGAATATGAGGCAGATAATTTTGCTGTTATAACAACCGGCGATTCCAACATCATGATTACAGCCCTAAAAAAATTATCCGAGCATAATCTTTCAAATTTGACCCCCCATCCTTTTTATGTATTCCTTAACTATTCCCATCCGCCTGTTTTAAAAAGGATTGAAGCTTTGAAAACTTAATTATTTTTTTTAACCGAGTTAAGATAATTCTTGTTTTTTAAAAAAAATTTTTGTAAATTTTACACTGCGATGTATTCTTATTTGAAAAGTTTTGAATATTTGCTTTAAACCTTTTAAGTTTTGGATTAGTCAAAATAATGTAGAAATAAATTTTTTTTTATTCAGGAGATACAAAAATGAAGTATTCAAAAACAATCTTGATGATTTTTGCGTTGATGATAACCTTAGGAATATCATCATGCTCAAAAAGCGACAACACACAAGCACCTTCCACAACGGGTAATGAGGATGCAAGCTACAATTTCGTTATTAGCGTTCCCGATGTGAGCGTTCCGAGTGACTATACCGATGCAACTCTCGAAACATCGGCAAATATTGCTCCACCACCGCCAAACACCGGAGCAACAAACACTGCCGCAATGGACCCGGGAACAATGATTGCAAGAGCACTCAGAGACCTTAAGCTTACCCCCGAACAAGTTGCTCAAGTTAAGAGGCTTATGGCAGCACGCGAAGACTGCGTCCGTAAACTCATGCTCAGACTTCGCCAATCGGAAAAAGCTATAATGGATAAAGCAGAATTAGCTCGCAGAGAAGTAATGAAAGCTTTGAAAAACGGTGATATTACTCGCGAACAAGCTGCCGCCAGATTGAAATTAATCAACGAAACAGCAAGAAAAGCTTTGATGGAAAATCCCGCCAGACTTGAAGTTATGAAAGCTCTCGTCGGTTGTGAAGACGCTTTCCTCGATGCAGTAGGCGGACTTCTAACACCCGAACAAAAAGCTAAATGGGATGCTTTTGTTGCCAAATACAGGGAAATGAGAGACAAGAAACGTCCAAACGTAGGTACAAGGGGCTAAAAAAATTCTTTTTTAACATAAATCCATCTTCGGAAACGGAGATGGATTTTTTTTATGTTTGCCATGAATTTTCCTTTTCTTAATTTATCAAAAATAATTTACTCTTTTTTTAATTTGTTTACAGCAATTTGAGGAATTAATGGAATCAATCAATGAAATATGGAAATTAGTCGGGCTTAGGTATAAATCCCATCCATGGCACGGCGTTTTTATAGGTGATGACGCACCCGATATTGTTATGTCTTATATTGAGTGCGTTCCGACTGATACAATTAAATATGAAGTTGATAAAGTTTCCGGCTATCTTAAGGTTGACAGACCTCAGAAATTCTCAAATGTCATACCCGCACTTTACGGATTCATTCCACAAACTTATTGCGGACCAAAAGTTGCCGAACTCTGCAACCAGCGAAATTGGAGAACTGACATAGTCGGCGATGGAGACCCGATTGATATCTGCGTTTTGACGGAAAAACATATTCCTCATGGCGACCTGCTGGTTTCCTCAATACCAATCGGGGGTTTCAGGATGATTGATGGTAATGAAGCAGACGATAAAATTATTGCCGTTATGAAACAAGATGAAATTTATAATAATTTTCAAGACTTATCTGAATGTCCCGTTGCTTACATAGAAAGACTACGTCACTATTTTCTTACTTATAAAGATATGCCCGGGCATACAAGAAGGTGCGAAATCACTCACACTTACGGCAAAGAAGAAGCACATGAAGTGATTCGGAGAAGTCAGGAAGACTATCATTCTAAATTTGGCAAAATCGAAACTAAGCTTTCTCTTGCTGCATTTGAGGCGATCACAAAAGGCAAGATGCTGAACGAGAGCCGAACAGAAAAAGCAAAAAGCAAACCAGATAGAAAGAAATAATGTGTATAATTAGAATTTATTTCAATTAGTTAGCTAATTTTAATAAAATTTTAACAATTTTACTTGCAATTGAATAAAAAAGTTTGTAAATTTGTATATCTTTATATACTGTTAAAGATAAACTATTTTATAATTATTCGGAGGTTTATGATCGCTTTGCTACAACTTTTCACTTTATAACAACACAAATATTGCCCGTTATGCTATTAGCAAGTTTCAGTCTTGTCTGAAAGGTATTTTTATCTTTTGAATGTCATTGACGAAAATTTGTTATGGATTATTTTGATTATTGCTTGTTTTAACTAATTTAGCAGGCGGAATATAATAGTGTGTCCACTCGGGAAAGCTAGCCAAGCTATCAAAACTCTTAGAAAAAAATGGAATTTACTAATTTCAATAAATTGGTACCGGAGGGTATATGAAACAAAAATTTAACTCAATTTTGCTTTTATTGGTTATACTGTCTGTATTTCCTTTGAAAGCTGTTAGCAACGGATTGATTGTTCCAACTGATGCAACTCAATCTGATTTTCTTTCTACTTACAAGTTTGCCCTTTATTATTCTTATGTTGACTTGAGATTTACGTCTAATTCAATGGATAGTCTCTTGTTTCCTAAGTTTGGCGAATACTCGTTTTACTGGGCTCGAACCGGTCCTAACAAGGGTTCCTTTATTTATCCCGACCGTGTCCTTCCAGGGGAATTTTCGGGAATTACAAAATCCGAATATACAAATTATGACTGGAAGTCAAATGACAATTATTCTATCCAGTTCAAACTGAATACAAGGAACATTGCTATTTTCCGCAGTCTTTTCAAAGTGAATAACAATACAATTTCATGGGCATCGATTTACTTCAAAAATGCTTTTGATTCTTACCTTTTTAATAATATGTACTATTTCACAGATGAGCGAGATTTGGATACTGCAGGTGTGAACTCCTCTGCCCAGATTCTTATTATTCCTTCATTCAACGTTAAAGATGAAGATAATAAATTCTACATTGACAGCATTTTCAAAAAATTCCCGAATATTAAAGCAAAGTTAGATGCTTTTCTGGCAAACGGTGGTATGATTTACACAGAGGGAAATGCATCTTATTTTGTTGAAAAATTAGGCTATCTTCCAAGCGGTTCGATTGACTACACTAACAAAACGGAAGCAGACCACCTTACCAATATGCTGAAAATCAAATTTACAAGTTCAACAAATCCGATAACATTTACCGAAGGAGCTGCAGGTGATTCTTTATTCGCCACTTCGGTTCCCAAAGTAACTGCCCCTGGTGCCGATGTAATTGCTACTTTGGACAACGGAAATCCTGTAGTTTTTGCTTTAAAAGGCGCTCAGGCTAATGGTGGAAAAATTGTCGTAAATACGGGCATCCCGACCGTTGGAGGAATAAATAACCTTAAAAAAGGGAGCCGCCAGTTTATGTGGACTTTGAACACCATAATGTTCGCATTTGCTAAAAATCTTGATGTAACGCGTTCGGTTTACAATGATATTCCCGATTCAATAACTGCAGGAAAAAATGCAATTGCTTACGATGCCATTGATACATTTGAAGTTAGAATTAAAATTAGAAATCTCTCTTCCACAGATATTAATAATGTACAGATTATTGAATATTTTCAGTCATATTTTAAATTTACAGACGTACCGACAGCAGGTGTTAAATTCACTGTTAACGGAAGTTCTGTCACTTTTTCCGGTATCAACGTACCGGCTCATTCTGAAATAGTTATCGTTTACAGACTTCAAACACCAGACCCGACCGACCCTATTCATGAAAAGATAAATCAGTACATTTCATGGGCAAATTACATTTACACATCTTATATGGTGGCAACTTATACAGATAATGACGGGACAAATGTTTTTGTCAAATACAGGGACTATGTGGATGTTATGTTCAGTGCACACTTGGTTGCGGATACCGATTTAAACTGGAAGAACTTTCTTTATCTTAATTATCAGCCTTTCAAGGTGTTCATGATTATGGAGAACAAGGAAAGAACTCCGGCTATGAATACCAAGTACATTCAGTATATTCCAAAGGATGTTCCATTTTACTGGACTGATGGAAAAATAAATATTCCGATTCTCAGAACTCCAGGAGGTAAATATGTTGATGTTCTGAGGGGAAGTAATGACGAAAAGAATCCCGAATTCGACATGGACGGCGATGGTCATCCGGATGTTTGGCTGGATACTGCCTCAATTTATCCAAAAGGCTACACAATCATCGAAGATTCGGTTTATTGGCTTAATCCATGGGAGCATTTCAGAACAGGAGATTCTTTATATTATGAGGACATAAACCATGACGGAATAAGGGCTATTGATAAAAACGGTGACGGTATCGTTGATATCGAAGCACCCGGTGACAAAATCCGTGTCTGGAAAGTTACTTGGAATATCGGGAAAGTAAACGGGTATGATTATTTTGACCCGTACTGCTCTTACGAAATCTGGGTTGACCCGCCTGATCTCGTTCCACTTTCCGCAGGCGTTGGTAATGTTTATAAGAAATGCGACCCTGTAACGGGAATGTTCTATCCATATTCCAAAGATATTACTAAAGCCGATTTGAAGGATACGAGCTGGACACACTGGATGGAACGGGATAAAGACGGCAACGTAATCTGGAAACAGCTTATAAATCAATCAATACATAACTACGAAGGTTTCACTTTCATTGATACTTTGAAAGAAAACTATCCTCTCTTAGGTACGGATAAATGTGTCGGAACAGTTCCGCAGCCTCACAGGGAGTTTATAGCTGTGCTATCGTTAGGTGGTGAGGAAATTGATATGACCAAACCCACACCAAACAATTCGCTGTATTCAAACCTTGAATATAAAACCATATTCAATGAAACAAAGAAAACACCTATCAGAACAACTTACACTTACTATGCTCCACTGCCAAATCCTTTGCAGTTTGAGTATCTGAGTAATACCTTTACAATCACTGACCCTGCTTCGGGTGATACACTACACTACTTACCCGAATGGGGAAAAGCAAATCTGACATTCGATATGGATGCTTCCACAGAATACAGTTATTACTGGATACGTAATGCAGGTCACGATGTGGACTATAATGACCCTTCATTAAAAATTGAAGGAGTTGACAAACTCGGAGACGGTGTCTTCGGCTATATGATTTACGATATACCTAAAGGTATGGGCGGATACAAAATTACATTACCCAAAAAATCCGACGGCAAATATGATACTGAAGCTATCGTACAGATTGACGGACATAAATTCGAGAAATGGCTCGACAATCCCAACACTAAAAATGAGATTGAAATATGGGAAGACCAGTTCCAATATCACGTTTATATTCCTCAGGTTTTAATTCCTCCTGCACTCGATGACGATAATCACGACGGAGTAGATGACTGGATTGATGACCGCGGTGACAGGTTTTGCTCATCAACCGGATTTCTGCACGATGTGTTCATGCTTGGTAATGGCGAAGATTACCCGAACTGGCCCAAAGTTCCTTTCAGAGATGATATTTACGGAATGGTGACAAAAGGCTGGTTCCCAGGTGCCGATTCTACTTATGGCGATGATTTCTTCGAGAACCTTGGAAAAACCCATGTTAAAATAAAGGCTTCTTATGAAGGTAAAGGAAAAGAAGGACCTATTGATATCAGTAAAGGTGGCTGGCTCGTCGTTGAAGAAATTTTCGGTGGGTCTCCGTGGGTTATTTTCTCTCATACTATGTCAGGATATTCCAAAGGTAACGATTTGAGAATTAATTCGAAGCCTGTTCCTTCGATGGTCAGATATGGTATTGATACAACATTCATCAAGCACACAATTGACGATGCCAACGAGCCTCATGTGTTCAACAGCGATTTTGACCCGTATCATGTTTCATTCGGATATGGCTCAACAACCGTTACAACTACTGCCGGAGGAAAAGACCCGTGCAGTCTGATTGAACCTGCTATCAACACATCAACCATTATTGACCCCGATTACAGTTATCAGAATGTGACTTTAGTGCCACTCGCCGATAAATCAAATCCTGACCTTATAGATTATCCTAAAGATGTCAGCGGGCTTTTCCTTGAAGTCAAGATTGAAGTAATGAACGGAACTGATGATAATTGGGTTGATACAAAGGTAACTCCGGTTCTTCCTCCCGAAATTGGCAATTCCAAGTTAATCATGAGCTATGTTGCTTATCCCAGACCGCTCGTACCCGCACAGGCAGACCCCAGTACCGGTGAAGTCATCCATGTTGGCGACCAGATTGGTTCATTCAAAGCAGGGTGGAGATTTAATCAACCCGAAGGAGAAGTACTTGTTAAGATGGGTAATACCCTGAATCTTATGATGCCCTCCAGACGAGGTTATTTCGTATTCCTGTTTGCAATTGATGAAACTCTGCCAAAGGGGGTTTATAAAATTGACTTCACAATGGACGGACAGAAGAAACATTACGACGGCAAAATGAACGGAAGAAATAACTACGAAGTTCCTTCAGCATTTTTCAGTATTTCTTCGAGAGATTCCAAAGGTAATATTAAAGAATATCAGAAAATTGTTATCGGTTCTTCAGACCTTACAGATATTAAAACAGTAAATACTCCTAATTTCAGGGGATTACAAAACGTCAAATGGTCAACTAAGGACGTAACCAATCTTGATTTTGATAATATCATAAAAACATTGCAGGCTAAGTACGATTCTGTTGCTAAAACAGAAACAATTGACCTCACGCAATTCAAGAATTTCCCGACAACAGACTTGAGTAAAATATTCATTCTTGAACAAGGTGAAGTCAGTACAAAAAATGCAGAAGATGTTGTGGATATAACTGTTAAAGAAGATTTGGAATACAGCTACAAACCTTACGGTGACTTCAAAAAGTCCTTCACCAAGCTTGCAGTTAACACAGTAGGACCAAAGCTTAAAACTTATAAATTCGTTTACAGTATTAACGGGAAGGTTCTGAAAGCTCAGGATACAATTGTTTTCGATGATGGCAAAAAAGATATCGGAGTTGGTGTTATTATAACAAATTATGGAAATGATATTGCTGAAAATTCAAAAATGGCTATGAACATGGGTACTCTCTTCGTTCCTATAATGGACAGTCTGCCTAATTACTGCACATACTCCAATAATACTATTATTGCAGATGGCGGTTCATTTATTCCGGGTGAATCCAAAGCAATACTACTGCATCTTACAACAACCGATAACTGCTGTAATGAAGTTTACTCCTTGACCAAACTGCTAACATCAATGGATGCTAACTATCTGGGCAATTCCAGGACAGGAAAAGGGAAGGAACTTTTCAGCATTCCCGACAACAGTTCGCTGAATGCTCCAACTTTCGATTTATTCCTTGCCTCTTTAACCTCAAGCATCAATGAATTAGAGCATGGCAAAACAACTACTCTAACCGCAGAATTCCAAAACGGAGTATTACCGGTTAAAAATGTACTTGTTAAAATCTATGCAATTCAGAATACGATTGATACAATTATAGTAGGAGAAAAACTCGTTGCTTCGATGGACGCTATGGAAAAAGGTAAATTTGAAGTACCCTTTACCGTACCGGATTCAGCAAATTACATTGAGTTCTTCGCAAATGTTGATGAACAGAAAACGGTTAAAGAATTTTGCGAAACCAACAATTCGAGGCAAATTTATGTACCGTTCAAAGACCCTGAATGGATAGTAAATACAAGAAATGCTCCGAATCCTTTTGATTTCTCCACAGAATTTTATTACATTTTGCCTAAAGAAATTCAAAATATTGAAATTTCAATTTATTCAATTGATTCAAAAGAAGTCGGAAAGATATCTAATTGCAGCAATGCAATCGGACTTAACCGTGTCCAGTGGTTAGCTCCCGATTTACCAAAAGGAACATATATTTATCATATTAAGGGAATCAAGCCGGATGGCACAATCGTCCACAAGTATGGTAAGGTAGTAAAAGATAAACAGAATTAGTTGGTGGTGTTATTAAAAAAAGGGCTGTTTCGATGATTTTTGAAACAGCCCTTTGTTTTTATAATTTGATGATTTTGAATTTGTTTCTTCCGATATAAGAATTTGGTAATGAATCTTGCTTTTCTTTACTGAATTTGTAAAAATAAATATCATAAACTCCAAGTTTAAAATTACTATTGAATTTTATTTCAAATGGTTCAGTCGAGGAATCGAATTTGCCATCATAAGCTGAAATATTTCCATTCTGAATAATCACATTGCCTGAATCTGCAATTTTATAAGAAAATTCGTTGCTTGTACGGTAAGAAATAGTACCTTTTAAGATTTGACTTTTAGTTAAATCAATAATTATACCTGATGTATCTGTTTGAACATCAGTGAATACAATTTGTTCTGAAGGTATCGGGGCATAACAAGTTTGAGTAACTAATCCGTCACAGCCTGTTTGCGTAAGGGTAAAAGTCAGGAGTAAAGCCCCAAGTTTGAGTTTCCTTTTAATCAATGCAGGATTACCTTTTGTAACAATCACAAGAAATGAAATAATAAGGAAAGTAGCTGTAAGAGCTATAATAATTATTGGAATCAGTAATCTCTTCATAATTTTGTCCCCCTTAGTTCCAAAATTGGGTCAGCATGATTGAGACCTAAACCTAATTGTTCTGATGCCGCACGGCAAGCGCCAAAACAATTTTCGTAAACTTCGCATTCCTTACAATATTCCGGTTTAATCTCTTTCCAGCTATTGACGTAATCCGAATTTAAAATATTTTCAATTTTATCATTAAAAATGTTTCCGATGATAACCGGGGAATGATTACAGATTCTCATATTCCCATTTATATCAAGTGTGACGGGCATATTTTTAATACTTGCAGAACAGGACATTGTGCTGATGTTGTCGTAATCCTCAGGATTTAGAATGCAAAGAGGGGTGCAGACATTTGAGGTAATTTTCAAATTTAGTGATTTTGACGCTTCGTTCGCAATTGAAAAACAGTTTTTTAATTCTGAAATTTCCGGCATTAATATTCTGGCATTTTTTATTCCTTCGCCGCCAATGTTGAATCTGGTCAGCATAATTCTCTCCACCTCAAGTGATTTTATAAATTTTAAAGTTTCAAATATATGAGCAATATTCATTTTAGTCAGAACTATAACCGTTACAACGTTAGCATCCAGAGATTTCAAGACATTAATTGAATTTACTACCTTTTCATGAGAACCTAATTTACCTGTCATTTTGTCGTGAACAAGCGGATTAAAGGAATTAAGCGGCAGTTCGAAATTAGAAACGCCAAGAGAAATCAATTCACGATAATATTTTTCATCATTAATTTGACCGTTAGTAATTAAGTTTACACTTGCTTTTTTCATTCTGCAGAACAAAACTAATTCGGGAAGACGTTCTGCCAGAGTAGGCTCTCCTCCCGTGAAAGTAATATTGCCAATATCTGCAATTCTAAATAATTTTTTTAAAGTTTTCTGTCCTTTATTATAGGAATTCAGATTTTCAATTGCTTCAACGGGACGCTTCCAAATATTATAGCAATAAAAGCAAGTTAGGTTACACTCGTTTGTGACTTCGAAAATAATATAAGGAAATTTGTGTTTCATTCTGATATTGTCAAGAAATAACTACTCAGCCTGCTTGCTACAACTCCTAAAAGAACTGGATAAATTCCTCTTAAAACCTCAATGATGAGTATGGTAGCTGAAGTTACTCTTCATTTTTAATTCTTAATTTATAATTCTTAATTAATGTTACCCGCTCGTTTTCCTATATCTCCAAACAGATAAAACAATCATTATCAAGGCATAAACTGATAGAATCAAAACCTGCTTCTGAACTTCCCAGAAACCTGAACCTTTGAGAATAACCCTTCTCATGATTTCAATAAAATGCGAAACAGGATTTATCCATGTTATATACTGAGCCCATTGCGGCATACTGTCAATCGGTGTGAAAAGTCCGCTCATCAGAATAAAAACAACTCCGAAGAACCATGCTATGAACATTGCCTGCTGCATTGTTTCGGTTATAGTTGATATGAATAAGCCATAACCAAGTACAACAAGCAAATAAAGTGAAGCAAGTCCGAAAATAAGGAAAATATTCCCCCTAATTACAATTCCTAACGCAAGCTTTGAAATTAACAGACCAAAAGCGAGCAGAATCAATGCAATAAACCAGAACGGAAGAAGCTTTCCGATGATAAATTCATATTTCCTGATTGGCGTTACATTCAACTGCTCAATTGTTCCGATTTCCTTTTCTTTCACCACATTCATTCCTGAAAGAAACATTCCGATAATAGTAACCAATATGACCAGTATTCCCGGAACCATGTATTCTTTGTAATTCAGCTCCGGATTAAACCAGTAATGAGGTATTATGCCGATAGTTACCGGCTGGGACTTTGGTGTTAAAATATGGAAATCAGTTAGTAACGATTTATTATAATCCAGAGTAATCAGGGAAGAATATGATTGCATAATACCTGCAGCAGCTCCATCTTCGGCATTAATAATAAACTGTAGTTTCGGAAAGCTTTGCAGTTCAATGTCTTTCTCGAAATTTTTAGGGATAACGAGTATCATCTTTGCTTTTCTTGAAGCAATGTCGTCAAGTCCTGTTTTCTGTGAATATGAATAATTAACAAGTTTGAAAATTTTTGAAGATGTAAATTTATTGATTAACATTCTTGAAGAACTTGTTCTGTCAAAATCAATCACATGTAAATTGATTGTCTTGATTTCAAATGTTGCTGCAAAAGAAAGCACCAAAAGTTGAAATATAGGCATAAAGAATATAATCGGCAGCATTTGCCTGCTCCGCAGAATCTGGATTAATTCCTTTTTTAATATGTAAAATATGGTTTTCATACTGCATTAATTTTATACAAAATCAAATTTATTCAAAACTATTGAATTTCAGTTTCTTATCAAAAACATGTTTTTGTTTTTGATTCGAATTCTTGTAATTTTGAAATTATTATTCAATAATAATTGAAATTCTTAAATAAATGAACATACACGGGCTCAAAAAATAGTTCAAAAAATATGAACAACAAAAAATTATCAATAATTTTTATGGGTACGCCCGAATTTGCTGTTCCCTCATTAGAACATCTCCAGAGTGAATTTGGAATTAAAGCCGTTGTCACTGTCCCGGACAAACAAAAAGGCAGGGGTTTGCAAATGCAATTCTCAGCTGTTAAACAAAAAGCTTTTGAGCTTAACATACCGGTTTATCAACCTGAAAGTCTTAAAGATGAAGATTTTATAAAAAACATTAGCTATCTTAACCCGGATATAATGGTTGTTATTGCTTTCAGGATTCTTCCAAGGGAATTATATTCTCTCGCTTCAATTGGCTCTTTCAATATTCACGGCAGCCTTTTACCCAAATACCGCGGTGCAGCACCTATCAACCATGCTATTATGAACGGAGATAAAAAAACAGGCTTAACCTCCTTTCTGCTTGAACAAAAGGTTGACACCGGTTCTATTCTTCTTTTCGACGAATATTATATTCCGGATGGGTCAACAGCCGGAGATGTGCATGACGTACTAATGTTCAGAGCTGCAGATGTCGCAGTTAGGACTTTAAGAATGTTATTAGAAGGAAATTATGAGCCGATAATGCAGGATGATTCACTTGCAACACCTGCTCCTAAAATATTTCCTGACCAATGCAGGATAGATTTTTCAAGAACTGCCGAAATGGTCAGAAATTTCGTTCATGCTATTTCTCCTTTTCCCGGTGCATGGTGCATGATGGATGATAAACGTTTGAAAATTTTAAGAGCAGATTTTGTCCCTATTGGCAGCGGAAAACCTGGTCAATTCAATATTCATAATGAGAAAATGACAATAGTATGCGGCTCAGGTGTAATTTTCCCGAAAGAGGTTCAGTTGCAAGCCAAAAGGGCAATGTCAATAGCTGATTTTCTACTTGGTTACAGGGGTGAAACAGAAGGA
>Ga0172370_10007639_pt1 | contig 13208 bp, 4 predicted proteins | sample LakKiv5m_FD_114538 | JGI IMG/M metagenome (GOLD analysis project Ga0172370, IMG submission 114538) | Freshwater microbial communities from Kabuno Bay, South-Kivu, Congo - kab_022012_11.5m | ecosystem: Environmental > Aquatic > Freshwater > Lake | place: Democratic Republic of the Congo...
ACTGCGATGCCATCGCTATTGCCGTCCTGCGGCCGGGGCTGTCCCTCGATATCTACCGCAGGCGCGCTATCGTTCCAGCCGGCGTCTATGCACGGCGAGTCGCGCTCTAGCCGGTAGTCGAACGGCCCAGCCAGCGCGAAATGCGGGTCAACCGCCAGATCTCCCGCGCCGGGGTTGAGGCCGGCATAGTCTTGCACGCCGCTGCCCCACACGTCGTTGTGCGCCAGGCTGATCGTCAGCCCGGCGCCAAACGTGGCGATGCCATAGACGTTGCTGACCACGATGTTGTTTGTGACCCGGACCGCCGCGGGCGCAGCCGGCGCGCTTAGCAGCAGCCCGTGGCCGTGATCGCCGTAGGCGTTGGCGGCGTTGTTGCGCACCGTGTTGTTGGCGACCTCGCCCGCTTGCAACAGGAGGCCGCCCCCGGGGTTGGCTTCGATCAGGTTATTCGTGACCGTGAATGACCGATCTCCCGCAGCGACCCCGCCGGCCAGCAGCGCGCAATTGTTGCGGAAGGTGTTGCCGCGCAGCGCCCCCTGTGAGCCGGCTGCGAAGATCCCGCCGCCGTAGTAACTGACGCAGTTATCGGCGAAGAGGCTGGCGCTGATCAACAGTTGCGTATCGCGGCCAGCGATCCCGCCGCCATAGTCGGCGATGTTGGTCAGTAGCCGGCTGCGGGCGACGGCTACTGCTGCGCCCTCCCCGAAGATGCCGCCCCCCTCGCCATCGCCAGCCAGGTTATCGGCGCGGTTATAAGCGAACTCCGATGCGGTGATCATCGCCCAGCCGCGGCGCACATACAGCCCGCCGCCGCTCTGCGCCGCGGTGTTGCTGAAAATGTGCGTGGCGCTGATTGTCAGGCTGGCGCTGGTCACGTGGACGCCGCCGCCCTGGGCCGCGCGCCCGCCGGTAATGTTCAGCCCGTCGAGGGCTGCGGCGCACGTGCAACTGATCGTGACGACCGGGCCGCGGCCGGCGCCGTCGAGGATCGTGGGGTGCTGGGCGAGGTCGCGCTTCCAGGGGGCCGGCGCGTCGTAGGCTGCAAAACCGCCTTCCAGCGCCAGCGAGCGGGTGAGGGCGAGCGTCTCGGTGTAGAGGCCCTCCGCGATGCGCACCGCGGCCCCGTCCGGGGCTGCGACGATCGCTGCAGCGAGGGTGCGCCACGGATGATCGGCCGTGCCATCTTCGGGGCCAGGGTTGCGCCAATCTACATATACGGTTTCTGACGCGGGGACGAACCCTGAAAATGGAACGCGGATGAACGCGGATGAACGCAGAGAGGAAACTGGCTCCAGCGAAAGGGAGCGAGACGCGCCGAGCGCCAGGAGCAACAGCAGCGCCCACGAGGATGCCAGGGCAATCACGGCCCGCCGCGGCATGACGCGCCTCCATCGGAGCAGCCCTCCGAAGCCTCGTCAAGGCTTCGGAAGGCCGCCAGCCCATACTACTGTTTGAGGATGATCGGCAGCATCAATCGCGGGAAGACGTCCAGCGAGTAGGTCGCAATCGAGTTGCGCAGGTCGCTGCTGCTGATGTCGGTCACCCGCAGGATGATCGTCTGCTTATACATGCCGTCCTTCTGAGTGGCGGCTGGCCGGATTGCGAACGAAGCGGTGGGATTGGCGCCGCCAGCGAGCCGGTTGGCGTCCGAGATGCTGTCTGCGAACCATTCGTACAGGTAGTCGCCGACGTTGCCGCTGCCCAAGGCGAAGTTCAGGAGGGCGTCGTACCCCAGTTCGGCCAGCGTCTTGGTCGCATCGGCCGCGGTCAACGTGATCACCTGCCCCACCTTCACCGGTGCGACCGGGCCAGATAGAATCTGCGCGTACGGCCGCATGTACGTGGCGTTGGCCGGGATGTAGGCGTAGTCTTTGTTCAGCGATGTCGCGCCCTGGAAGTATTCGACGTAGAGCGCGTAGACGGGGATCAGTTCGCTCTGGATATTGCTGACCCCTTCTTCCCAGTACGCCAGTGTGGCGCTGAGGACGTTGCTGGCGTCAGCGTCAATGGGCGGGGTGTTGAGCAGCACATACGTCGGGACCTGTGCGTAGGCTTTCCGTACCTGATCTTCGTTGATGATCGGCACGGTTTCAATTGCGGCTGCGCCCACGGTTGGCGTCATCACGGTCCGCCAGCCGCCTTGGACGCCGGAAACGATCGGCGTGTCGTTGGCGCTATTGATCGAAGCCAGGGTCGCGGTCATCGGCACGTACACCTTTAGCTTGGCGCCTGGCCCGACCACCAGAAAGTCCTGCGCCACAGCCGGGCCGCCGCCCCTGGGGGTCACCTGGCTGGGGAGGACGCGCGAGTAGATGACCTGATAGACCGTATCGCCCGTAGCGAGGATGCTCGTCGCGCCGGTCTGGGGATTCGTTGCGCCCTGGCTCAGGACATCGGTCGTCACTTCGAAGAACTGCGAATCGCCCGGCATCAGATTGTTTTGCCGGAGAAAGGCGTCGGCGATGGCCCGCGCATCGGCCGCGCTGATCGAAGCGGCGCGCGGCGCGAACGCGGCCTGGGCGGCCTGGCCCGACCACATGTCCATATTGTAGTAAGTGAAGAGGCCGCTGTTCCGCTCCATGTCCAGCTCGCGATTGCCCTCTTGCACCGACCAGATTTCGGTATCAGTGGCGATTGCGGCGGCGTTGGCCGGGGGTCTGGCTGGCATATTGAAGGCCGTGCCCAAGGCGGTATACTCAGCCTGGGCCTCCGCCAGGCTCAGGGGCGGGGTGCGGTAGACGGGCATGGCGGCAATGGCCGAGGCATCCATCGGCCGGGGCAGCTCGCTGCCGCAGGTGTGATCCCAATAGTAATAGTCGTAGTCCCAGGCGTCGGAGCAGACGATACCCGACCACGGCTTATCATCGTAGCAGGCTGATTCTTCGGCCAGGACGCGCACCTTGCGGCCAGCCGGCTGCGACACGTCGCACGCCTTGAACCAGGCGCCGGTGACAGTCCAGTTGTTGGTGATGTAGTAGGCCCAGTTGTAGCCCTGAGTGGCTGTGCCTGTGCGCGCCGACGCGTTCGTGATGAATCCGAGAATTTGGTGCGTGCCGGCCATACAAGCCGCCCATTGGCTGCGGTTCGAATCAGCCAGCACCTGGCAGGAGGTCAGCCCGACCCATTCGTTATCGCCGTTGCCCCATGCGTAGCTGCAATCGCTGGGGGTTAGCCACGCGTCGTCGTGACTGCTATCGAAGGTGAATGACGAAGGCGAGCCGTGGCCGACATAGAACATCAGGTCAACGGTATCCAGGTAGTTGTGCTCATTGCCGCCTGCGGCGGATCGTTTGAAGTCTTCCTCCCAGGCATTGCTGCCGCAAAAGAGGAAACGACTCACCCAACCTCTTGAAGTCAGCCGACTCGTCAGGTAACTTGCTTCCGAGCAGGCATAGGCGGACAGGTCGCCGCCGGCGGCTTCCGCCCCTACTTCCCACGCGCCGCCGTCATCGGCCAACGGCGCAATGCCGGCCAGTCTCGTCTCCCCTGTCCCGACAGGCCCTTCCGGGGCTGCGGTGGCCGCCGCAACCAGCAAGAGCGCTGCTGCGATTGCGATGCTGATTGCGGCGAATCTGGCATGTGTTTTTTTTGTGGAGGGTTTCATGGCACGTTCCTTTTCTGTGTACAACCAATGAGAGATATACGACGTCGCTGAGCCTTTTGCTCCGTGTCCTAACCTCCTTTCATCAGCAGCGGCAGATAGAGCCTGTTGGCATTTCGGCCCACTGCAAGCGGGACCAGTGGTGAGAAGCCGAAATAGACGCCCTTGTTGTCTTCCACCGCTATGTTGCCGGCTGCATCCACCACCTGTACGAAATAGCGCGTCTGCGTGGTGGCGGTGATGATGCCGGTCCATTTTTGTGCTGCGGCGTTGAAGTCGAGATCCTGGCTGTGCCATGTCCCTGTGCCGTCGGTGAACGCCGCAACCACACGCAATACACCGGATGGGTCATCGGCCTCGACCTTCACTTGCCCCCGGCCTACGGACGAACCAAGAACACCGGCCACATGCGTCACCGCAGGCGGCTGCGCGTCCGGGCTGGTTGAGAAATAGGTGGCGAAGGATAGATGATCGTACACGCGCTCGGTCTGGGTCGCGTGATTGAACTGTCCCAGCGCGCTGATGAGCGATCCCACGGTGGTGGAGAGCGCGCTGCCAGCGCGGGCCTGGAACGGCACGCCGGGATACCAGCCGGTCGCGCTGAACGCCGGCTCGATCGTCGAGGTGACGTACTCGTTGTGCGGCCGCGCGATCACCGGGTCGAAGCCCAATCGGTCGGTGTAGACGCCGCCCAGGAACAGCGCGCCGTGCAACTGGCCCGCTTGCGGCGCGGAAAATGTGGCGTAAAAACGCGGCTGGACGGGCGCGCCGGCATCGAAGCTGATATTATCATTGAGGGCGAGGGACGTGCCGTCGCCGGTGGTGGCTTCGTCGAACGCGCCGAACGAGCCGACCAGCCCCAGGTTGATGCCGCCCACCGCCACCGGGCCGAACGCCGAAGGCAGCGTCGGCGTCATCGCCACGCTCGGGAAAGGATCTTCCGTAGCCAGCGAGCCGCTGCTGGTGAACTCATACATCGGCAGGCCGTAGAGCACCGCCTGCATCATCACCTTCTCGTCGTATGGTCCGAAGTTCAGGCTCTCGGTCTGGTAATACTTCTTTTTGGCGGCCGCCAACGCCTTACCCAGCCGGGACGTCGTCCCGGCGAGCAGGTTGTAGGCGAAGTTCTTCATCAGCTTCTCGGTGTAGACGACCCCATTGCCGCCCCACCCGTAGCCGGTGTTGCCGACGAAGAGCGCCCCCCGCTGCGCATACGCCTGCGCCAGATCGAGTGAGCCGTCGTCGTTGAAGCCGGCGTGGCAGCCCACGGTGAAGATCACGGCCTGCGCCAGATCGCTGGTTCCCGTCACAATCTGGCCGGCGGTCACTTTGTCGTTGTCGGGCGCGCCGAAGCTGCTGTGATCTGCATGGGTGTTGATGGATTGGAAGTCGAACCGTGGGGTGGTGTTGAGCATCCTGGCCCGTTGGGCGCTGCCGGCCCAACTACTGCCGATCAGGGTGTCATCGGTGGTGAAGCCGTCGTTTTTCACCAGTAATCCCACCCCCTGCGCCGCGTCGAACACAAAGTCATAGCCTGTCACCAGCGCGCGGTTCCCGCTGAGCACCGGATTCGCCAGGAAAAGATCAATCTGCCCGGCGATCTCGGCCGGCGTTTCCACCAGCCGGCCGATGGCGTAGTCGGGGAGGTACAGCTCGCGGCCCTGCCAGGTGGTCGGCTCGCGATCCACGTAGTAGTCGTCGGTCAGAGTCGTGTTGGCGTTGACCGCCGCCCACAACGTGGTGTTCGTTGTGGCGTGGCTGGCATAGGTTTGTTCGGCCACACTGACCGTGCCTTCCGGGAGGCGACGATGCGGAAAGACGGGGTCGCCGCCGATCAGAACCACATATTCCACGTTGGGGCCGTTGTTCAGGAAGGTGAGCAACAGGTTGCGCACTGCGCTGGCGACGGCGTTGGCGTTGGCCGTCTCCAGCAGTGCGGCCGGGCTGGCGGTCCACGCGGCGTAGGCCGCGGCGACCGCCGCATCGTTGGTGACTTCGATCACCGCGCCTTGCACCCGTTCGTGGTCGGCCAAGGTGTAGAGCTTCGCCTGGAGCGCGTCGGCTGCGGACTGGCCGTAGAGGGCGATCAGCCGTGGACGGTTGACCAGAAGCAGCGTCTTGTACGTGTGCGGCGCGGGCGTGGGGGTGGCGGTCGGCGTGGGGGTGGCCGTCGGGGTGGGGGTGGGGGTGGCGGTGCGCGGGGGCGCGCCCAGCACTGAGAGCTGGTATTCGGTCCCGTCGCCGGTCTGCCCGGGGTCAAAGTGCCGGATGCGAACGAAGTAGTCGCCGGTGGCGGGCGCTATGAAGTTGAGGGTCGAGCCTTGCCCCGGGCCGGCGTCGTCGTTCGTCGCCAGCAGCGTCACCATGTTGCGGTCGTAGACCTCCAGCACGGTGTCGCTTTGCGGCCCCAGGCCGGTGGTGCGGATGAGGTAGCTGGCTCCGCCCAACGCCGCAAAGCGGACCCAGTCTTGATCGCCCACGTCGGCCAGCGCCGCGCCCGCGCAGAAAGTGTGCGTCTGCGTCACGCCGGTCGTGACAATCGCTGGCGCATCGAGCGCGCCATTATCTGGCTCGAACGGGTCGGTCGTGCAGCCGCTGCCCTTGTTGATCGCCAGGTCGTAGCCCGTGTCGGCGCCGCTCGCCTGGGGGTTGTGATGCCGCACTTTGGCGTAATAGGTCGCGTTCTGGGGCGCCTGCCAGATGATGCGCGACGACAACAAATAACCGTAGTCGTCGTTGCGCGCCAGTTCGGTCGTCCCGTCCGTGTCATACAGATAGAGGGTGGTGTCGGCCGCGCTGCCCAGGTTGGCGGTGTGCAGCACATAGGTCGCGCCCGCGTCCGCGTTGAACTTCACCCAGTCTTCGTCGCCGGCCGGGCAGGTGTTGTGGGTCTGCCCCGCGGCGTCTACACTGACTGTCCTGGCCGCCGCGCGGGTGTCGTCATCTTCATAGGCATCCGGCGGACAGGGGATCGCCTGCGCCCGCAGATCGTAGTGCGCGTCCGGGCCATAAACGTTGGCGTTGGCGTTGACCACCCTGGCATAGTACGTCTGGCTCGTCTGTCCGGCCGCGGCCGCCCCACGCACATTCGCATTGGCCGCAGCTGTCACGCGCGCGCCCTGGCCGGGCTGCGCTTGCGCCAGCGCCCCGCCCGCCGACGGGGCCAGCACGGGCTGTTTGCTCTGGCCGGTCTCCGACCGGGCCAGCACGGGCTGTTTGCTCTGGCCGGTCTCCGACCGGGCCAGCGCGGGCTGTTTGCTCTGACCGGTCTCCGACCGGGCCAGCACGGGCTGTTTGCTCTGGCCGGTCTCCGACCGAGCCAGCACGGGCGCGGTCTGATCGCACGACGCATACACCGCAATCTGCGGACTTACCCCCATGGCCGTATTGTCCGCCACGATCGAGAAGTTGTCGCCCACGGCCACGCTGAACTTGACCCAATCCTGATCGCCTGCGCCCTGGAACAGATGCGTCTGGCGCGCGCCGTCCGTCGGGATGTCACGCGCGGCGGCGCAGCTATCGTCCGGCTCGTAGAGGTCGCCCGAGCCAGGCCCGGCTGTGATGCGCAAGGTATAGGCCGCCAGTGGGCCGTAGGTATCATCATGATGTCGGGCCTGGATGTAGTAGACGCCGCTGGCCGGCGCGAACCACTGAAACTCCGGTCCGGTCCCGAACTGCGACAGCCCGCCGCAGCTTTTGTATAGCGACAACAGCGGTTGCGCGTGGATGCCCAGATCGGTCGCGGCCACGGTGTAGGTGATGCCGGCCACCGCAGTGAACTTGATCCAGTCCTCGTCGCCGACCGGGCAGAAGGTGCGCGCCTGCGCCGCGCCGCTGCTGCTCCAACCCGCGGCCGCGCAGTCGTTGTCCGGCTCGTACGCATCGGCCGCGCACGTGACCCCCACGCACACTTGCAGCGCGACCAGGTTGTTCGTCTTGTCCGCTTCCGCAATGGCGTTCGCCTTGTCCACCCAGACGTAGATCACGTGGTCGCAGCCGGTCGTCGGGAAGGTAACGTTGCGCTCCAGCAGGGAGGAGCCGCCCGCGGCCAACGACGGCAACTGCCAGAAGTAGCTGCTGGGGGTCGCGGCCGTCGGCGGCCGATCGGCCGGGTTGACGTAGAGATGGACAAAGAAGCCCGCGCCGGTGCTCGACGTGCCCTTGTTGCGCACCGTGATCTTGACCTTCGTCTGCGTCCCCACCCCTGGGCTGGGGGGATCGAGTGCGATCTCCGCGGTCAGGTCCGGCCCGGCATCCGGCGCGGCGCGCATGACACGATCCGTCGCGCCGCGGCTGGCCGGCTCCGCGCTGGCGCCGACCTGGGCCGTCACCGCCGCGATGACCAGCAGCGCCGCCAGCCCGATCGCCGCGCTTGGTATACGGTGTAACCAGCCTCGCTTCACGATGAGCCTCGCTCAGATGCCCAGGGCAGGCACACGGCGCTGCCCTGACTCATTGCCGCAGCACCAACGGCAGGTAAATTTTCGTCTCGCCCGCGCCGGCCAGTTGAGGCTGCGCCTGCATTCCCGTCTTATCCTGCGCGTAGATGACCACGCGGTAGTTCCCCGGCTCGGTGAAGCCGTTGGGATAGGCTGCCCGGTACAGCCCCGGCGTGCCGTTGACCGGATCGAGCTTCAAACTCGGCACGCCCAGGTTGAGGGTTGTGTAGGTCGGCTCCTGGAACGACGGCGGGTAGACAGCGGCCCACACCACGTCGAGCAGCGCGCCGCCGTCTTGGGTGGTGGCTTCGACAACCCCATCGCTGCCTGTGATCTGCACCGTCGCGGCGGTGATCTGGGGCGGGGCCGCGCCGAAGAAGCTGGCGATGGTGCGGCTGGCGGCAATCGCGCCGTCCGCAGCCGTCGAGATTCCATCGCCATTATCATCCAGCCAGGGGGTCTGGTTGACCCCGGTGAGCGCAACGGCGGCTTTGGCCTGGTCGTAGCACGCCTTCAGGTGGGCGCTGGCTGCGACACATGACAGGAAGGCGTCGGTGAAGTAGCCGCCGGTCGCCGATGCATAGGCGTTGTTATCGCGACCCGTGGACGTGATGACGACGCGGCCGGCCTTGCTGATGCTCCCGACGCCGCTCAGCCGGTCAATAAACGAGCCGGAATGGCAGGCCTCGATGATGATGTTGATCTGATTAACCGGCGTGTTCGCTTCGAGATAACTGAGCGCAGCATCCAGGGCATCGGCGCTGAACACGCCGCCGCTGCAGCCGGCCGCGCAGAAGCCTTCGATCAGGCCGTGGTCGCCCATGTAGATGTGCAACGGCTTGCCATCTCCGACGTACGTGGCCGCCCAGGTGCGGATCGCGGTGTCCACGTTGGCCGCGGTCGCGGGCGCATCCACATCGTTTGCGCCGTCGCCGTCCGCGTCCTGCGATGACGGCGCCAGGTAGTAGATGTGGTCGTTGTCGTAACCAGCGCCCTGGAAGATGCGGTAGGCGCGGTTGGTCATGTTGTCAATGTTGGTCTGGAGGCTGAATGTCTCGTTGTGGCCGCCGACGATGATCACCGCGCCCTGGCTTTGGCCCAGTCGGTGAACGGTTACGTTTCGCGTGCTGTTGTTGCCCACGGCATCATACGCCGTGATCTGGATGTTATTGACCCCTTGCACCAGGGCGATGCCTTCGACATGGAACGTGTCAGACGCGCCCGTGAGGCTGTAGTCCCAGCCGGTGGTCGCGTTCGAGGTGTTGGTGACCTTGACGCGGCTCAGATTGTTGCCGCTATCCTGGGCGATACCGCTGAAGGTGAGGGAACTGACGGTGGTCGTGTAGAGCGCGCCGGTAGTTGGCTGCTCCAGCGTGATGGTGGGCGCGGTCGCATCCGGCGGGTCAATCGTCATGCAGAAGATCTCGGCCGAGGCGGCGCTGGTATTGCCCGAAAAGTCTTGCGCCTGCACCTTCATATAGTAGAGCTTGCTGGGGGTCAGCCCCGCCAGCTCGGTGTAGGTGGTCGCAGATCCGGCGACATCGGTGGCGCCGCCTTCGGTGAACGTTGCATCGCGCCAGTTAATAATGTAGCGTACCACATCGCGCTCGCTGTTCTGTTGCCATTGGACGCCCAGCGTGGTCTGGTTCAAGGAGGCGCAGCGTGGGTTGCGGGGCGCAGCCGGCGGCGTGATATCTTTGGTCACGGAGAGATCGTAATGGGTGTTCGGGCCGTAAATGGCCGAGTCGAACTGCTGGAGCTTCAGATAGAGCCAGTGGCTCTCGGCGACGTCCCACTCCAGGCGTACCGTCTGGCCGAAGGCGTTGTCGTCGCCGCCCAGTGAACCGCCCGCGCAACTGTCGAACAGCAGCAGCACCGGGTCCGAATCGGCGCCAGGATTGCTGGTCTCGATGATGTACGTGGTGTTCGCCAGCGCGTAGAACTTGACCCAATCCTGGTCGCCGGCGATGTGGAAGGTGCGCGTCTGCGTTGAGCCGTCGGGGACGATGGCCTTGGCCGTGGCGCAGGTATTGTCATCTTCGTAGGTATCGCCCGGCGGCAAGGCGGTCGCGGTTTTGGTCGGCGTGGGGGTGGCGCTGCCTGTCGCGGTGGACGTCGGCGTGGCGGTGGCGGTGCGGGTTGGCGTAGCCGTCCGCGTGCCGGTGGGTGTGTTGGTCCTGGTCGCGGTTCGCGTTGCGGTCGGTGTCGCGGTGGCCGTGGGGGTTACGGTCGGCGTGTTTGAGGGGGGCAGGGTTCCGGTGACGGTCGGCGTGGGTGTGCGCGTGCGCGTCGGCGTGGCGGTGGGGGTGGGCGTGCTCTGGTCTGCGCCGACCAGGAGGCCGGCCTGCGCCTGGAAGTTGGCGCTGGCGACGTTGCCGCTCACCCACTGGCCCAACGCATCTTGCACCAGGAAGTTCGCCGACTGCCGTGCCCCACCGCCCCCGATCAATGCGCTCCACCAGAGATCGAACCCTGCGGACACCTGGGCCAGGGTCACGCCGCCAAGCGCCGCCAGGAGCGTCAAAGCGATCAGGCCGGTCAAGAGTCTTTTGTGTGGCATGGTTGAGCCTCACGTACTTGAGCTGCCGCTCACTTGATCTCCCGAACTACGATGTGATCGCTTCCCCAGCATCCTGGATCAACCCCGCCGTATGTTCCTGCGCCATAGTACGAATATATCCAGAGGTTGATGGTATGCGTTCCGGCGCCATAACCGGTAAAGATGCCCGTCATACTGACCTGCACGCCGTCGTTGCCCGCTTCGGCCGACTTCATGCTTGCCCGCGCCCGGCCATGCGTGGTGGCCGTATCATCGAGCCGCAATTCGAAGACCGCGCCGGTGCCAGCTAACGAAGTCGTATTGACCCGCCCGTTGAGCGTGATTTCGAGACGGGACGTGGCATCGAGCTTCGACACTGAGCCGAGGTTGCTGATTTTTGTCCAGGTGTTGGCAGCGAACGAAGCTACCGACACGCAATCCACCGGGAGGGCGCTATATCTGATCTCTGATCCTGGGGCATAATCCCAGGTTACTTTCGTGCCATCGTATTGTATCACCTCGTTGGCCGTGGCGTTTGACGTGCTGATTTTCGCCAGTGTCACAGCGCCGGTGGCCAGATCGGCTGCGCCGATGCTCAAGTCAATCACCTTTGAGCCATCTACGCTGTTCGCTGCCAGATCGGCTGTGGTCACATTGCCGTCGGCGATCTTAGCTGAAGTGACACTCCCATCGGCCAGGTCTGCGGCGGCGAGCGAACCATTCACGATTGTGGCCCCGGTGTGTGTGTGGTTGCCAGCCGCGACCTGGCCGGCCGCCTCGCCGATGTTGCCCTCGGCCGCCAGGTCGCTATATGCTGAGAAGCGGTCAGTGGCGAGTGCGCCCGAGGTGATTGCTCCGGCGTCATGAGTATGATCGCCGGCGGCCACCTGACCGGCCGCCGCGCCGATTTTGGCTTCCGCAGTCAGGTCGGCGTAAGCTGAGAAGCGATCCGTGGAAAGTGCGCCGGCGTTGATCGCGCTGGCATTATGGGTATGGCTCGCAGCCGCGTAGCTGGCGGGGGGCTGCCCGCCGAGTTGGGCGGCATTCTCAGCGATGCCGGCGCTGGCCGCGTAATTCGCGTACATCGCATAAGCGACAAAGCTCACCGGCAGCCGGGGCGTAGCCTGTGGGTCTGCGCCCACTGTGATCGCCAGCCACAAGGCCCGCCCGTCGAAGATGGTGGGCGCAGGGAAGGCGGTGATTTCTCCCAGGCGGATACTGAACAGGCCGTTTTTGACGGTCACATCTCGCGACTCTGTCCAAAGTGCGGCGCCGCCGGATTCCACATCGTAAAGGGCAAAGACCATCTGATACGCGCCATCCGGTTTCGCCGCCCCAGTGAGCGGATCTGCCAACCGCCCCTGGTAGTTGAGAACGAGCGGCGCCGGCGCATCGGGCGCGCTGGGGCCGGGGGCCTGGTTGAACGCGACGCTGGCCGGGGTACCGGCAGCCGTCAACACCAGCGCGGGCACCAGGATGATTGTGAGCAGGCGAACGGCCCAATGCGGAAATCGAATCCTGCCGAACATGATATCAACCTCCTGACGCAGTGAAGATACGTAAAAAGGGCGTCTTCTATTCAGATGTTATCGGTGACAACGAAGCAGTGCTCAGATGCTACAGATGACGAAGTGATAAGTGGAATCTACTGGTCACACGATGTGGCTAGTAGCCGACATCAAAGCCGCATATGGGCGGTCTGAGTGCAAAAATTACTTCTATGCACTATGAGTATAATACTCTTGTAGGGCGGAAAAGTCAATAGCTCAAGGCATCGGCCGGCAGTTGAAACTGCGCCTGCCATCGCAAAACCGACCTGCGTCGGTCGCATTCCAGTCTGGTGCGCATTCTTGGCGGACGGTCCGATGGGCAGTATACTGAGCAATGTTCGCCATGACACATCTCGTCTGAGGAGGCATACACATCCATGAACGAAATCGGCCAACCCCTGGAATCACTCGACACCCCGTTCCTGTGGGTGGATCTCGATCAACTCGAAGCGAACATCGCGGCCCTGGCGGCCTTTTTCCGGGCGGCGGGCGTGGCCTGGCGGCCGCACACCAAAGGGATCAAGACCCCGGAGATCGCGCACATGGCGTTGGCTGCGGGCGCCATCGGCGTCACCTGCGCCAAGCTCGGCGAGGCCGAGGTGATGGCCGCGGCCGGCATCCACGATATCCTGATCGCCAACCAGGTCGTCGGCCCGCACAAGATCAGCCGGCTGGTTGCGCTGCGCAAGACCGCCGATGTCAAGGTGGCGGTGGATTGCGCAGCCAACGTCCGCGCACTGGCTGCGGCCGCGGTCAACGCCGGCGTCGAGATCGGCGTGCTGGTGGAGGTGGACAACGGCATGGCTCGCGCCGGGGTCGCGCCCGGCGCGCCCGCCGTAGCCCTTTCGCAGCTTGTCCATATGACGCCCGGCCTCCGTTACGAAGGGATCATGGGCTGGGAGGGGCACGCCGTCGGCATCACCGACCCCGCGGCCAAGCGCGCGGCGGTGGAGCAGGCGGTCGGCCTGTTGGGCGCGAGCGCGCAGGCGTGCCGGGCGGCCGGCCTGCCGGTCAACATCGTCAGCGGCGGCGGGAGCGGCGACTACACTCTGTCGGCCCCGCTGGGCGTGCTCACCGAG
>Ga0172370_10007643_pt1 | contig 13201 bp, 4 predicted proteins | sample LakKiv5m_FD_114538 | JGI IMG/M metagenome (GOLD analysis project Ga0172370, IMG submission 114538) | Freshwater microbial communities from Kabuno Bay, South-Kivu, Congo - kab_022012_11.5m | ecosystem: Environmental > Aquatic > Freshwater > Lake | place: Democratic Republic of the Congo...
CAAGTGCCCGCTGGTCTGCCGCACGCGCGTGCCTTTGGAGAACAAGTGCTTCAACAACGAATCAGGCGGCGTAATATCCGCCGACCTGGCAGCCAACTGCTCGGGCTGCGACAAATACCCTGCGTGGTGCCGCTTCCTGAAAAACGAGTCGGGCGTGCTGTCGCGCGTGTACAACGACCCTTCAAGGGACAAGGCATGCGAAGGCGTGGATTCCGACCCCCTTTGCCCGCAGCAGTGCTCCTACATCACCAACATGGGCGCCGACCTTTCCTGCGACGCCATCTGCAAGGACCCCGGATCGGGCACAATCTGCCCGAAGGAATGCCGCGTGGCCGAGCTTCTCAACGACCAGCCCTGGACAAGCATGTATGACCTTGACCCCCCCAACCTTACCCGCTCATGCAGCGAAACTCCCGGGATAGCCGCGGCATGCGCCGTATGCGCAAAGCACCCGGAATGCCTGGTGGTGGCTGCGCAGAAGGACGGCTGCTCGGCATACCCGACAGTCTCCAAGACGTCCGAGCTTTGCCTGGACTGCCCGGAGTACTGCAGGCGCGCGGACTACAGCAAGCTCTTCACCAACCTCTCAAGCGTGGAGCGCGACCCAGCGTCCAGCATCCCCAATGTCTGCCTGCCGAACTTTGCGCCTGACATAAACTGCAGCACATCCGGCTCCCCCCCCGCCTGCAACTCCATCTGCGGGGTGACTGCCAACCCCATACTCTGCAGGCCGCTGCAGACGCTTCCAGGGGCTAACAAGTCGCTGTGCGGCGCCTGCCCCGAGGACACGCGTTACAGCCTGCGCTTCAACAAGTCGGGCGTGTGCGGCGGGGGCAACCCTCCTCCCAAAGAATTATCTGCAGGGGAGCGCACAGTATTGCTCACTCCCCCTGGCCAGGGCATGGCATCCGGGGCGCCTGGAAGCCTTGCAAATACCATACGGCTGGATCCAGGGATCACAGTCATCACTGTCTCATCCCGCATTGACCCTCTCAACCCGACCCCTGCAGTGAACCCTGCTGGCTACTGCAACGGCACCGGCGAATCCATGGGAGGGGGCGGCGCAGCTCCGGACGGCGGCGCAATAAGGTTCCAATCAGGCGCAATAAGGTTCGCGGCGCTCGACGTCAAGTACGACTTTCGGTGGTACATGAACGGCACCCTGAACTCGTCCGGGCAAACCCAGGTGCCGACCCCGTCAGGCCTGGAGACGTTTGTCTCAAATCCATCCGGGCCCCTTGCCGCAGGGCAGAACTGGACGTTCTCATGCCGTGCAACCGTAGGCGCAAACACGGGCGCCTGGAAAAATGCCAGCGTGGTCATCTTGGCGCTGGCGCCCACCATCGTTTCCTCGCGCCTTTCAGCCACGCCTTCCCCTGCCAACGCATCGAGCACGCTGGTGGGATACTGCAACGGGACCGAGCCGGGCGGCAGCCTGAAGTACAACTATACATATTACCTGGACGGGGCAGTGAACTTCACAGGGCAGACGCCCAACTTCGTCCCGTCGGGCACCGAGGTTGCGGCACCTGTCAACATCCAGCCCCCGCTTGCCGCAAACCAGGTCTGGAAGTTCTCCTGCAATGCCTATGACGGCACGGCTTACAGCGGCTGGCTCAACAGCACGCCCACCATTGTGCAGGGCCCGCCGCCAGAGCCCAACTGCACGGTCACCATCGTGCCGGTCCTTGTCCAGAGCCAGTACAACTGCAGCGCATCCGCGTGCAATGCCAGCTGCATGGGCCCTACAGTGAACCTTCCAAACCCGTCCACCAACCCCTTCTGCGAGGATGCAAGCCTCACGGGATGCCCGTATGGCTGCCGCGTGGCAGGCAGCCCGGCATATTACCTGAACGCATCCGCCTGCTTTGGCTGCACGTCTCTCCGCAACTCACACCCTGAGTGCTTCGTGGATCCGACCACCCCGCCGCCCGCGCCCTGGCCGGTCTGCAGCGAATACCTTGGCAATGGCCCGCATTCCTGCCACAGCGTGGGCTGCGTGCTGCTCAACCAGAGCGTATGCGAATCCTCGGGCGCAGGCTGCACCTGGACCGGCTCGCTTTGCGACAAAACATCCTGCGCATCAATCAACGACGAGGCGGCATGCAACACAGAAGGCTGCAGCTGGATGTACACTGCGCGCTACGTGCCGATAGCCTCCCGCGACGACCCGTACAACAACCGCCAGGCATGCCGCCAGTGCCCCGAGGAATGCAGGCTGCAGGGCTACACGGGGAGCTGCGGCGTGGAAGGCGATACCACCGGCAAATACGTGGACTGCAGCGAGTCCGCATGCCCGCCCTCCTGCAGGGTGCCCGTGCCCTCGCCGACCTCCACTCCGCCCCGCAACGAGTGCCAGCCCTACCCTGAAGGCAATTCCAGCGCGTGCCAGGGCTGCCCTGCGCTTTGCAGGCGCTCAAGCGACGTGACAATCAGCGGCTGCTCGGGCGCATCCTACACCAACTGCGCCGTGGGCGACTCGCCCACCAGCTGCACGCAGCAATGCCTGCTTGACGACCCGCCCAAAAAGGCATGCGAGGGCTGCCTGGACTGCGACTATGACTGCATCTACTACCCGTCCATACGCAACGACTGCTCGAGCATCTGCAGCGACGAGGCGCTGGCAGGGCCTGTGAACATCGCGCCCAACGACTTCATCAAGAGCCTGCCCGGCGCAAAGACCGCGTATGTGGAAGCCAAGAGCGTGGGCGTGCTTTACCTGCCCGCGGTGGTGCTGCCGCTTTTCTGCATAGTGATAGTGGTTGCGTTCATCCGCGTGCTCTCGCCAGTGCTTGGCGGCGACATCGAGATACCCGGGCTTGGAAGGATAATATGACGGCTGGAAAAGCGAAGATGGCGCCTGCAATGGGCGGCATGGAAGGATAATATGGAGGCTGGAAAAGGGGGCAGACCAGGCAAGGCATTGCGCCTCATGCTCTTCGCCAGCATGGCCCTTCTCCTGGCCGCGGGCAGCCTGCACGCGGCAGGCCCCGCCCTCGATTACTTCTGGCTCGCCCTTCTCATCCCCACATTCATAGTGGCAATCGCCTACATGGCAAGCTATGCATTCGGCGCCCCGTCCCTACGCGCGATACTGCAGGACGAGCTTGTGCAAATCCTTGCGACCGGGGCAGTGGCGCTCACGCTTTTTGGCACGCAGGCGGCGGTGGACCAGTACGTGGTCGCCACGCTGCAGGCGTCTGGCGCGGCCGGCAGCGACATCAACGGCGTGATGGACGCCGCGGCCGCCAAAATCGGCGACCTTGCCGCGGGCACCAATGGTGTGCTGCAGAACATGCAGGACGTGAGCATGGAGCTTGGCAAGCAGGCGTCAAAGGGCGTGTTCTGCAACTTCATGGGCGTGGGCTTCTCGCTTTCCAACTGCAGCCCGTTCAACGCCTACCGCGGCAGCCTCACCGCGTCCGCGTTCACCACCACGGTGGCGCTTTCCGACACCTATGCGCAGTCCTACATCCTCTCGCTCGCGCGCAACTTCGGCTTCACCGTGATAATCCCGCTTGGCCTGCTGCTGCGCTGCTTCAAGGCAAGCCGCGGCGCAGGCGGCGCGCTCATCGCAATCGGCTTTGGCTTCTACACTGTCTACCCCGCGGTCATACTTGCCACGGACAACCTGCTGCACGACGGCCCTGCGCCGGGCGCGCCCACCCTCCCCATCGTCGGCAAGTGCGACCCCATGGAGACCAGCGTGTCCAAGTCCCTGTCCGAATTCACCGACTACGGCAGCCAGCTCACCGACTATGGCAATGCAAAGGCGCTTGCCTACTTCGTGCTGGTGCGCGTGCTGTTCCTCTCCATCCTCAACCTCATAGTCACGCTTGGCTTCATCCGCGCGTTCGCGCACATGATAGGCAGCGAGATAGACGTGTCGGCACTGGCAAGGATATCGTAGGCAATGAAATGGCAAACGCAAAATTCCGCATCGCCCTCTTCGTTTTCCTCAGCCTTGCCGCCCTCCTCCCGTCCGCGCTGCACGCGGAAGACCTGCCCTTCACCTGCGACGCGTCGAAGTTCAACGACACCATGCAGGTCTGTGGCATTGCCGTGCTTGCCATGTTCGCCATAATCGCGCTTGCCTACATAGGCGGGGAGGCGGCCCAGAGCCCGCGCATGCTCACCTGGGCGAAATCCGAAGCCGTGCAGGCGTTCGCCTCGCTTGCGATAGCCTCCGTCCTCCTCTTCGTGGTCTTTGCGATGTGCAACCTGCGGGTGGGCGAACTGCAGGCAGTCTTCGGGCTTTCCTCCATGCCAAAGATTTACCAGGACGCGCCAAGCCCGTACTCGGGCGGGCTGGACAGCCTGTACGCCGGGGCGATGCGCTACACCGAGAACCTTGCCGCGCTCGCCCTTGGCAACGTCGCCTCGCTGCGCTACGACCTGGGTGCATACGAGCTTAGGACGTCGTTCAACACGTTCGAGTGCGACGGCATCTGCATCTTCTCGCTTTCAAGCACATCCGTCTCCTACTTCGGCGGCGAGAGCATGAACCTTGCAGTCACCAACAACCTGCTTGGCATCGCGACCGTCTCCTACCTCTCGGTCATCTTCCAGTACTTCACGCTGGTCTACATATACAGCGGCCTGTTCCTCACCTTCCTGCCCCTTGCGATAATCATCCGCTCCGTGCCCTTCATGCGCCACTTCGGCGGCTCGCTCATCGCGATTTTCGTGGCGCTGTACGTCATGTACCCGCTCATGCTGGTGGCGGACGCATATGTCGCGCCAGGGCTGGTCCCGCAGGGCCCGCCGGTTACCATGTGCGGCCGCGACTTCCTCAACTGCCAGGGCATAGGCGTATTTTCCACGGGGGCGAAGCAGGGCGCGGTGTGCAGCCAGGGCACGGACCCGTGCTATGGCAAGGAGTCGGAAAAGGGGATGGAAAACTCGTGGCAGCAGTCCGCAATGTCCGACCTGTCGCCAAACACGCTTGGCAGGGCGATATCGTTCAACGTGCTCATATTCCTCGCCGCGGTCTTCCTCCCCGCGCTCAATTTCATAGTGATTGCGGCGTTCGGCCGCGAGCTTTCGCGCCTGCTGGGCGAGGAAGTGGACATGTCCAGATTGGGGCAGATGATTTGATGGCTGGTGCAAGCAACCCACTGCGCGCCAATGCGGCAGGGCTGGCAGATGATATGCTGATAAAGCATGGCGCAGCATTTTGGGCTTGGTCGCAGCCAAGCGTGCGGATGATTTGATGGCAGGCGGAAAAGTGGATTTCAGCCGAAAGCCAAACGGCTACCTTCTCCTGCTTACTGTATTCGCCATCATTTGCCTTGCGGAGATTGCCTCGTCCCAAACCCCGTTTGAAGGCTACCTTGCGAAGCAGCAGGGCTACTTCGAGAACCGCGTGAACGGCTGGTGGGGCCTTGCGGTCACGGCCATACTCATCTGCATAGCGTTCAACACGCTTGTGTACATGCTTGGCTTCGCGCTTGAGAGCCAGGAGATAAAGAACTATGCAAAGGCGGAATTCCTCCAGGTGAGCGCAAGCTCGCTCATGATTTTCTTCGCGGTCGCCCTGATTTTCACCGTCACCAGCGGAAGCGCGAACGTCTCGGGATTTGCCTTCATGGGCGACCTGCTTGGCGACGGGGCCTCCAGCATAAGCTGCACGGCCGCGCAGACCGGCCGCTTCTATTTCTGGGAGGGCGAGCCCGACTTTGGCCAGGGGCCGATAGGCGCATTCAAGTGCAAGCTGCAGGAAAAGATAAACGCCCTTGACGCGGCGTATGCCGACGTCTCGCGCGCGAACCTGCCCGTGGAGCAGTACACCTCCATCTGCTATTACCTGCTAGGCGTGCCGGTCTACTGCGGGGACTGGGACCTGGGCATGCACAAGCGCGTGGAGGAGGCGCACCTGGTGGCGTCCAAGCTCGTGGACCTGCAGGTGGCGCTGCACTCCGAGTTCGTGCTGGCCGAGTACGTGCAGCGCAACATGCTCTCCGTGTTCCTGCCATTCGGCCTGGTGCTCCGCATCTTCCCCTTCACGCGCGGCGTGGGCGGGCTCTTCATCGCAATCGGCGTGGGCTTTTTCTTCGTCTGGCCCACTTTCTTCCTGCTCACCGACCCCACGTTCATCAAGGTCAACAACCCGCCCACGCAGGAAATGCAGCAGGGCATGTGCTTCACCGGCTTCCGCGGGAGCGCGGTGCTGCTTGCAGGCGTGGTGCAGACGGGCGGCGCAGGCCAGCAGTCCGACCTGGCGATACTCCAGGGCAAGGACCTGGTGTACCAGATGACAATAGCAACGCAGTTCTACCCGTTCGTCGCGCTCGTGCTCACGCTCATATTCATACGTGCAATGACTCCCCTCCTGGGCGGGGACATGGGCGAGCTGATGAAAATGGTTTCGAGGCTGGGATGATGATTTTTGCTTCGCAAAAATACGCGCCAATCGCTGCGCGATTGACGCTGGTTTCGAGGCTCGGATAATATGGCAACAAGAAACCAAACAGCATTCGCGCTTTCGCTTTTGCTAGCCTCGCTCATCCTCATATTCGGCTGCACCAGCAGCAAGTACAACCCGTGCTGCGTGAAAACCGGGCTTTACGACGAGTACGGCGCCGAGCTGCCCTCCCCCAAGTGCTATTTCCCCAACGAAACGCTGTTTGGCGACTGCGCGCTGGATGCCAATGTCACAGGCGCGGCAAACTGCACGGACCACTCGTCCTGCGGAAGCATCCTGGGCGAGGACCTCTGCACCCAGACCAGCTCATGCACCTGGAACGAGTCGGCAAATCCCAAATGCACAGGCACCGAGGCGCGCTGGCTGCTTGCGGTCTGCCAGGACCTGGTGCCCAAAAGCTGCGTGAACGACAAATGCACGGTAATGGTCTGCGGGTATGCCAGCATCAGGCCCTCCCCGCCCCCTGCCTCGCAGGACTGGGACGCCAACAAGTCCGCACAGGACTACCAGGCCGACCCGACCAAGTTGTCAAACGCAATGCCGCCAAGCGACGTCTCCATGCCCGTAATCAACCTGCAGGGCGCAACATGCGACTTCAACAGCATGAACAAGAAGCTTTACAACAAGCTCACCGCCTCGCGCGGCGGGCTGTGGGTGAATTCCTTCCGCTTCGGGGTGGGCAACAGCTTCGGCGACTATGAGGCGGCCCGCAACTACTTCCCCGCGACCGACCGGGTGTGCGCTGCAAACCAGTATGCAAAGATAGACAGGTTCACGATTTACCTGAACGCCACCGGCACGTTCTGCCAGCAGGGCCCCTACTACAAATGCAACAACCTGCCGCCCGACGTCTCGTTCGCGAACGAAAAAACATGCAAGCTCTTCTGCGGCGGCGGGGTGGCCCCCTATGCCTGCACGCTAGGCTCAGGCACCAAGTACATATGCAACTCTGACGGCTTTGCCTATGGCAACCAGAGCATCTGCCAGCAGAAGTGCGGGATAATATCCGACCCCAACGCATGCACCAACAACAAGACCCAGTTCCCGTTCCTCGGCACCGACAGTTCCCTCCAGGCCCGCTACAGGCTCAAGTACGTGTCCGACTACATGGTGGGCACAGGCTCGCCGCAGGACTCGGCCACATGCATTGCCTATGGCGAGCCCAACGGCAGGGTCCCATTCCACGAGTGGTCCGCATCCGACCCGAACCCGCCCTATGAGCCAATCGGATGCAATGACTACGCAGCATGGGGCGACGGGCCCTGGTTCTGGTCGTACAACTGCAGCGTGGCAAACGCCTGGCGCGCCCCAGGCGACCCGCAAAACCCATGCCCTGCCCCTGGGGGCAGCGGCGATTACCTGGGCGAGCTTCGCACGTACTTTGACAACCACGCATACTCCTCGGTGGACTTTGACTACGACTATTACGTGAAGAACCTCTATGACCAGTACAAGAACATGCCGGACGCAGAAGGCAGGCTGCAGTACGAGTGCGAAAGCGGGAACGAATGCCTGTCAGGCAGCTGCGACACCACATACTACAAGCGCCCCATGTGCAAGGACGTCGCAACCGGCAATGCCATAGCATGCGGCTGCTCCAAGTCCAAATTCGACAGCACGAACGTCATCTACCCGTCCTGCAACCTTGTCGCCAACGTTTCGGCCATGCCCGCCTACTCCGACACAGGCATAGACGACCCGGACGCAGCCTCGGGCAGGCACCTGGTTTCTGACCCCATAAACAACTACGGCCCGCTGTTCTTCCCTGCGCAGTCCATCCACAATTCCAGCGGCGGCGCAACCTCGTCATTCAAGTACTATTTCCGGGCGCCTGACGGGGCGGCGTCCCCCAAGCCCAAGCTGTTTGACATCTGCAGCGTGGCGCCCACCTCCCCCTCGCCCAAGAAGATGTGCATACTGAACGACAGGTACTGCGCGGAGGGCTTCGAGGATCCGCGCATCGCCATATCCACGGAGAAAACGATATGGCCGGCAGACGCCAACGGCATATGCCAATATTCGATGAACGGCGAGCCGTGCGACAGCGGCGCCAACGGCGGGCAGGGCAAGGACTACTGGGAATACAGTTTCAACCTCAACAGCGCAAACCCGGCGAACACGGTCAACTCGGGCAAGTTCGGCACCTGCGAGATGAACGGCAAGATAGAGCAGGGCGTGCAGACAAACGCCACCCCGCCCTACCTTGACACCGCGGACCTGGGCTGGTGCGCGCCTTGCACCTATGCCACGCTTGCAGTGCAGAAGGTGGACTTTGGCATAACCACCAACCCCGGCGGGATGGATGCGACCAAGCCATACAGCTGCTACGAATACCGCGGCGAATTCAATTACATCCCGGACGGGCAGACCTACCCGTACGGCGGCTACGTGGGCGCAGCGCCCTCCGCGCTTTATGACGGCGCGCTGCGCTGGGGCGGCAACACCTCGCCCTCCACGCAGGTGGTGCGCAAGAAAAGCAACCCGTCCGCATACGAGTACGACACCAACGGCAACCTCATACAGGGCGACACGGACGGCAATGGCTACCACTACTACTGCCAGGACCAGTGGCACGGCGGGGGGGGCTGGTGGACCGTGCCTGAAATCCCCACGCCATCCGCGCCTTACCTGAAGGAAAAGCTCACCTCCTACCTGCAGTCAAACGTGATGCCCATACTGGACGAGCAAAGCTCCAAGACGCAGACGCCCCCGTCGTTCACCTGCCAGTGGGGGGACTGGGACCCGATCTACAAGTGCACGGCCAACGGCTGGATGTACAACACCATACACGCCTGCGCGCAGAGCTGCGATGCCTGCGAGGAACAGCCGGGCACCTGGGGCGGCTATGTCTGCTCGCCGACAGGCAGGATGTTCTCGCCTAGCTGGAACGGCCTTAGCGACGGGGAAAACTCGCAGGCATGCGCGGCAGCATGCTTTGCCGGCATGGAAGGCAAGTCCTACCCCCCGCTTGCGGTGTGCAACAGCATTGGCGGCGACGGGGGCGTGGTGCACGTGGTGGGGAACAGCTCCATGCTGGGCGCTGCCGCAGGGCCGCACGGCTCCATACTGCCTGGCAGCCTGGACTATGACACGCGCCGCTACCTGGGCCTGACCAGCGCGCCTGACGGGCAGGCAACCTTGCTCACAGGCAGCAACGCCATACTGGCGCGCACCTCGCTGCTCAAGAAGGACTGCGACACGCCGCCCCTTGCAGGCATCGAGATACTCCCCACCGAGACCGCATCCAGCCTCATAGGCACCGGCGACCTGACTGACAAGAACAACCCGAACCGCGGCAAGCTGCACAAGTTCTTCTACAGCACTACCGAGCCCGGCTTTGAGTACCGCACGGCAAACGGGATTCCCGACAAGGTGCCTGACAACCTGGACATGCTGCTCCTGGACTGGTACCCCATGTGCGACGGGCAGGGCACGCTTCCGGGCGAGAACGAGCAGTACGAGTTTGACAACAAGCTGGAATTCGCGCGCTCCATAATGGCAAACTTCTCCAAGCCCATGCTGGTCTGGAAGTTCGCCTTCCCCTCCAACACAATGTGCAACACCACGACCTTCCTGGATTACATGTTCAACAACACGGCGGCGATGGTGGACTCCGGCATGATAGGCGTCATCTACAGCGACTGGATGATGAAGGACGGGCTTGGGTACGGGCCTGAGACAAGGGCATACAGCGACACCCACTGCTATCCCGGCTGGAGCGGCGGCAACTATTACTCCTGCCTCTTCCAGCACAGCTGGTCAAATACACTTGCCACGGGCCTCACCCAGTCGCAGCCCACGGTGCGCGGCTCAAGCCAGGCCACACTCACCCTTGACAACCCGCGCAGCATGTCCGACCCCAGCCCTGGCAAGGGCGAATTGTTCTGCGCGCTGCAGCTTTACTCCAAGCGCGCAATCGGCTTCATCCCCCTTGCCTACGGGCAGAAGCTCTATGCCGAGAACGTGACTTGCGACTGCCAGGAGTGCGCCGACTTTGACTATATCACGGGCGCATGCGACATGGCGGCAAAGCAGGCCGGCAACAGCAACCCCAACCTCCCGCAGATTTACTGCAACGACGGCGCAAAGTGCCTGATGCCGCAGGGCAGGAGCGACACCCAGAATTTCCGCTGCGCCGACAGGTGCATGAGCGCGACAGCGTGCAAGCTGTGCAGCGACCCGTCCCACTCGGCGGACTCGTCGTTCTGCAGGATAACCCCCGTGGGCGGCTCGACGTTCGGCGCCTCGAAGTGCTACAGCAAGATAGACGACGACTACTGGGAATTCCTCGCAGGGCTCCTGCCCTCGGAGAAATGCTGCCTGCAAAGCGCGGACTCGGACAAGTCCGACGCGAAATACACCTACACGCTGATGACAGGCACCAAGCAGCAGTCGGAATTCCTGCAGTTCCCCGCGCACGGGGAGCAGAACATAGACTGCGGAAGGAGCCCTGACACCTCGGTGCTTACCTACTGCAACATACGCGTGCCGATTTCGCAGAAGCAAATCGCGTGCATGAAGATAAACGACGTGCAATGCCCGGCCAACCCCGACAGCCAGTTGTACATAGACTGAAGCGGGGCGCAAGGAAGGTTTTTATTGATTGGAATCCCGATTCCAGCGCTGGAAAAGCCCGGGGGTTTTTTCATCTATTGGCAGGGATTGCCCATGGTGTGCGGATGGCTCTGAAAAACATCTCATCGGCGGCTCGTGCCCTCCTTGCGCTCAGCCTGTTCCTCGCAATTTTCGCAGGGGGGCTGCACGCGGTGAACGGTTGCGCCTCCACAGGCACGCCGAACTGCGCGAACATAGGCAAGGAGTGCTGCACCACCCAGGGCGACCCAAGCTATGACAAGTGCGTCGCCGCGGACGACCTGTGCGTGACTTCCTGCGGGGCGGAAATCCCCGGAAGCGGCAGCTGCAACCCGCAAGGCACGCCCTCCTCATTCGACGAATGCACTGCCATCGAGCACGCATCCTGCTGCGGCAAGGCGGACGGTTGCACCTGGGACAACAGCGGCTGCCACATGGCGGCTGGCCACTACGTTGCCACCATAATGTGCAGCGAGCTGAACAACCAGCCCGACGGCTGCGGGATCTTCGAGGCCATCCAGGCATGCAGCTGGTCACAGCCCTCCTGCGCGCAATCCTCGCAGCTGTGCGGCGCAAGCAGCCCAATCAACCTCCAATGCTGCCCGGGCGCAGGCTCCTGCATCCAATCATCCGGGGCATGGAGGTGCTCGTGCCCGGGCGTGGGCGGCGACTGCAGCAGCAACGCCTGCTGCTCCGGGCTGACGTGCCAGCCTTCCAGCAAATTATGCTGCTATGCCTCGGGCGGCTCATGCACGCAGGGCGGCAGCCAATGCTGCCCGGGCTCGGCATGCAACGCCGCAGGCGCATGCGAGAAGTGCCCGGGCAAGGCATGCGCCTCCGCGTCGGACTGCTGCACGGGCTATGCCTGCGAGCCCAAGCCCAAGGGCTCGCCGACAAAGCTGTGCTGCATAGCCGACAACAGCGCAACCTCGTGCGCCTATGGCTCTGACTGCTGCAGCGGCATCTGCACCGGCCACGTCTGCCAGCCGGCCATGTGCGACGTCGTGCCCACCATCTCGTCCTATACCGACATCACGCTTGACCCGAAGTTCGGGGAGATAGACACATATACCTACAACCTGTCCGAGAAGGACTACGTCAAGACCGGGCTCCCGAACGCGTTCCTTTTCCTGGTCAACCTGACCGACCAGTCCAACATCAGAATTTGCTACACTGTCACGGACTCGACCGGGCACATGCAGATGACCTATGACCCGACCGCGCCTGGCTGCACCGACTACTGGTTCATCTTCTGCCCGGACGGCAAGGCAATCCAGAACGATGCGGACGGCCTCAAGGCGCGCGAAACCTGCCTGAACAGCACCAAGATAGACCATGCCACGCTCATCTACCCGGTTCCAACGGCATGCGAAGGCTCCCCGCCAGCCCCGAAAAGCTACCTTGACCACATACTCTCGCACAACGAACTATACTTTTGCAACAAGGTGACGAAAGACTACGCGCCGCTTTGCTGGCCCCTCATGCTCATACTCGGCCTGCTCCTGGGCGCTTCGTTTGCCGCCGGCAAGAACCCGTTCCACGCCTTTGACTTCTCCTCCCCGCGCATGAACAGGGGCAGGCAGTACTCCATGCGCGTGCAGAACAAGAGCTTTGACTTCCTCTCCTACCTCATGGGCGCTGCGACGACCGCCATGAGCGCGAAGAGCATGGCAAAGGCGCTCTCCAAGGGCGGGGGCGGCTTCGGCAATATGCTCAAGAACGAGGCAAGGGCGGCTTTCAACCCGGGCGCGGCAATTGATGGCCTGAAAGGCGGGATGTCCGGGCAGGCAGCATTGAACAAGGAGCTAAGGCAGGCCAACAAGGAACTTGCCGACGCAAACAAATCCGGCGACAAAGGCAGGATAGACGCGGCCCAGAAAAGGGTGGGCAATGCCCAAAAAGCGATTGCCATTTTCAAGGAAACAAGGAGCGCGATGAATGAATATAAGAAAGCCGACCGCGAGGCCAGGCGGAGCGAAGGCGATGCAAAAGCCAAGGCGATACAAAGGCGCGAAATCGCCAAGGGGAAACTGCAATCACTCTACCTGCAGTATGTGGCACTAAAATCAGACCTTGCGCCGTCAACGCCAAGGGTTGCCACATTTGATGAAGGCGGCGAAAGCGGCGGCAAGCCGTCATCCGCCACCAGCGTGGTGGGCACCTCCACCCAATCCAACAAGGTCG
>Ga0172370_10007644_pt1 | contig 13199 bp, 16 predicted proteins | sample LakKiv5m_FD_114538 | JGI IMG/M metagenome (GOLD analysis project Ga0172370, IMG submission 114538) | Freshwater microbial communities from Kabuno Bay, South-Kivu, Congo - kab_022012_11.5m | ecosystem: Environmental > Aquatic > Freshwater > Lake | place: Democratic Republic of the Congo...
AATCCTTTAAGAGCGACAGTTAGATTATTTGAGGCGACAGAAGGAACAATTTTGCCATTAATAAGAAAACCTCGTGGAGGTGTCAAACCGCTCCAAAAACTTGCAATGCTCACCTTTTTGGTTGTTGAGGTTGTAACATCAACAATAGGAACTACATCGGTTTTTATAACAGGTGTATAAGCATCTAACTCTGTTATCTTTTTATCGGCCACAAGATTAAATTAAACTCATAACTAATTTTATTTTATATTAAATTTTAAATTAAATATATATTATTTGTTATCATCTTTCTTTTCAAAAATTGTATATTCTTTTGTATCTTCTGTTATTTTATAACCATTTTTCAATAATTTATCTTTATGTATTAAATAATATTGATAAGATTTTTTGAAAATAGTTTGCTTATCTATCATATCATTTTTGTATCATAACTATATTATAGTTAAATTCTCAACCAAGTGGTCCAGAAAATAAAAATATTTTATTTGCTTGCCTATAAGGATTCAAAAGTCTTTTTATAGCTCTTGCTCCATGTAATCCTAGTTCAGTTATGGCGTCCTCCTCCGATTGATCGTTTTTATATGTCTCTTTAATAGAATCAATAGTATAACTTGAAAGCCTTATATCCTCGCCATTTGTTTTTCTATAAAGCTCCTCTACAATCATTACTGCAGCTCTTTTTATTGCGTTAGGTATAGTAATATAACCCGCTGTATAAACTACTGTCGCTACAGGTATAATTTGAGTAGCCGAGGGGTCAAAAACACAAATTCTAAGTGTTGGGACAGCTATATCAGAAAAGTATTCTAAATATCCTGCATCTTCATTAATTCGAATATAATCAACATCTAAATCTAATGTTTCTGTTGGTCCTTGCATTAATTGACAACTAGTTAAACTAATGATTGGTCGATGACTTAATTGAATATGAACCCCATTATGAACTTTATCTAAAACACATCTTCGTTTTTCAGTATAAATTGCATAATTAATTGAACCACCAAGATATGAATCTATAATATCAGTTGATCTATCAATATATTTTTGTAAAACAGTATCAGTAGGAGAAGTTGCTGTAATTTTATCATACGTTGTTTTTTGTCTTACCTCGTAAGGAGTAATATATCCTTCTCTAAGTGAAGATACGACTTCAAAATATTGAGTATGTTCGTAGGTTTCACTATTAATAACGAATCTCCAATAGGCAGTATAAATACCCAAAACACCAGTTTTATCAGCTGCAAGAGTGTAGTAATATCTACCTGTTGTTGATCCTGCAGTAGGTGTAACATTGGTTAAAATAATATTCCCATTTGGATCCCTAATTTCTCGAATAATGATAGAAGTAGGATTAGTTAGAACATTATTGTAATAAATATCTATTTCAATTTTATCACTACAATTTTGTAAGATCATGTCGAGCATTTTAATTTCCTCCTTTAAGGTTTTTTAATATAACCCTTAACTATTAACCATTTAATTTTCTGTTTTTTATTATCAGTAATATTTATTACACTAACTTTATTATAAGCAATTTCTTTTGCAATTATATAGCGATTTTTAATTTCAACTACCTTTATCTTATTATATCCTATTTCTTTAGTTCGTTCTTTAATATATGCAACTTCTTTGACTAATTCTTGTGTTCTTACTTTATCAATTATTTCAACAACTACGATTGTTTGAATTCGTGCCTTAGCAGTAATGGTTCTTTCTACTGATAATACTATAATATTTCCTTTTGTTTGTATAGATCTAGTTTGTTGTATATTAATTCGTCCTTTTCCATTGATATTTCTTATCTGGGTTTTTAATATATTTCCTTTTGTTGTAAATATTCTTATTCCAAAATTACTAATAAGTCCTTTTGCATTTATAGTGTGAGAACTACTTATTGTTATTCTAGCCTTAGCATTTATTGTTTTTGTTTCTCCTGTTTTTATTCTTCCCTTAGCATTAATGATTTTTATTTTTGTAGTTAAAATACTACCCTTTGCATTAATATTTACTTGTGTAGTATATTGAATTCTTCCTTTAGCAATTATCGTAATAGTTTCTATCTTTTTAACTGATCCTTTAGCAATTAATATAGAAGTTTCACTTTTTTTAATAGATCCTTTTGCTATTATTGAATTAGTTTCTATTACAGCTATTCTTCCTTTTGATATTATTGTCTGATTACCACTTTGAGTTATGTGTCCTTTAGCTTCTATTAAGGATAGAGAACTAGTTTGTATTCTTCCTTTTGCTTCTAAAGTAGAAGTTGTGCTTATTTGTATTCTTGCCTTAGAAATAAGAGTTTGTATACTACTTATTTCAATTCTTCCTAAAGAACTAATTGTTATTAAAGTAGATTTTTCAATTCTTCCTTTTGCTAAAATAGTTTGAATTGTTATAACATTTATTCTTCCTTTAGCACTTAAAACTTGATCTGTTGTTTTTTGAATTGCTGCTTTAGATTGAATTGTTCTTTCTATTTCTTTTTTAATATCTCCTCTTGCTTCAATATTTCGACTACCTGCAACATTAATTCGACCCTTAGCTTCAATATTTTTACTAGAAGTTGCTTTAATATTTCCCTTACTTTGAATAGTTTGAATAGAAAGAATAGTAATTCTTGCTTTTGCTTCTATGACACTACTTTCTTGTTTTCCAATACGACCAATGGCAATAATGTTTTGTGTAGTAGATTGAGTTATACGAGCCAATGCTTCAATTGTTTTTAGTGAAGTAATTTCAATTCGACCTTTACTTTCAATCAATTGTATAGAAGTTATTTCAACTCGTCCTTTAGCAATAGTAGTTTGAGAGAAACCTTGAGTTATTCTTCCTTTAACATCAATAGTTTGAATGATTCCCTGTTTAATATTGGCTTTAGCTGAAACTACTTGAATTAGTGTATTAACAATATTTCCTTTTGCTTCAATATTTTGAGATGTAGTAATTGTAATTCTTGCCTTAGATTCAATGGTTTTTTGACTACTTGCTTCTATTCGTCCTTTAGAATCTACTATTTGAGAAGAAAATATTTGAATTCGTGCTTTAACTTCTATAGTTTGATTAGAACCTATTTGAATTCGTCCCTTTGCTATTAAATCTTTAGTTTCAATATTTACTATATTTCCTTTAGCTTCTATATTTTGTTCTTCTGAAGTTTCAATTAAACCTTTTGCACTTATTGTTTGTATAGAAAATATTTCTATTCTTGCTTTTGAGATTACAGTTTGAATTGAAAATATCTCTATTCTTCCTTTAGAAATAACTGTTTGTTCATTACTTGTTTGTATTCTTCCCTTAGAAGTTATTGATTGACTACTTAATATTCCTATTCTTCCTTTAGCACTAATAGTATTTATTTGTGTAGTAAGAATATTTCCTTTAGACTGAATTGTTTGAGAAGAACTTATTGTTATTCTACCTTTTACTTGGATAGTTGATTCAGTACTTGTTTCAATTCTTCCTTTACCTTCAATTGTTTGAGAACTGCTTATTTCAATTAAACCCTTTGCTTCAATACTTGATGAATTTGTTTGTTCTATTCTTGCTAATGCTGTTACAGTTTCAAAAATTGAAATTAGAATAGATCCTTTTGCTTGAATTGTTTTAATACTTTCTTTTTCTATTCTTCCTTTTGTTATTATTTCTTGAATTGAACCAATCTGGATTCTACCCTTAGAAGTAATTGTTTGTTCACTTTCCTTAAGTAATGAAGCTTTTGAAATTACTGTTTGAGTTGAAAAAATAGTTATTCTTCCCTTAGAATCGACTGTTTGGACTGAAATTACCTGAATAGACCCTTTAGCGCTAAGGCTTACTAATGCTGTTTTTGATATATTTCCCTTAGCAGTGATTTCTTGAGTCAAAAATTGCTCAATTCGACCTTTAGAATTGATTGTTCTGACAGTTCCAATCGAAAGGATACTACTTTTAGCACTTATGGTAAATGATTGCGAAACCTGAATTCGTCCTTTTACCTCAATTTCTTGACTTTCTGACACCTTTATAGAACTTTTAGTTATTATTGACTGAATTGAGATGGTTTCAATTCGTCCCTTTGCAGTTAAGATTGAACTACTGCCTTGTTCTATGCGTCCCTTAGATATTATAGTTTGACTTGATTGTTGTTCAATTCTTCCTTTTGTTGTAAAAGTTTGAACAATTGTATTTTGAATGTTTCCTTTTGTAGTTAGATTTTGTTGATTACTTATTTCAATCCTTCCTTTAGCAATTATTATCTGTATTGTTGAAATTTGAACTCTACTTTTTGCTTGAATAGTTCGTATTATTGTTGATTCTATTCGAGTTTTTGCTGTAAGAGTTTTAGTTAATCCTATTTGGATTCGTCCTTTGCTAATTATGTTTTTAATTTTTGTTGTCTTAATATTCGCTTTTGAAATAAGAGTTGTAGTAACATACCATAAATTCTCAAGAAGAATTTTATCTTCAGTTTCTTGTAATAGATAATCGCCAGTTTCTAGTAAAAGTTTGTAATAAGTAATCATTATTTAACACCTCCTCTTACTGTATGGATTATAAAAGCATTACTAACACTTCTCATATCAGTAATACTCTGCGTAGCAGTTGTGTTCCCAGCAGTTATCTGTTTATTTCCTCTCTCTACTGTTATTGCCATATATTTGCTTAAAAAAAAATCTAGTATCAAACTACAACTGTAGTCTTAAACTAGATCTCTATTTAGGAAAGATTGCCTTATAATGACTTGAAGCCTTGTTGTTCAGGAGTAGGAGGAATACCTAAATGACCTTCTTCATTTATAAGTAAGACGTGTTTTTCATGCTTATCATCAACTTCTGCTTCCCAGCCCAGCTCATAGATAATTTCTACATTCATTCCAAAACCAGATGGACCAGGTACAAAATCACGCCTTACATGTCTTAAAAAGATCAATTTAGCTTTATTTCCCCAAGAAGATACAATTTTTTTATTAATGAGAGAAAGACCAAGAGATATTGAAGTTTTTCCATTATAAAGCTCTTTAAAGACTTTATTATCTAAAAGGAACATTCCTGTTTCTAGATTTATCTGGACAGGATATAAATGTGGTCTTTTAGGAACTAAAACAAATTCATATATTTTCTCTTGATCGATATGTCCAAAATGATAAACTAACTGTTTTTCTTCATCATATTCATTTAATTCAGTCCCATCTTTATATTTTGCTTTCCATTCATAAACCAACTCTTTACGAGTTTTTATTTCTTCTTCAGTTAGTTTTTTTGGTTCATTAGCCATAGATTGTATTCTTCCTGAACAACTCAGGTGCATTGGATTGCAATGACCTAAACTTTAACTTTTACTTTTTAGCTTCCTCAAACTGACTTACAGGAAAGTCAATAGGTGGACAGTCTTTTTGTAATACCCTAACGATGTCTGTTTCCTTATTATAAAACAGACTTATATCTGCTTTGGCAAACTCCTTTTTGGCTTTGTCTAAGAGTTTGTCATTTCCTGTTCGCAGACCTTTAACAGCTGTTTGCATTAAGGAAACAAATGTTTCATCTTTAGGATGTATTGGAATATATTTAGCCATAGATTTCTTTTACTAATTGTTAATTTTGATTCGATCAGCATAGTGTGGACATTCTTTTCCTGTCCACTTAGCATAATTACAGTTCGCACAAAGAACCTGAAATCCAGGTGGAAAATTATTACGTTTTATCCAGGCGTAAAGTCCATTTCCTCCTGTTTTTAAAGATTTTCTTTGTTGGTTTCCACCTCCATTTATATGGTCAAGTGTAAGAAATTCGAAGATTGATTCTTCGCAGCATTTACACTTAGGTGGATTACCGCCATAGTGAGATATTATTTCATATCTCAATTCTCTATAGTATTTTCTTTGTTGAGAATGGAATCTTTCAGGATTCTTTTTTCTCCATTCTCTCATATATTCTTTGTGCTTTTCTCTGTAAGCTATGCCTTTTTCTGTTTTATTCCAAGTTCTTACATATTTTGTATGTTTGCTTGGATTTTCTTTTAACCATCTACTCATACTACGATTATATCAATTAGTTTTCATTTTATCAATGAAATCTAATTCTCATCGTAAGTTAAAGTAAAGGTGAAGCTACTAGTATCCCCAGAATTTGCTGCAGTTGTTGTCTGCATTTGCATTACGATGTAATCTGAGAAACCAGCGGCAGTTATACTACCAGCAAGACTTCCTCCAAACGATACGTTTGCTGAACCTGGGGATGCTGTTGGAACATCAGCTGTGGCAATAGTACTTGCTCCTGTTACTGGAGTAACATAAGCAGTTGTAACACCATCCCATTTAATACTTACTCCTGAATCAGGACCACCTGCAGAATTCCAAAATTTAGCATTTTGTACTTTATTGAATGAGCCTGTGAAATGTCCTTTTAACCAAACTTCATACGAGTTGTTACCCGCTGTGATTGGATAAGACGTATAATCCGCTGCTGATTCTAGAGAATTGCTTGTCTTAAAATTAAAAAGATTTCCAGAAACACCCAAATCTGCTGTTGTTGAGGAACCTGAATCTCCATACTCTCCCCACCAATTATATGTTGCAGCCATAGTTTATCTTTTTGATTAAATTAATAATGATTTCTACCACTTATTCTTAAAACTTACTACTCGATAATAGAATTGTAACCATTCTCCTATATGCTTGTCAATAGTATTTTGTTCATACCAATCGTGATTATTCTTGCCCATTCTTTTTCTTAATTCTTCATCCTTGATAAGAAGCTCTAAAGCATCAAACCATTCTTTACCAGTTGACGCTAGAAAGCCAGTATATCCTTCCTTCACACTCTCCTTGTAAGGAGTCATATTTGTTGCTATTACTGGTACACCTAACGCTGCATACTCCTTAATTTTAAGGTCTGACTTACCTTGATTAAAACCAGTTTCAATCAGCGGTGCTACCGCCATATCAAATGCGCATTCTTTTAACTTGCTTGGATAGTAGAGTAAATCTATACCAGGAATCTTTTCTAACTGACCTGCTTGTTTACAATGTGAACAAACAGAAGTGTTAGAAGCCATATTTTGAAATAAGTTTTTACCTTGATTGCTTTCTCCAAAATATCCCATCATACAAAAATGAACCTGAGGATACTTTTGGCAGATTTTAGTAATTACTTCTTCAATTAGCTGTAAATCATGATAATGACTTCCTGCTCCTGCCCAACCTATTCTGATTATACCACTATTCTTTTTTTTATAATAGTTATCCCAATGTGTGGCAGTCCAAGCAGGAGTATCCCAAATTTGTTTATCAAGATAATTAGGTAAAGCTTCAATAACAGGATTCCAAAGACTATATTCATTTCTTAATCGTGGTGTAGAAACTTGCATAGCATCACATTTCTGCATTATTTTTAAAGCTCTACCTAAATGAGGACCCATAGGACTCCAAAAGTCATAAGCAGGATTCCAAGGAGAAATTCCTTGTAAATAATCATCTATTTCATAAATAATCTTTTTACCCAAAGAATGTGCTTGATCTATTGCTTCAAAAGCTTTAATATCTGAATTTCTTTGAATTACAATTAGATGAGCCCATTCAACCATTTGCCAGTTCCAACCAAAATTAAGTTGAATATCTGCTAAATTTTGTCTTTTAATTTCATTAGCTGGAACCATCATGCGATAAAATCCACAACCTTTATTATCTTGAGGCAGAAAGAGAATTCTTAATCTTTCTGGACTATGAACTTCATTTCCCATATTTAAATATTTGTTCGAGAATTTTTACAGAATTCTCCCAGCTTAAACTTTTAACTGTTTCTAAACCTCCCACTATTAATTTATTTCTTAACTGTTTGTCTTTTATTAATAATTCTAATTTATCTTTAATTTCTTCATTCTTATTAAATATTAAACAATTTATATTATCTTTACAAAACATTTTTGAACCTCTAGTTTGACTTGTTAGAACAGCACAACCACAAGCCATTGCTTGTGCTTGAAGTTCTGCAGTTCCATCTTCTGAATATGCTTTTATTAAAATATCACAAGAAGATAATACTTTACGAATTGCGTAAATATTTAGATTTTGCCAATGCTTATCTGATTTGATCGTTTTTTTTGTATCACTCATTGTCCATAATTCATATCCATGTAATAGAGAAAGTGCTTTATTAATTTCTCCTATATTTTTCCAAGGCATTAGATTTCCTTCAACAAGTATTCTTATCTTATCTCCTTTTAAAAATGTAAGTTCAGGAAAATAATGTTTAATATTGATTCCAATAGGAATAGTTGTTGCTTTACGTTTATATTGTTCTCTAAGCATTCTTGTAAATAAAGTATTTGTTGTTAAATAATGTAAAGGAAGCATATATGTCTTTTCTATGTATTGTTGTTGAGTTTTATATTCAATTTCAAGTCTGTCATTATCTAAATTTGGATAATTTACCTTAAAAACCTCTTTACTATAGAAAGTACGTTGATCGTCAGTTAGAAAATAGAATTTCTTTGCTTTAGTATCTAATTCATTAATATAGTAAGCACTTACTGGATAATATCCAATAATAGCGTCAGCCTCTTTAATAAAATCTTTAAGTTCGTTTATTGGTGTAGGAGTTATAGTCAAAGGAAAGAAATCAACATTTATTATTTCATCTAAAGAAGTTATCTTAACATTATGACCTTTAAAAGTAAGATTATTAGCAATTTCAAATAATACTGATCCACCACTAACCCTCAACGAGGGCATTAATATCAATACCTTCATATTCTTTTACTATACCTAATTTTTAGAATAATACAGCTATAGTTATTAAAACCTCAACACCAGTTCCATTATAAAAAGATAATCTATTTAAACCTCGACCAAATTCAAATTGGTGTTGATTACTATCTAATAGTAAATCTTCATCATTAGCAGCTTCTGTTGAAGTAGGACTAGTTGCTAAGAACCAAACACCAGAAATAGGTGATTTATCAGATTTTTTAACAACTTGAATTCTTACTTCATATTCACTACCAACAACATCATTTAATTCTAATTCATCATGTGCTGTATTAACTAAATCAAGTACGTATGTTTTATAATTTCCAGCGATTAACATATTTATTAAAAATTAATTTTTTTTACCTTCCCATTTATCAGGATGGTTAAATCTAATATGAGCAGATAATCCAGCTTTAGATTTAGGTTCTGCTCCACAATACTGACACTTATAGCCTTGTAATTTTTCCTGAGCAACTCTTACTTTTCTTTCTCCTACATTGGTAAGTTTTGTTTTAGCTCCAACTATAAAATATTCACCTGGATTAAACTTAACCAAATATTCTGCCCATTTCAATGGCATTTCAGCCTTAAAATCTCTAAAAATAACAGAACGTGTTATTTCTCTTGGATCTGCCTCTCCTGTTTTAGGATCAATTATATTGATAACAACAGGCACAGATTCGTTATTTATTGTTTTACTTTTGACTATAACTAAGTCTTTCATATTTTTATCCTCCTATAAACTATAAACTTTATAACTAAATTTAGTATAGCATTATCTTTTGTAAAGAACAAGTGTTAAAAAAGCACATTATCTCTGTCTAATTGCATAATTACGAAAAGGGGCAAATCTTTTAATTTCTACTAACTTATTATATTATGAAAAGAAAAATATGAAAAGAGGGCATTATTTCTAATGCCCCCTCTTCGTTTAACTTTTACTATTTGTTTGTTTAAATTGAGTTTAACCTAAATTCTTGACAACTACTTGCCATTGAGGAACTCGCACTTCCAAAACTATATTCCAGACGATTGTTTGCGTTTCCGCAAGGTCTAGTCCACGATAAGTTGGAAGTCTATACATAGGCTCTGACTGAGCAAGGGCGATTTCATCCATTGTAACGATGAAAACGTCTGTGTTAGGAGTATTTGGTGAGTTAGCTGCTACTAAGAAGGGATCGAGAACGATCTCAACTGGTCCTGCGAAGGACATGTAACGAGCTACATTATAACCAAAAGTCATTCCTGCACTTGGGTCGTTATAAACAACTTTATTTGCCCATAGAGCTGCGAAATCTCTCAAATCTTTTGCCCCCATAAATAAATGGGTTGGCTGACCACCTTTATCGACAATAACCTGAATACCATTATCAATATAAGTCTGTGATACTGGGTTTCCAGATGCATTGATTGTGTTATCAGCACCAGCATAATCAGCAATTAACTTGTACAAGCCTGTGAAGTCATTAGGAGTCGATCCATCATGGTTTCCATAGAAAATTTTCTCTTCTACGTCATGAAGGATTTTTCGCATTCCTTTTTCCAAATGAAGATTCATTAGGTCAAAGTAATCACTCGCTGCCCACTGCGCTAAATCACAGACCTTCACGCTTGTAGCGTAGGTTTTGATTTGAGCAGAGTAACGAGTAAGAGTTGCATCATTCTCCAATGGAGTACCACACTCTGCGACAGCAGTATCATTGCTACCAAGTGCAGTAACCATATCCCACTCATGAGTTTTACCATTTGCAGCCACTTTTGCAACTCTATCCAAGAATGGTGTATTTCTTTTGGTTATATCACCAATCTGTGTGTCAAGATGCTCTCTTTGTGCAAAAGCACCAGAGGTTGTGGTGTAAATAGCGTCTTTCATGAGCATTTTTGCAGCCTCATCAACGCCAGCACCCGCATTTGCCGATTTTTCTAGAAGCTTAGCAGCTTCAAGTAAGGTTTTTCTCAATTGAGCTTGAGTGTCCATACTTGTTTTTCTATAAGTATCGAATTAATAATTTATAATATTTCTTAGACTATTACTGACTCTGAATTTTTTGACTGTATTCTGCTCTGAGTTTTTGAATCTCAGCGAATAAGTTTGGACTACCTGCATGGCTTTTTCTCAAGTCTGCAACTTTCTGATCCAATTCTTTCTTTAAGGTTTTGGCATCTATGACTGGTTTGTCATCATCACCTATACCCTTATCGATTTCTTCAACAGTTTTACGACCAGCTGGTTGTTTCTCAAGTTCTTCGATTCTCTTTATAAGAGCTTCGTTTGTTGAGACTACCTGTTTAACCTGTTCTGCAACAGTTTTTAACAAGTTTGCTGTTTCGTCTTCTGCTTTCTTTTCTTTTAAAGGTTCTTCAGGTTTTTTTTCCTCAGATTTTTCTTCGGATTTAACCTCTGGTTCCTTTTTTTCTTCGCTTTCTTTAGCAGTCGTGTCCCCCGTATCCTTTGGTTTATCTTCAGATTTACCTACAGCAGTGCATTTGCCATCTTTTATCTGGCCTTTCTCACCACTTGGTAACATGCATTCATCACCATCTTTTGGTGTTGTTTTCTCAGCTTCGCCTTCAGCTGGTTTAGCTTTTTCAGCTCCATCTTCAGGTTTTACTGGTGCATCTTTCTTATTGTCTTCCTTAGGCTCATTCTCTGGTGTTGCTGGAGTTTCAACTACTTCACCTTCGGGTTTGGTTGTAGTTTCATCCTTTTTTAAGGATTTATCAGCTTCCAGTGAGTTTTTGTTTTCCATAGGAAACATTTTTTGTAAAATTAATAACTGTTCATCTGTAATAACATATTTTAAAGCTTTTTCAGTTAATTCTAGAAGTAAATCTGCTTCTAGATTTTGTACTGTTCTTACTATCTGTCTTGCCAATTCTTTTAATGCTTTATTTTTCTTATCTTTTTCTAAATCTTCTTCTTTAGGAGTTTCTTTTTTATCTTCTGTTTTTTCAGGTTTTTCTTTTTCCTCTAATTTTTTAATAAGAGTTTTACTGTCTTTTTCAATTGATTTAGCAATTGCTCCTACCCAAGTTTTTGGATTAGCAGGGCTTGATGTAACTGCTATATGATCTAATTGAATATTTTTATAGTGTCTAACCCATTTAGTTTCAATTTCTCCTGTTTCTTCGTTCTTAAATTCTTCTTTTACCATTTCATATTCTTTAACATAACCACCAATAGAAAGTCCAAGTTTCTTATTAAGGTCTGTAATTGCATACCAAAGATCTCCTGCCTTACTCATTTCATTTAATTTAGCTTCAAGGAGAAGCTGATTTTCTTCTGAAACTTCAAGTTTAGAAATATCACCTAATTCACTCTGCCAAGAAGTATCATGTTCTGCATTAAGTTTAATTATATGATATTTAAGAGAGTCGGCCATTGTTTTTATTGCTGAGGGATCCATTCTGTCTCCATGAAGATCTAAATCAGTAGAAGAAGCAACTCCTTCGACATACTTAACTTCTTTTTCTTGACCATCTTTTGTTTTTTCAACAGCTACCCTAGTCTTTATAATAGGTAGTGTGAATTTAAAATGTTCAAATGTTTTAGTAGTATTATCCATAAATTTTTAAATTTTTAATTTGAAACTACTTAAGTGTAAATAATTTTTTATATTCTTTTGAATTATAAACTTTAAATGGTTTATAATCAAATCTTCCTTCTTTTCCTGCACACCAGTCTTCTAGAGTCATGAATGGTGGTAGACTCTTATCATTTGTGGGACACCAAGGTATATCTTTTGAAGTCATTTTCAAAAAGTCTTGTGCGTCTCTATTGTCGACTTCTGTCACAAAACGCTTTTTGAATATATACTTCTTCTTTGTTGTCGAACCCTTTAGTGATATTGTTAAGCGGTATCCACAATTATAGATTAAGAACATATCTTAACATAAAAAAGAGTTCCGCAAACCTCTTCTGTGAAGAAGACTATTACTGGAACTCTTGACTATAACTATAAACAAGTATAAAGAGTAAATACCTCCTTGTCAATACTTTCTTAAAGAATACTATTAACCTTTCTTATTTACAAGGGTATTCACCATTCCCATTTCTGCTGTTTCTTGAGATCCACAGTTGGGACACTCTAATCGAACACTCTTTATAAACTTGTTTGAAACAGTTTTTTTGAACTCTGACTTACAATTATTGCAATAATATTTTTTAAACATCTAGCACCTCCTAAATGATTTTAGTCTTTTCAATTGTTTTTCGCAACATGAAATAGTCTTTATATTTTTTTTCTTGACCAAGAGTAGTATCCATATGTCTTATTATAACATCTTCCTTATATCCAAATTTATATCCTTTTAAATAAAGCCTAAAACAAACAGTCATATCCATATTACTATGATAAGGGGTTGGGAACTCTAATACTCCAATATCTTCTTTCCATGTCTTAGCTAATCCAATCATACAAATACCACCAATTGCAGGAGTAAATCCTATATTGCTCTCTTTATCATATCCAAC
>Ga0172370_10007650_pt1 | contig 13194 bp, 7 predicted proteins | sample LakKiv5m_FD_114538 | JGI IMG/M metagenome (GOLD analysis project Ga0172370, IMG submission 114538) | Freshwater microbial communities from Kabuno Bay, South-Kivu, Congo - kab_022012_11.5m | ecosystem: Environmental > Aquatic > Freshwater > Lake | place: Democratic Republic of the Congo...
ATATTTTTATTATATCTTGTGTTTTATTAATAATTTCTAAATCAATTATCCAACCAGAATATGTAGGATCAAACTTAATATCTTTAATTATTATATCTTCTAATAATTCAGAATTTTCATAAACAATGCCTTTCATTAAATCTTTATCCTGTTCTCTTTTTATATTTTCTACAAAATCTTTAATTAAAATAGGAATTATTGTTTTTATGCTTTCTAAAGAATTATTAGAATAAACGCCGTATAAATTAAGTAATGTAGTTCCTAACTCTAAATTAAAAAAATCAGAGCCTTTAGCTGTTAACAACAATTTTACTATTCGTTGTGCTAATGCATTTTTTCCAGAAAATGCTGAAAATGTTCCAACATTAGGTAGTACTGCTCCACTTTCATTAAGATTGATAATACTTATATCTCGCATTAGTAAATACTTCCTATTTTACTTATACTTGTGCTAAGATTAAAAGGTTCAATTTTTGGAGCAGGTTTTGTTAATAATTCTGCCTTTTTCTTAATATTATTTTTTGTAGTATTAACTTTCATTTTTAATATATCCACTGTTTCAGAAACACTTGAGATTGCTTCTTTAACTTCCCTTTGTATAGATTGAATTTTTTGCATGTCTGGAGCAAGGTTATATGGATTTAATTTCATTGCATTAGTCAGACTATCTAAATAAGGTATATCACTGGTATCTACTAAATCTTTTATACAATCCATTGATTTTACTGCAGCATCCAACTCTCTTACCCCCTGCATAATATCTAAAGTTCCTTTAACAGCTCCTTGTAATAAATTACTTGCTGTTTGGCCAAATATCTTATTTTGCCCTAAAGTATTTAATAAATTATCTACTTTTGCTTTTGTTTCCATAAAAGTAGAACTACTTTCTAATGTCTTAATATAATCATTACAAAGAGATAATTCAATAGAGTCCGTGTTTATTTGTTTTTGCCACAATATTTTAATAGCCTGAAGATTATTAATTATAGCAGTAATTGTTTTAGGTTTAGATAATAGTAAAGCATTTAAATTTAGCATTCCTAAATTCTTTTGTGCTATAGTAAAGGCACGATCTACTGGAATAGTACGCGCTTTATTTTCATTTTTATCCCATGTATTTTCTATTATTTGTTTTTTTAATTGATTTAATATTTTTGTTGCTATTTGTTCTAATTCAATTAAATTATAACCAGACTTATCATGTAATATAGTTTTTAATTTATTAGCTTCACTTATTAGTTTGACAGAAATACTTGTTTTATTAAATAAAGTAGTTGTATTACTAATAGTACTATTAGTACTAGTATCAAGCATCTCTTGTATTTCTTCTGTATTTTCTTCCAATTCTTTTATTACATCTCTAATTATAGTTAATTGCATTGAACCAAAAAATATTAAATTATCCCAATTAGTAGGGAACATCAAAATTCCAGCTTCTATTATTTTTATATTATCAGAAATAGTTCGAGTAGTTAAATATTTAGTTTCTTTATCAGTAAAAAATGGATTTTTCGATGCATCTGATATAGTTTTTAAATTAATACCATTCATACTTACAGGATTTAAATTTCTTTGTGCTAGTAAGTCATTAATACTTAATTCTACACCAGTAGCTTTTTCTGTATTCATAACTTTACTAAAAAGCCCATTTTTTAGCCCAGCTTTATCTGATAAATTTTCTATTGTTTTATCTATATCATTAATTATATTTGTCCACACAGGAATTTTCTCTAATAATATACTTGCAGAGCTAGAAAACATTTGTTGTAAAACAAATTCACGTAGTATAATTGGAAGTTCAGGAATTATTTCACTTAAAATATTCATTAAACGCCTAATATTGTTTTGTTTTCTAACTGCTGCTTCATTTGTTAAATCACCAGCCTCATCAGTTAAAAACCGATCGTGCAATTCTTTTTGTAAATCAATAAAATAACTTATCCACAATTCAAGTTGTGTATTAAAAATATTTTTATGTTTAGGGTGTTTAGTATTTAAGTTATATTTTTCTTCTATAGCCGTTAAATTTGAACTTGTGTTTGTATTTAAAAAATATTTGTTTGTTAAAGCATTTGCTGCATCTAAAACATTACGTTGTGCTGAACTAATAGCTGGTTTACTAGCTACTCTAATTTGTTTATCATCGATTGATATTCTATTATCTTCCGCTATTAATATATTTTTAGCAGCTGTAATATACTTAATAGCTAACCTAAACTCTGATTTATTAAAGTCATCATTTTTTATTTTTTTAAGTAGATTTACATACCAATTAAAAAATTGAATTATATTATCTATTTCATTTAATAATATACCTAATAAAGTAATTCTTTGTTGTAATTTATTGCGTAACTGTACAACTAAATAGTATTGAAAAACCAACTCTGCCCCATTTATGGCAGCTAGTGCAGCTACTAATACTGACATAACTGCACCTACTACGCTATTTATTATCCCTGTAGCAATTATGTCTAATACAGCAACCGCTGTTGTTCCTATAAGCGCTGCAACCAGTATTGCAACTGTAGCTAAAAAATTACCTCCAATTTTAAATGCAAGCCCGTCAAAAATTTTTACAATATCTTTTTTCACCTTGTTTATAGATTTCATAATATTTTCAAAAAATTTTTCTGGATCACATGGCCCTTTAGGCAAGGCTATAGCATTTGTATCGGCTTGTTCAAAGCCAGTCGTATTTATACCAAAAGCCTCATTTGCAAGTATAGTTGGGTATTTTGCCATTATGACAACTCCTTAATTTGTTTAGCTAAAGCTGTTTTACGTTTTTTTAACTCCATTTCACTTATTTTTAAAGATGCTGCAATTTCTTTTCCTTTCTTTTTTGGATTACCATATAGTCCTAATGTATATTCTAATATTTTTTTATCAATAGGATCTGCATCAAAATATACAAAATCAATAGCTTCTTTTATTTTAGGATCATAGGATAAAGGTGCAACAAATTCATAAAAGCCTGTTTCATCATTTTCTGCAGTTATACTTGTAGATAAATCATTTCTTAATTCTGTTTGTAATCTATCTATTTCTTCTATACTAATATCCATTGCATCAGCAAGTTCATATGCTGTAGGGGCCCTTCCTTTGTCTGCTTCTAAATTGGCATATACTGTTTTATATTTACCAATAAGCAATGCCCTTGGTTCAGGAATATGGCCTACATTTTGATAATTAGTAACAAAACGAGAAAGTTTTTGTAAATAATTAATAACATGCGTATTTAATTGTGATTTAGTTGGATCATAGGTATCTATTGCTTGTGCTGCTAACCTCTGTCCTTCTAATTTAACTGCTATAGGCGGTAATCCAGATGCTGCGAATTTATTTGATTGTGATACAATAAGAGGTGTTAATGAATTAATAAGCTCTTTTTTTGCATCTATATCTCCAGTTTTATACTTATTAAATAATTCTATCTCTCTATTTTTATATTGTTCGATCATATCATACCTTTTCATTATATAACATATTTATTTTAAAAATAATTAATTTAAGTTTAAGTAGCCCTAACTGCGTTAAATAAGCTTTTATAGCTTCTACAGTCTGTTCATCTGATATGCCCTGTTCGTTAGGTACATTTTGTATATCATTTAAAATGTCGTTATTTATACCTATACTATTAGTTTTTAGTTTACTAACAATATTAGTAAAATACTTTACTAATTTATTTAAAAACCCTTTTGCCGCATCCATAGGTTTCCCATTCTTTTTTAACATCTTTATAAACTGCGCGTGTTCTAATATATATAAGCTCTCTGAACTTCCAAACAAGTCAAAAAATTCATCTTCATACTCAAATTTCTGTTCATTAGTATCTATTTGTCTATTACGTAAATTAAACGTATTTTCAATTTTACTGATAATATCATCTATAAATATTATATTGTCAGTGGTATTTTTATTATAAAAACTTTTTAGTCTAGTATCGGTAAGAACCTTATCTAAAAGTAAGTCGTGTTTTATTACAACCCAAGCCATAGAAAACTGTGCCATTTTATCAGTTGCCGAACTATATTCTGCATGAAAATTAATAGGATATCCTTCTATACTATGATTAAGAACTTTTAAAATAGCAATTGAGTTGTTTTCAATTAATTTACTTCCTCTTAAAACATTATTATACATATCTATTAATCCTGATTGATGATAATATTGCCCCGGATCATTTAAATCAGTTGAAGAAAAATCTACTGCTACTCCTTGTAATTGATAAACTTTTGCGCTGTCCCCAAAAAATGATACATTAGCAGATTTAAAATTTTCTAACAATTGTACTCTTTCTTTAAAATTAATTGATAACCCTGTTAAATAAAAATTATTAGTAATATTGGTTATTTTTGAATCAATGATAGATTTAACATAAATAAATGCTCCTATACCATTATCAGAGGAACTAATAATTTCTGCTAAACTGTCAGGATTAGCTTTTGGTTTTAATGAAGTGAGTAAAGAAGTATCACTATTGTCCTTTACTCGTATAGCAGTATTTCGTGGTTCTATCAAATCATTAGGAACAGAATTATCTAAATTCATAATTAATTACCTACTAATATTTCATTTTTTTTATTTAATGATGTATACTCTTTTATAATTTGTTGAATATGGGCACGCCTTGTTGTATTATAAGGTCTAAAAATATTATATTTATCTTGAACATCTACATTATTTAAAAATTGATAGTCCGATTCTATACTACTTTTAGGGTTAGGGTTGAGAATAGTTGCAATATCTTCTTTTGATAATAAATCATCCATCGTAACAAGAGTCGAGATTAGTTCATCTCTAGAGAAACCCTCTTGTAATATACATCTTAAATCCTTACTATTTTTTTTCCACCCTTCAAAAGTATTGTCATCCAAAAATAATTGAGTATCTATAGACGTTAAGTAATTATCTTTTGTTACTAAATGTCTTGACGTCAAGCTATTTATAGCAGCGATATCATTATGTGTATGGGCTTTTTTAAAACTTGATATAGCTAAATATAAAAGTTTTGTATTATACAGCTCTAATTCTAAATCTTTATTATTAGTTTTAAATTCATCTAAATCTTTTGAATCTATATACCTTATTATTGAATAGTTTATCTTGTTTCCCCCATTATCATCAATATAAGCATCGTTATTATATAATTTTTGGTCTAATAAAAATTTACCAATTTCTGACTTTTTAAGTAAACCCCCAATTGTAAATAATGGGTATACTTCACTCCCAATATTCTCCATACTATAATATTCAGGCTTGTACATTAATGGGTTTGCCCCTAATACACCACCAGATACAAAATCAGATACAACAAACGAATCTAATTTATCTTTATCTTTATCTTTATCTTCACTAGTGCTAGGATCTTTAGAAAAAACATCTTTACTCTCATCGAAAATTATTCTACAATTACGTAATGTGTAAGAAGCCATGGCTTGGCCATCTGCTTTAATACTTGTTCCCATAGCAGCAAGTATTCCAACTATTGTAGGTTTTCCAGGTTCAAATATCATTGCTGGTAACCCAACTATTCTGTAAGGACTCCATTCAGCTGTAATTTGCACAGCTCTTTGCCCGTACTTTAAATTTAGATAATCATTTAATACAAAATTTCTTAATGACGGATGTATATCTTTTTTGTCATTAGAATTTAAAGGCTGTGTAGGTGTTTTATCGGCTAGAGATTGTACTCTTTTATTTTCTTGTAATGCTCTAACAATAGCCCCATCATGATTTACTACTTTTAATACAACACCTTTATAAGATTCTTCATCCGTATATTTTGAAGACACAGCTGTTCTTTTCGCTTTCGAGTAGTGTAATTGTACATCAGGAACTACTGTAATTGGCATCATATTACCTGGAATTGCGGAATCTAAAAAAGAATAGTTTAGTTGACCTATTACTCGTGTAGGTTCTGAAAGAAAGTCATGAGAAAAATTAATTGATGAGACCTGCTCTGGAAAAAAAATGTTACTTAATATTGGAGGACCGGATTCAAAATCAGGCATAAGTACCATTCTTATCGGCCTTTCTATATTTAGATCATCATGTGCTACATGAAAGTATCTTGCTGAAATTGGGCATGCGGGTATTATAAATTTATACCCCATGAATTGTAAAAATTGTTGTATCAAATTCATTAACAAATAAATATTGTCTGAACCTGTTGGTGATTGATTCATTTCATTAAACATATTATTCATGGCTTGCCAAGTTACTTTTAAATCAAAGCCAGTTGCTTTATTTGGAAGTACAACTACTGATTGCCCAAGTTTATAAGAAACTGAATTAATACCATAATATACGTCTGATTGTATAAAATACCGGTTTAGTTCTCTAATAAATTCAATAAAATTCCCTTTATATGCTTGAGTATTTTTTGTTGTTAAATGCTTAGCTAAAGTATTTGCTATATCACCAAAGGTTGCAAGTTCTTTTATTTGATCTAAAGTCCCATCATAAATGTCGGAACTTTTTTCAGAATTTTCAGTACTTTTAGAACTTGAATTAATCATTGCATTTCGAGTAAAAAGTGGTTTATCATCAGATGTTTTTAATGTATTATCGATTCGTATATGAACTTTATGATTTAATTCTGCATCATTTCTAGCTGTAGTAATAAGTGCGGTATTTGGTCTTAAAGTAGCACTGTGCATTTCAGCTAATAAAGACATTGCATTAAATGTTACTATACTTCCACTTGAAGATTTGTTATAAGACATTCGTGTTATTTTTCCTTCAAATATTAAGATACTTTTTTCTTCAAAAGTGTTAGTAGTATACATCTTAGTATCAAATAAAATGAATATTTGTACAATAGTGCCTGGAAGTATACGTAATATACTAGGAGTTGCTGCAAAAATTATTTGTGCTGAAGGTAGAGTATTTTCACTTTCAGATATGTCAATGCTGTTAAAAGTAGGAATTTTAACTCCTTCTAAATATAACTCAACTTCTTTTATTAAATTTGTAACATTTGTCATTTGAAATAGTCTTTTACAGAGCTTGGTTTTTTTACTTCAACACTAACTTTTATTCTATTATTACCGTCTATTACTGGAGCAAGTCTCTTATCTATAAATTCCCATATTTTGTTTGGAATTTTTTTGCTATAAAAGTCTTGCACTTCTGCTGTACTAATATCATTACCAGTCTTCTCTTTATAATATTTTTGAACTCTTTTTATTGCCTGATCATCACCCATTATAATTTTTGAAACATCGTCATGAAAAAGTTCATATTTTGCTATACGGTCCTCTATCATTTTTTTTCTTATTTCAGCAGTACTTAAATTCTTACTAAGATGTCTGTTTTCTCTATAAGCCTCTACAGCCCCCTCAGTTATATTTTGTGTGAAATCATATCCCCCTCTCATTCGACCCTCGCCTATAGTTACATAATGACGCATCTTTTTTTCTATCTCTTGTTCAGAATCCCCACTATCTTGTAAAGTCCTCCACATTGTCATATAGTTTGGGCTATTCATTATTCTATAAAGTGCGTGTGCTTCCAACGTTGCGGTTTCATTATCGGGACCGACTTTTGTATTATTCTCATCTTTACCTGTTATCTCTCGATATATTTTACTAGCCTTAAAAGTATTAACCTTAACCTCCCTATGATAACGCTCTGTCTCACTTTCACCCGCATTTATGTACTCCTGTAATTCAGCCTTTAAACTCTTTCCATTATATTGAGACATAGGTTTGATTAGTATATCTTTTATATCTCCAACCCAATTCTCTTTTAGAAAGTTAATCACTTCCGCATAATCGCCGTTTTCGTCCTTGTTAAGCGCTTTTACTATCGTCCAACCTGATCTTCGTGCATCCTCAAGAGATTTTATAGGGTTAAGAGATATCCCACTAAAATTTTTACCTGACAACCGTTCATAATCTTCCAGTTGCTTTTCTATAAAATTTTTTGTTGTACGAGGGACTTTTGGATTTGACAGCACCCCCGTTACTATAGAACGCTGATCCACAGAATTAAGCTGATCAAATCTAGTATATCTATATTTTGGATTTTTCGCGTCTTTAAAAGTTGCCGTTGTTGTTGTATCTAACATATTCATTAAGACGCCTCCCCCTGAATCCCTGCCACCATCAGGCAGGGTACCAAGATTAAGAGATAGGTTCTGCACTTTCTCTATTATGTCAGGATTAAATGTACCATTTATAAAACTTATTGGGTTCTCCAGTCCTCCAAATTCTCTTAACAAGTAATTATTCTTTATCTTATTTTGATCTACTGCACGTTGTAGAGAATTTTTATATTCTTCTTCATAAACATCATCTTCATCCTCTCCCCATAAATTTAAAGCATCACCAAGTAGATAGCCTCCCCCAAATACAGCCGCGGTAGCCAGAAAAGCTGCCGTTATTGGCCATGCTGCTGCAGCAGCAGCAACACCACCAGCAGCAGCAACACCACCAGCAGCAGCACCTGATATTAGCATGACTTCCAAACCGATCCCGCCTGCCAGAAGTGGCAAACCAATTCCAACTTCAATACCAGTTAATAAACCAGATCTATTAGTTTTTTTCTCTGCATAATCTTTTAAGTTTTTTACAGTACCAAAAACATTTGCTATATCCTCAATTGCAGCATCAGTAGTTAGTATTCCCTGAGCTTCGAAAAACTTTTTAAAACGAGCAAATTCCTTCCTCTTATTAGCACTAGTATTTTTGGCGTTACCTATATCTTTAGCTATAGCTTTAGCTACGCTTAGTTGTTCTATTGGTATCTCGAGACCGTTAGTAAGAAGAGTTTGATTTATTGGACTTGTTTTATTTATCATTAACTCATATAAACCCTGAAGTTTTGACCTTGTTGGTGGTGAATCTGGATTTAATTGGTGATATATGTAATAAAGAAGATCAGTGGAACTTATATCTGGGCTGGGAATTTTAAACTTGTTATTAGCTACTAATGTATTGTATTTTTTTAACATATCAGGTTTTAAGCTATCAACTTCATTTGAAGAATACTCATATAAATTAGAAGCAGTATCTCCTAGGTCCATTAATGTGGCCAGTAACTCTGTGTTAGAAACAGCATTTTCATCTTTTATTTCATTATTTTTAAAAAGTTTTAAAATATCTTCCGTTATGTTGAAATTACTTATACTAGCTATAAAATTTTTTGTGTCTTCTCCTAAATTAGTATAATCTGCTTTAAAATTTTTTTCTAACATATCGCGTGTGCTTTTAATATACTCGTTATCAATAGACAAACCAAGCTCATATTTACGTATTTCTGAATCATCTGATATAAAATCTCTATATATTTCATCAGAAGGTAAATCATTTCTATAGTCCTCAGCTAACATTCTTTGATTACCTGTAAGTTTATCCATCATGTATGTCCAGCTGTGTGAGAAAGCTTTACCTACAGGTTTATACATAGATTTATATGCAAAATCAGAAATGCCTGTTAAAATTGGTGCTAGGGGGCCTAGTAGTCTTCCTCCTAAGTCCCTCAGTATATTATAATCAGTTTCCTGAAAATATGACATTAATTTTGTTAGTTCTACTTGTGTTTCTGCTTTATTTTTTGTAGGAGTTTGTCCAGCTGCCCTTGCTAAATTTAATATAGTTTTAAGATCTTCTATAGATACATTTAATCCTTGTTTTTGAAGAGTATATCGAGCAAAACCTAAAAATTTATTTTCACTTATAGTACCATCTTCATTAACTATTTCAGGGGTAAGTGTAGCTAGTTTGTATAAACTAGAAATTTGCGTCATAGCCTGCATTTCTAAATCCATTCCACTAAAGGCGCCATAAGCTTTTCCTTTAAATTCAAACCAATCTCCTATTCCATTTTCAAATAGTGCTGCATTAGCATCTAATTGTTCAATAAGGTCTTTAGTTAAAAAATCAGCTCCATAATTATTATACCCAAGCGCAAGGGACTGTCCTAAAGGTGTTCCCCCCATTATTCCTATAGTATTTTTAATTGCTTTTTGTATTGCGGCTTCGGTACCACCCTGCTCTATTATATTTTGTCGATAATAAGGATTTAAAGAATTAGCTAATCTAGATACTTCAACAGATGCATCTATTCCTAATTGAAAAGCATTTTCTTGCCCATAACCTGTACCAGTAAGTTGATCAACAATTTGTAAACCATTTTGTAATAGTTGTACTCCAGGCATTCCTGCTGCAAATCCGTTTACTTGCATTTCTGCAGCAAATGAAGGCATATTTATAGCAGAAACTAGTTGTCTTCTTTCCATTTCACCCATGATCAGAGCCGCTTCTTCTTGTGTAGTTCCAAGTATATGCATAACTTCCCTAAAATTTTTCATAACATCGTCAACTTTTTGTTTTAATTCTTGAGAATTTGTTACATTACTTAAACCACCAACACCTGCAAAATTAGCAATAACCTCTTCTACATCAGACATTTTCATATCTTTTTTAAAACCTTCTTCTGATGTAACATAACTCCTTATATCTTCTGCAATTTCTAATGCATCTGATTTTGCCATAGGACCAAATTGCATAGTGCCAAGAGTTTGTATTCCTTTTGCAAGTTCATCGGTCTCTTTTGCTATATCAGGTACAGTTAAATCAAATATTGCTTTAGCAGTGCCTACAAAAGGACCAATTGTAGGTACAGCAAATAATGCTGCATCTACTCCAAAACTAGCAATACCTTGACCTATCGATTCCACTGTTTCTGCACTTTGATCTATCGCCATTTGTTTATAGTTCGTATATGATAAAGGCATTCTTGCATCATAACCAAGCCCAATAGATGCTATCATATTATTAATAAAACTTCCAGGTTGTGTGTCGGGCATTATACTATTTAAACCAGTTTTTGTATTTTGCCCAAACATTTGTAAATCATTAAAAGCTGCTTCAGTCCCAGTTGATACATTACTGCCAACATTTTGTAATAGTATTGAAGCTTGTTTGCCCATATTTGAAAAAGTGCCTGTTTGGTCCGGAACACTGTTTTGAAAACCTGGAGTAAATGCAACTGTTGGGTAGCCTGGGGTAGAATAAAATTCTGAAAAAGTAGGCACTTCAGGAGGAGCATAAGATTCTGAACCTATGTTAGATGAAACCCCAAAACTATTAGAGTTTGCAGGTATAACTAATGGGGTTTGTGCCATAGTATTAGCTGTAAAACTACCAACTTCTGAATTTATTTTATTACGAATATTTTCAAGTTGTTGTGATAACTCAGTATCGTCTAGCTCTACTCTATATTTTAATACTTGTTCTGCCATTTATTGTCCTTTATTAATTCTTTTAAATCAGCTGAGTTAAAATTTTTCTCTACTCGGTTAAGATTTACTTGTACTTTTTTTTGGTTAAAAATTGTTTTTTTATTTTCCATTAGAGTTTCTAAGTTCATTTTATTATTAGAATTTTCTTCTATTTCATCATCAAACATAGCTGTCTTATAGGTATTTATTAATTTGTTATAACTATCAACTTCACTACTATCTTCTCTATTTAATAAAGCCGCTTTTGCTATTATCATTGTTTTATAATAATCAATAAGCTCCTGTTTCTCTAATAGTGCTATTAAAATACTTTCTTTTAAACTTCCGGGCTCTCCAAGACTAACTCCTTTAGCGACTGCTCTTGCTTTTCGTCCGAGCCAGGTTCGTTTAAAGAATTTTTTTTTACTGTCTCTGGGTTAAGTGCGAGACTAATTTCTTTTTCTAATTCAGCATGTTCTTTAATCATTTTATCTATTAGAGCTGCTGGTAAGGTTTCTAAAAAACTTTTAGTTTTTTCTGGATCTGTAAATACCATTTTATTATAACTTTTTAAAGCTCTACTAAGTTTAGCTATTCCATAACTTTGTAAAACAAATAATTTTGTACCTTTTGCCGCACTCAAAATTGGATCAATGTCTAAATAATCTTTAGCTGAAAGGCTTTTTAATTCAATTTTTATTTTTTTGCCAATTTCTATATTTTTGGTGGCATATCCCAAATCAAAAAGTTGTTCTAAAATTAACTCTGTATTCATATTTTTGTCCTGATTTTATTAAATTTATATATATATAATATACAAAGTCATTATCTCAAATTCAAGGGGTCTACTTTTTAACTTATTTTGGTATAAGAACATTAATAATAAGGTATTTATTATTTATTATTTATTTTAAAATCAAATATTATTTTATGGTACTAATAACAAATGAGGTTACTATTACAAACTTAAATAATACTGTAATTAACCAAATTAAATCGTTTCTTACTATAAACAACCCACTATTTAATCAACGGTTAGAGATGGGTTTGGTTAACTGGGGAATTCCTAGTAAATTAAAATATTATAAATTTGATCCAAAAGTACCTAACCAAATTATTGTGCCAGTAGGAAGTTTACCAGATTTAATAAATAAAAGCATTATAACCCCCACACAAGAGGAGATAGTAGATAATCGATTAGCGGGAATTACTACTGATTTTTTCTCTAAATTAAATTTTACAGGGACTCTTAGAGCATACCAAGAAAATATTGTCTCTAAATGCATGGAAAAAACAGTTGGAGTTATTGAAGCTATGACCGGTTCTGGTAAAACTATAACTTTTATTAAACTAATTTTTGAACGAAAAGTTCCAACATTAATACTAGTAAATACAGTAGAACTCGCTGAACAAACTCGTAAAGTATTCTTGAAATTTACAAATGCTACAAACAATGATATCGGGTTTATTGGTTCTGGGCAGTTTAATCTTGCACCAATTACAATTTGTCTTCATCAAACAATGGCGCACTTAAATGATGAAAAATATAAATTATTAAATAATACTTATGGAATGGTAATAGCAGATGAAGTACATATTGTAGCAGCTAAAACTTATTATGAAACTATGAATAAATTAAAAGCTAAATATAAATACGGCTTTTCTGCAACATTAAAAAGAACTGATGGTCTTACACCTGTGATATATTATGCCACAGGGCCAAAAATATATACAGTGCCAAAAGATGAATTAAATGATCATTTAATTACGCCAAGTATAAAATATGTAAATACTGAGTACTTTTATCCATTATTAAATAGCGCTGAATACCAAGAAATGATTTCTGACTTATCTACAAATGAAACAAGAAATAAACAAATAGTTGAAATATTAAAAAATGAGTATTTAGATAGTTATGCTATTTTACTGTGTGCACGTATAGAACAAGTGAATATTTTAGTTGA
>Ga0172370_10007651_pt1 | contig 13192 bp, 11 predicted proteins | sample LakKiv5m_FD_114538 | JGI IMG/M metagenome (GOLD analysis project Ga0172370, IMG submission 114538) | Freshwater microbial communities from Kabuno Bay, South-Kivu, Congo - kab_022012_11.5m | ecosystem: Environmental > Aquatic > Freshwater > Lake | place: Democratic Republic of the Congo...
AGGATCCCAGTGCAGTAGTAGGGAAAGAAGAAAAAGCAAAAAGCGAGGCTGAAAAGCTAAGAAAGTCTCCTGAACCCCACGCGCATCATGAAAAAGGAAGCCCGGAAGAAAACTACACTAATTTCCCTAAAGGCGATTCAAAAGAGGGCTTCAAACTCCACGCAAGCCCGGAAGGCCCCAATTCGGATTTAAAAGTGGACCTCTCAAAAAAGTACCTCAAAATCAAATGTAATTGTTATTTTCGCATATTATGCAAATGCATGTGCCCTATTCAAGTTTGCATTATTTGTTATTGGCAAAGTATTGGAATATTATTTGAATTTTGAATAGCCTTGATTTCTCTCTAAAATTTTACTAGCGAACGCAATAAAAAATGCAGAAAAAATAATTATTTATTAAAATTAAGCTACTGTTTCCCTAAATTAAGAGCATTGCCCATGATCACGGCATATTCTCTAAAAGTTTTATTTTGCAACAATGTTAATGTTGGTCTTAAATCTTTTAAATAAAGATAAACTATTCCGTCTTCTGTTGCAAAAATTTCCTGATAACCGCTGGCTAGACAAATTTTATATATAGGAGATTTTTTATGTGTCCACATTAAAGTTTTTTGAACATTGTTATCATTTCCGTGTTCAAATCCAATTCTTGTTAAATAAATAACCGGCGCCATGCCTTGTCGTCTATCGGCCTTAACGACTCCTAATTCATCAATAAACAAAACCCGCTCATCTAAACTCTTTAAAGATAATCTATCAACCAACAATTGATGTAAATTTTTAAACTGTAGCGAATCCCCATTATAACGGTTATCAACAATTCTTTTGGTTATATTTTGAACATTACCAATCGCGCCCCAACAAAAACCATTAATTTTATTATCATCTTCTAAGCTTTTCATGACAACACAAAACGAAGAATTAGGAATCACCTCTGTTAATTCATGAATAATTCTTTTTTTTAAACTTTCATCTGGATAAAAATTTTCTAAATTGCCGCCGCAGTCGCATTTTTCAAAAGCATGATCCAGGGGCATAATTTTCCCGCACTTAACACATATCTTGCCTTCTCCCCAAATATCAGATGAACCAAAAACTTCTTGATAGCACCTAACCAGCGAATCAAACATTTTGGAGTTATTTTTCAAATCATCAATAGAGACCTCTTGATAATTTTCTGGAATTTTAACCGGCGCTTCGTTTAAATGAAAAATCTGAAGTCCTCTGACCTTTTCTCTAAAGAAATCAAGAACCATATTTTCTTTATCCTTATCTGGCTTTAAGATGTTATTTTCTATTTTTTCCATAAATGGTAAAAAGGCCAAAAAACAAAACTATCTAGCTGGAGCGATAAATAATCCTGAAAAAGCATAATAATTCATACTTCTATCTTATCAAAAAGCAAGAAAAAGTAAAATAGGGGGTGCTTCAAATTACAATGATTCTGTGTCTTTTAGGGTCTTTTAAAAGCCACTTGCGAGACCGGCTGCAATCGGTTTATAATAAGTTTATCAATAAACGTATGAATTATGAAAAGTCCTGAAAATAATCAACTATTTGAAAATTGGGAAACAAAATTGGATACTGTTTGCCAAATATTAAGCAAAGCTGAAAAAACAATGTGCGATATAACGGATAATACTTTATTGTTCCATAGTGAATTTAACGAAGAAAGACAAGCCCTAGACAGTGAACAAAAATTAACAGAGTTCGGATTATCTCCGAGAAGAGATGGTAAAAAAATATTTTTAATTTTTCAGTCCTCTCCGGAAGAAATCGCGGCCTTGCAAAAAATTTATGATTTCTCATTTCAAGAATTATAAAAACTATCTCAAGAAAAAATAATCTTTATTTCCCGACTATTAACGGTTTTACCGAGGGAAAATGATATTTTGATGGCGCTATCCGAAATAACGGAAGCGATATTTTCCGGCCACTCAATCGCGACCACCGCATCTGGACTATTTAAATATTCCGACAAACCGATCTCCGTTGTTTCGGATCCGTCGTTTAAGCGATAAGCGTCCACATGAACCAAGAATTTTAATCCGCCTTCTCCTGTTAAGCGGGATTCGGCGAGACGAGTCGGCCAATATTTTTTGGAAACATTATAAACTTTTAACAAATTAAAAGTCGGACTTTGCACTTTATCTTTCACGCCCAAAGCCAAAGCCAGCCCTTGGACAAAAGCGGTTTTACCGGCGCCAAGATCGCCAGATAAAGCCAAAACCTCTCCGCCTTTTAAACTTTTTGCGATTTCTTTAGCAAGACCCGCTGTCTCTTGCGCGCTGTTGGTTGTATAAAGTTTTTGCATGTGATTTGTTGTTGGTGATTTATTGTTGGTTGTTTGTAATTACAAATCACAAATCACTAACAACCAACCTGCCTTGCCGTAGTTCGAAGTAGCAACTAAGGACGAAGGCTGGTCACAATTCACGATACACGATACACGATTCCTCGATACACGACTAACGATACACGCTACACGATTCGCGATACACGAGCTAGCGACAAATTCGGATTAACATCGCCGCTCTTTGCCTTACCGGCGACTTTTCCTTTTTTCTGATTAAAATAGCCAGCCAGAGCAATCATAACCGCGTTGTCGGAAGTGAATTTGGGTTTTGGTTTAAATAGTTTTACGCCCTCAGGTAAATTTTTAGTCAGCCAATTCCCAAGCGCAAAATTCGCTGAGACACCGCCACCCAAAAAAACAGCTTTGGCTTTCGTTTGTTTTACGGCTGTAATGGTTTTAGCGGTCAAAATTTCAATCACCGCTTTTTGAAAACCGGCGGCAATTCTGGCTTTATCTTCTTTAGAACATTTTGTAAAATCTTTAAAATTTTCCTGCAAATAATATTTTACGGCGGTTTTTAAACCGGAAAAACTGAAATCCAGATCACCGGAAGAAAGCATCGGTTGCGGAAAAATTATCGCTTCGGAATCTTTTACTCCCTTGGCTAAATTACTAATCAATGGTCCTCCCGGATAACCCAGCCCCAACATCTTGGCGACTTTATCAAAGGCCTCGCCAACAGCGTCATCTCTTGTCTGACCTAATAACTGATATTTCCCGATTCCTTTAACCAAAACCAATTCGGTGTGTCCGCCGGAAACGATTAGGCCGACAGCCGGCAATAATGGTTTTGTTTTTTTCTCGCTATTTAATAAAAAGCTCCACAAATGCCCTTCCAAATGATTTACCCCGACCATCGGTTTATTTAAAAAATAAGAGATTGCCTGAGCAGTATTAAAACCGACAGCTAAAGCCGGTAATAGCCCGGGACCACAAGTTACAGCGATCAAATCAACCGTTTTATTTTGGCTTAAAGCTTTTTTAACCACCGGCAAAACAGCCTTCAAGTGTTCTCGCGCGGCAACTTCCGGCACAACTCCGCCATATTGCTTGTGAACCGCTATCTGCGACCAGACAACTTGGGATTCAACTTTTATTTTAAAACCGGACGTCAAAGAACCGCTGATTTTGATAATCGCGGCCGCAGTTTCATCGCAAGAGCTTTCAATTCCTAAAATTTGCATAAATTGGTTGTTTGTTGTTGGTGATTTGAAATTACAAATAACCAATTTACCTCGCCGCAGCTTCAGCGAAGGCGGGCAACAAATCACAAAATCACCAATCACCAAATCAGTATACCTACTAAATTTTCTTTTGAAAACCATTGACAAATAACTATAGGTATGATATACTGTATAAATAAGCCCTAAACTATGGGCTTTTAAGTTAAACCTTAATCATTTTTATGATCAATTTCTTAACAAGCAAAAAATTAAGAAAAATCAAAAAAATATCATTAAAATTAGCTAACAATAGCTTGGATAAAGTTGCCATTTTACTTACTTTAATTTCAATAATCAACCTGACGACGCCACAAATAGCTTTAGCCGGCATAGTGGATATTGCCGGTCCAGCTACACTGCCTTATCTATCAGGCGTTAAAGAATATTTGAATGTTGCTCCGCAGGATAAAAATAAATTGCCCCTAGCCAACTTAAAACAAACGCCGCGCTATTCTCTAAAAACGGTCGTTACGGCTTACAACAGCGAACATCAACAAACCGACAGCACGCCATGTTTAACCGCTTCCGGATTTAATGTCTGCGACCATTTCGCGCAAAACGGTCAGGTAAACATTGTGGCGACAAATTTTCTTAATTTGCCGTTTGGTTCCAAAATTCGTTTTCCGGAATTATTTGGTGATGAATTTTTTGTGGTAGAAGATAGAATGAACAGCCGTTACAATAACATCTTTGACATTTGGATGAACAACAAACAAGCAGCCGTCAATTTTGGTCTTAAAACCACTTTGGTTGAAATCTTCTAAACAACCCTCTGCCTCGCCGTAGCCCTAAGTTTATTTAAGGGCGAAGGCGGGTCAAATCAAAAAATCCCCGCAAATATTTGCGGGGATTTTTTTATACATTTAATACATTGTAATATATTGGCTGTGCCATCCGTAGTCCTGAGCTAAGCCGAAGGACGAAGGATGGACCCAGCCGCTCGCGAGCAGCTGGGTGGAGGCCACGAGCGGATTCGAACCGCTGCATAAAGGTTTTGCAGACCTCTCCCTTACCACTTGGGTACGTGGCCAAACATAAATTTAAATTGAATACATACTTGGTTAGATAATAAAATTCAACCAATCGCCCTCCTGCCCACTGTAGCTTTTGAGCGAAGGTGGTGGTACGTGACCAAACTTTTACCAATATAACAATTAATCTAAAAAAAATCAACCTCTATTGTCATTCCCGACTCGATCGGGAATCCACGCTCACATTGAATATTAAATAGATATTTTGTATGTGCGAGGAAGTAAAGTCCATTAACGTTATTCAGACGAAATATCCTAACGATGGAGTTTTGCCGAATAGTAATGGTCGCTGGCTTGTTTGGATCCCCGATCGGGTCGGGGATGACAGTGGGGAATTATAAATCAATAATTTTCTTTCCAAACAAACGAATTCCTCTGCGTCGACGGCTGATTAACCAGCTGACCAAACCGACCACGACAAGAAAACCAAGCGTAAGCAAACCGTAAAATTGCCAAACTGGCTTTTCTACACTTGAACTCAATTGAACGGTAAAAGGAATTTTCAAACCAGCGCCGACATTTACTTCCTTATTTTTAGATTCAATCAAAGACACGGCGGTAACGGATAAATTCGCCGACAAAATCCCTTCTTCCAACTTGTCGGGTGAAACCGTTAAAATAACTTTTTTTTGCGCGCCGGATTCCAAAACAAAACTTCGTGGCTGAATCGCAAAAATTTCTCGATAATCATCGGGGTAAATTTCAAACAACTGAGAATCGGCGGTGGGATTTACCACCAGTAATTCCTGTTTGGCAGGCGAAGTTTTGGTAAGTTGAAAATCAAGCTTTTCCGGTTTAACCTGCAAGCCAGCTCCAAATACTACTGTTGGCAACAATATTCCTAAGATAAATAATATACTCTTCATAAAGATAATTATTAAAAAATTGAAGATTAAAAATTAAAGATTGAATACCACTTATATTACATTAAAGCTTAATAAAGAAAATTTTTAATTTTGAATTTTTAATTACTTTACCGTGGCCCAAAAAATCAGTTTACCGGTTTTAACGCCCGAGCCGATGATGCTTGCCGGCACAGCCAAAGAAGCGTTAACTTTCGCCTGAGCGCCGGACTCCACTTCCTGACTGAAATTACGCCAATCTTTTTGATTCAAAGACAAGTGATCAACAAACAAATCATTACCCGTTACCTGACTTGCAAAAACCAAAGCCACCTCGCCGTTATTGCTGATTGTTAAATCTTTATTCATCTTTTGACCCTTAAGTAAAGTGCCAAAATCGACTTTTCCTGAATCCACGGTAAAAGCGGCTCCGCTCTGTTCCTCCTCGCTCAAAACTTCGCCAACGCCTTCACCCAAATTGACCTGCAAAGTGATTTCCTGCGTAGCCGGCGCGCCGACTTTCAGTAATTCGCTGTTGCTTCTGATATAGTTTTCTTTTCCCGCAAAAATTTTAAAATAGCCGTCATCAGGGCTTAAGGTAGCTTGACCGGAGACGTCGCTTAAAGCTTCATTTGTTCCATAATAAACTTTGGCCGAATCCAGCTTCGCCCAAGTTGAACCATTAAAATATTCAACCGTCGCTTGCGAGCTTCCGCCCGTGGTTATTTCCGTTTGACTTAAAGAAACTTTCAGCGGTTGCCAATTAAAATCGCCAAAATACCACAAAACCTCATCACCAGATTGCAACACATAATCATTCGCGCCGACCGCCGGTGAAACATAATTTACCAAATACAACCAACCGATTAAACCGCTTGCTTCATCATTATTTATTTTATCCAAATACGGTCCAAAAGACATTTCTTTGATATGATAAGTGAAACCGCATTTTTCAGCCGAGTTTTTAATAACATCCAAAGCTGTCGGCCCAACCGCTTTTCCTGCGCAGACATTGTTGTCTTTGCCTTCTATTCTAAAAGAAAATTCTTCCTGAGTCGGGGTAACTGTTGCTAAGGGTAAAGTTTTTCCGGCCAGAGCAATCACGGCATAAGCGGTGGTCGGCGCGGAAAAAGCATCTTCGGCCGTTCCCGTTTGATAAGCAAAATATCCGTTTTCGGCTTGGTTGCCGGTCAGATAATCTTTTGGCGTTTTACCGTTTTTTGTCCAAGCGCTTTGATCCTGAGAAACAGCCGTCAAAGCCCACATTACCCAAGCCGTTGACGAGCTGTCGGAAGCTGTTCCCCACTGACTTTTCGGATCCCACGTAAAACCGCCGTCATCATTTTGCGCGGTCTTTAAATAATTCAAACCGTTCTGAATAACGCTTGAATCACTCGCCATACCTACCGCTTTTAGAGCCACAATCGCGACCGCCGTCATATTGCTATCGGACGCGCCGTCTGTTGCAAAACCCCAGCCACCGTCTTCTCCTTGCGTCTGAAGCAAATAATCTTTAACACCTGATACTACGCTGTCACTGTCGGTTAAACCAGCTGAGGTCAAAGCTAGCAAACCAAAAATGTCATCGTTTAAAGTGGCGGCGTCGCCCAGTTGACCGTTTTGATAATAGGTTTTTAGCTTGGCAACATAATCTTCCGAAGCAAAAGCGCTGGGATTTTCACCCACGGTCGTTAAAGCCAAAATCGGCGCGGTATAATCAATGGCTTTGGAAGCATTAATATTTTTTAAATAATCAAGCGAACCGGTTATTTTACCCAAAACGGCTAAAGCCATCGTGCTCCAAGCGTTATCGGCGTGATTTAAAAGATAGCTTTCAGCCGTAGCATTGCTATAATCGGCCGAAACCAAAAATGGCTGAAACAACAAAACAGCCATCAAAACAGTTGCAAAAACTTTTTTCATATTTTTTCCCTTTCTTTTTTAAAATAAACCGCTCCAATAAAGAAGCGGTTTTTATATTCTCTTGAAAAAAATATTTAAGGGAAAAAGCCGACATCCTTTGCTCGAAGGAGAGTTTTATTTTACGTCGGTTAATCGGTACTCTGGCTGTTAATCGTTTGAAACGATTAAATCACAGTTGCGGCACAGCGTCGGAATCTCACCGACTTCCCCAATCAATCCCGGCCCACACCAAGTATGAGCGACAGGAAACCAACAGATTAATTTTTAAAGTATCCTCCACCCAAGGCGGACAAGTCTCATTTTAAATCCTGCCTTCTCATTTGTCAAACCGTAGTTTTGCACAAACAAAAAACTCCTCTAATATCTTAATAAAGGCGGAAGGATTAAAAAGGATTGACTTTATTTGACAACTCGGCTATAATTTTAAAAGTTTTTTACAAGTGATTTCGTGGCGCTATCGTCTAGTGGTTAGGACATCAGGTTTTCATCCTGGTAACCGGGGTTCGATTCCCCGTAGCGCTACCATTCGACTCGCTTTCGCTCTGCTTTAGGTCTTCGACCGAAACGCTTTGTGCGAGTCGAATGTCCTGAGTGAAGCGACGCGGAATCGAAGGACACAGCCACATCTTACTCCTTTTAGGGAGTTTTTTGTTTGTTTAAAAAAGAACGACCGAATTGACTCGACCGCTCTTTTTTATTAAATTCTATTTATTACTTTTTTTGATCAAAATCTTGAACATCTACAATAAAATTATCAAACTTGACCAAATCGCCATACGGTTCTGTTATTTTCTTTAATCTATTCTGAGTTTCAGTAACCTGTTTTTCTGACTCGGCCATTATCACTATAATAAATGGCTCGTCTTTAGTTAATTTTGACTTAACCAAACTGTGCGGACCAAAAGCGATTTTTAAAGCGATTGCTATATCGTTATCTGCAGCCTCTTGACCTTCCAATTCTTCACCGATGATAAAGCCACGAGGTAAACCATTAACCGCCATTGGATTACGAAATTTACCGGAACAATCAAAATAAGCAACCCTAGCGATATGACCATTAGGCGGGCGTTTCATTTCCTCGGCAGAAATGTGTCTATATTTAAAATTATTTTCCTTGGCTATTTTTTTAATATAATCGGCTGCCATGGCGTCAGCTTCAATTTGACTCAACCCTGAATATTTTAAACCGGCAGCTCCACAACCATCATGACTGGTTAGCTCGGTTATCCCCGCCTCATGCAATTTTTCAAAAAAACTTTTTAGTTGCTCTTCCGGTAATAATAAAAATCCTCCAGCACCATGTCTGCCCCAAGGAGTGCCCTCATCCATACAACACAGACATTTTTCGCCTTCGCCAAAAGCCAAAATAAAATCAGGAATTTTGGAAACATACTCTACAAAACTTGAATGATAAATTTCTTTTAAATTTTCATCATCAATTACTAACTTATTCTCTTCTTTTGGGGTTAGCTTATGATCATGATTAACTGGAGCATCAACCGAATAATCAACATCTGTCGCTATTTTTTTAACTTCTTCTAATTCTTGATCTCCATTATCAAATGGGTGGTTGTCATTTTTCATTTCCATATTTTTAAAATAAATTAAAAGTAACGAGGGTATTATAGCAGATTCAACTTAATTTTTCAAGGTCAAAAAATAACTTTCCAACCTTGCTTTTGAGGCCCAAAAAAGGTTACAATAAACTGGTATGACAGATAAAAAACGACCGATTTTCATTATTTTGGACGGGAACGCGCTGTTGCATCGGGCTTTTCACGCGTTACCACCAATGACCACCAAAGACGGAACCCTGGTGAATGCCGTCTATGGTTTTACTTCAATTTTATTAAAAATCATTAAGGACTTTCAGCCGGATTACCTCTGCGCGGCTTTTGACCGCAAGGGTGAAAGCAAAAGAAAGCTGGATTTTTCGGCTTACAAAGCGCAAAGGGTAAAACAGCCGGATGAACTCTATTCGCAAATTTCAATCATTGAAGAGGTGTTGGCCGTTTTTAACATTCCGGTAATTGACGCTGAGGAATCGGGCTATGAAGCCGATGATGTAATCGGGACGGTCGTTAAAAAACTAAAAAAAGAAAATTTGAAAAAAATTATCGTCACGGGCGATCTTGATACTCTGCAATTGATTGACGATAACACGGAAATTTTTACTTCCAAAAAGGGTTTGAACGATACAGTCATTTATACTGACCAAGAAGTTTTAGCGCGCTACGGTTTGAAGCCGGAACAAATGATTGATTACAAAGCCCTGCGCGGTGATCCGTCCGATAATATTCCGGGAGTCAAAGGAATCGGCGAAAAAACAGCTGTTGAACTGATCAAGCAATTCGGCAGTTTGGAAAAACTTTATCAAAAACTTGCTGAAGCCAAGGTCTCTCCGCGAATTTTGGACTTATTAAAAACCCAAAAAGACGAAGCGTTCCTCAGTAAAAAATTGGTAACGATCAAAACCGACCTGAAGACCAATTTTAAATTGCGAGATGCTGTTTTACAACCGATTAATAAAGATAAAGTCCGCGAATTATTCAGCCGGTTGGAATTTCACAGCTTGTTTAACAAGTTGCCAAGTAGTGACAGCCAAGTTAATGAGGCAAATGAAACGGATCAGGGTTTGCCGAAAAAAAATAACGGTTTGAATTACCACAACATTACAACCGACAAGGACTTTCAAAATTTTTTAACCGCTTTAAAAAAACAAAAAATATTTTCCCTTGATACGGAAACCACTTCGCTCGATGTTCAAGAAGCAAAACTTTTGGGCATCAGTTTTTCTTGGGAAGAAAATGTCGCCTATTACTTAAATCTCGGCCAACAGAAAAAACCGGTTTTTGATAAATGGCTTGAAGAGCTAAAACCGATTTTGCTTGACGAACAAGTAAAAAAAGTCGGACACAATTTAAAATATGATTACGCGATTTTAGCCAAGTATGATTTAAAAATGAACGGGTTGGAATTTGATACTATGCTTGGCGCCTATCTTTTATCTTCCGGCTCGCGCGGACTTTCTTTGGATACGTTATTGTTTGCCGAGCTCGCCTACAAAATGCAGTCAATTGAGGATTTAATTGGTAAAAAAGGCAAAGGCCAACTGACCATGGATTTGGTTGATCCTCAGAAAGTTGCTTGGTATTCCTGCGAAGATGCTGATTTTACTTTAAAGCTGAAAGACAAATTGGAACTTGATTTGGAAAAATCCGGCAACCTCGGCCTGCTAAAAAAAATCGAAATGCCTTTAGTGCCGGTACTAGCAACCATGGAAAATAATGGAATTAAGATTGACATTAAAAAGCTGAATGAATTGGACGTATGGTTAAGCGCGGAAATTAAAAAATTGGAAAGCAAAATTTATAAATTAGCCGGTCAAGAATTTAATATCGCTTCCCCAAAACAACTGCAAGATATTTTATTTAACGTTTTACATATTTCTTCGCTCGGCATCAAAAAAACCAAAACCAGCTTATCAACCGCGGCCGATGAATTGGAAAAACTGAAAGACGCTCATCCGATTATTCCTTTGATCAGCGAATTCCGCGAATACAGCAAATTGCAAAATACTTACACTCAAACTTTGCCGTTACTTATTGACGAACATAATCGCGTCCACACCAGTTTTAATCAAACAGGCACGGCAACCGGCAGATTATCATCGTCCGAACCGAATTTACAAAACATTCCAATCCGCACCGAACTTGGCAAAAAAATCCGCCACGCTTTTATCGCCGAACCTGGTTTTAAATTGATCGCAGCCGATTATTCACAAATTGAACTCCGAATTATCGCTTCTCTTGCCGATGACAAAGCGATGATTAAATCGTTTGTTAATAATGAAGACATTCACAAAAGAACAGCGGCAGGCATTCACAAAAAAACCATAGAAGAAGTAACGCCCGAGGAAAGGCGCGCCGCCAAAGAAATAAATTTCGGCATCATTTACGGCCTCGGAGCCAATGGTCTGGCGCAACGAACAGGCCTGACAAGAGCCGACGCCAAAAAATTCATCGGCGCCTACTTTGACCTTCACCCGCAGATTAAGGCCTGGCTGGATAATACCAAAATCATAGCCTCGGAACTTGGTTATGTAGAAACGCTTTTTGGACGAAGACGCTTCTTGCCGGACATCACTTCCGGCGTTTCCTTCATTCGAGCCGCTGCCGAACGCATGGCCATCAACGCGCCCGTTCAAGGCACGGCCGCTGATTTACTAAAACTCGCCATGGTAAAAATAGCAGACGAATTGCCAAAAATATCCGAACACTCTAAAATGCTTCTAACCGTTCACGACGAATTGGTTCTAGAAGCGCCCGCAGATGAAACCGAAACCGTCGCGAATAAGGTAAAAGAAATAATGGAAAATATTTATCTGTTAAAAGTCCCGATCAAAGTAGAAGTCGGCATTGCCGACAATTGGGGCGACTGTAAATAATTTTAAATTATAAATTTTAAATTATTTGATTTCAAGTCCCCACCCTCGTCATCCTCTGGCTTGACCAGAGGATCTCAGGACTAAATAAAGTAATGTTGTTTTATATAATACCTACTAGTCTCGCCGAAGTCCGCTAATGGGCGGACTAAGGCGGATTAAAGTTCGTGGCAAAAACCTGAGATTCCAGCTTTCGCTGGAATGACGATTTAAATTTATAATTTAAAATTTAAAATTTAGCATATGTACTTAACGGTTCATGCGACAGCCGGTTTGTTAATCGGCCAACAACTAAGCAATCCCCTAATCGGATTTTTTACCGGCGTTTTATCGCATTACATTTTGGATTTTATTCCTCATGGTGATGAATTTATTGGTAAATTCTCAACAAAAAAGAAACTTTTAATTGGTTCTGCCGATTTTATTGTCGCGCTAAGCGTAGGCTGGTGGCTGATTTCACAAAATTATTTACAGCTGAATCCGGTAATAATTTTTACTATTTTAGGAACATTCGCACCGGATTTTCTTTGGGGAAGCGCCATGATTATCAAAATGCCCTGGTTAGAACCGATCAATAATTTACATCACGCCGTTCAAAGAAGTAGACCGGACATTTCTCCGTCTGCCGGCATTTTATTGCAAATAATTTTATTGTGGACAAGCGTGATTATTCTGCTTTGGAAGTAATTAACAAACAGTAATTTTTATGATTATTTTTATCTACGGCGCCGACACTTTTTCCGCCAATGAAAAAATTCAAGCCATTAAAAACGCTTTCCGACAAAAACAGCCGAACAACAGGTTAAACTTGGAAATTTTTGACGGGGAAGAATTTGAAATGGAAAAATTTCGCTCCAGTTGTCTGCAGAACGGTTTCTTGGGCGGTAAAAAATTATTGATCATTAAAAACTTTTTACACGAAGCCAAGACCCAAGAACAAAATGACATGCTGGAACTTTTACAAAAGATAGAAAAAGACGAACAAAACATCATTATTTTTTGGGAACAAAGCGAACTTGATCCAAAAAACGCGCTAGCTCATTTTCCTTTGACCAAATTTTTATTGAACGTTAAAAAAGAAATTTTTAATCCTTTAACCGAGCGCGAATTGATCGCTTGGATCAAAAATTATTTAAAAGACAATAACGGCTCAATCACCGATGACGGTTTGAACGTTTTAATAACCTTAAGCGGTAATAATCTTTGGTTTTTAAAAAATGAACTTGATAAACTTTTAGCCAATGCCGGTAGCGGAAAGGTTACCGCCGAGTTGGTAAACGAACTTGTGATCAGTCAACTGATGCATGACAATATTTTTCAACTTTCGGACGAACTTTCTAAGGGGCAAAAAACCACGGCTTTAAAATTATTAAA
>Ga0172370_10007652_pt1 | contig 13192 bp, 12 predicted proteins | sample LakKiv5m_FD_114538 | JGI IMG/M metagenome (GOLD analysis project Ga0172370, IMG submission 114538) | Freshwater microbial communities from Kabuno Bay, South-Kivu, Congo - kab_022012_11.5m | ecosystem: Environmental > Aquatic > Freshwater > Lake | place: Democratic Republic of the Congo...
TCTTTGGCTAAACTACTGTTCATAAGTAGAGTCGTAACAATAAGATATAAACTAGAAATTATTGTTGTGGTTATAAGGAGTCTTGCGGAAAATAGTCGTTTGTTCATACATACAATTATTTCAACTGCTCATCGATAATTACTTTAAAAGCGCTATATGGCTGAGCTCCCACAACCTTGATACCTTCTATTTCTCCATTGCTAGTGGACTTTCCAATGAAAAATGTCGGAGTACCACTCGCCCCAACTTTGCTGGCATCAGCGAGATCCTTATCAACTTCGGATTTAAATTCTCCCGAGTCTAAACATGTTTGAAATTGATTGACATTTAAGCCCAATTCTTTTGCAATAATCGGGAGTTGGTCAAGTGCCAATCCAGTGCCGTTAGAAGTCGTTTTAGTAAAAATCTGATCATGATATTTATAATATACCGCGTCCCCGCCTTGCTTTCTGGCACATTCAGCAGCCTCTGCTTCTTTGGGGGCATTTTGATGAAAGCTTAGGGGTAGGTCGCGAAACACCATCTTCACTTTTCCAGTGTCGATATAGTCTTTTTTAAGTTGTGGATAGGTATCTGTAAAGTGTCTTTTACAAAATGGACACTCATAGTCAGAAAAATCAATCAATGTCACCTTAGCATTTTTGTCTCCTAAGACCGGATCATCGTCTATGGACACTTTTACCGGAGTGCCGTCATCTCCAGGCGCAAGTGGCGCGGGGGCAGTATTTCCTGTAGGGTTGCCATTGTTAGCAGCTAACGCTGGTTGTCCGGTCCCTTTTTCAAGATACTGGACTTTAGTCCAGAGAGAACCAATAAAAAAAGATGCCACTATAAGGAGAATGACTAAAACAGGTGTGGTGTTATTACCCAGGAATGGAATACTAAATGAGTTTTTGGATTTTTCTTCTTTCATATTAAATTGATCACAACAAATAATAATTTTGTAAACCTACTACAAAGTGTAGTAGAACAATTGCTCACTTGTCAATAGCAAAAAGAGGTTAATGATTTACGGAGAAATTGTGTGAAGAAAAATTCACTGGAGAAGTGCTTTGAAAATTTCCTGTGTTCTTAACTTTGCAAACCGATTCGCAACTGACATTTTCATTGCATACTACCATCGCATCCGTTCCATTCTCGTGCAGTTCAAAAGCGTTGATCGGCGTCCACATCAAACTTATAAGGAGAGATGCTGAGGCAATACTTAAAATTAAATTCCTCCGTCTGAACTTATGGTGATCTAACTTAATGGAGAGTAAGGATTTGATTCGCGTTTCAAGCGTGTCGATATCCGCAATAGCCGGTGCCAATGCCGGCATAATTGACGGTTCGTACTGCAAAAGTTTTTTCAGGATTGATTTTAGTGATTGTTTCTCCAGGTCGTTCTGTGTAGCGAAACGGTCGGCCAAGAGTTCACGGTCTGTCTTATATAAACGAATGAAATCGGTGAAGATTGGAAAAAAGGGAAACAGCGATTCTATAAACAAAGCCACGAGCAGGACCAGATTATCCCGATGTTCCAGATGATACTTTTCGTGACGCAGAATTACCCGTATCTCTCTTTCATCCATTGTCGTAAGCAGTCCGGTAGTAAGAAAAATCTTAGGGTGCCTAATTCCAAAACAGTATGCAAACGGTTTATCTTCATTCAGGACAACAACTTTATCATTGAGTTCAAGACTCTTAAGAATTTTACCTAGATTGTGATGCTTCACACTTGATTTCAGTAGCATTTGACGGAATTTGAAGACCCGAGCGACTGTGGTCAATAACCTGAATATGGCAATGACTAATGAAACGGAAACAAGTCCGAAAATAATAATACCGATATTACCAGGAAGATTTAAAGCGATCATTCTTGCCATCTCACGGCAATAATAAAATGTGTGATGCACAAGTATGGGAAAGAACTTAACCAGTACAACAAAATAGCTCCCCGTAAGGAGCGCAAAAAGACCAGAGAAAAGAAATAGATGTTTATTTATCTTCATTGGTATTTTTCTTTTCCAATAACTGTAATAAATACTCCTTTTTATCTTTGGGCAGTTTCTCAATTGACTCGGCAAAAGAGACAATCGCCGTATCACCAAATGACGTCAAGAAATTGCGGATGAATGATCTAGCCATATGCTTGCCGTATGCGGTTTTGGAAATTTTAGGAGTGTAGTAAAGCACTGTTCCCTGGTTTGATCTAGTAATCAACTCCTTTTCAAACAATCTTTGAAGCAGCGTTGCTACCGTTGTATAGGCTAACTTTCTGGCGGGATGTAGCTTTTCAACCACTTCACGGACTGAAGCAGTTTTACACTCCCAGACGATATTCATGATCTCCTGTTCAAGAGGACTTAAGGTTTTTTGTGACATATTTGTACTACAAATTGTAGTATGTACGCCAATCGTTTTCAATCTTAACGAAATCCTAATTCCTTTTTAATAGAATAGAAGTATGAACAATTTACCGGCATACGGCCTCTGGCCACTTGTCATTATTAATTCAGCGATATTTATCATTTTTGCATTTAGTTTCACTAAGCCCAAAACCACGCGCGACTGGAGGTCGCTGGGAATGTTCTCGGCTTTTATTATTGCACTTTTCACCGAAATGTACGGTTTCCCTTTAACAATATATTTATTGTCGGGCTGGCTTACCAGCCGTTTCCCAGGATTAAATCTTTACTCACATGATGCCGGACATCTACCGGAAACACTACTGGGATGGAAGGGTGATCCGCATTTTAGTCCTCTTCATATCCTTAGTTACCTGTTTATCGGTGGTGGGTTTGTTATCCTTTCCTCAGCCTGGGAAAAACTTTACAGGGCACAACGGCAACACAAATTGGCAACGACCGGTTGGTATGCCCGCATGCGTCACCCGCAATACATGGGGTTTGTTATTATCATGTTTGGATTTCTCCTCCAATGGCCTACACTTATCACTTTGGTAATGTTTCCTATTCTGACATTAATGTATACAAGACTCTCTAAACTTGAAGAAAAAGAGATGGAACGCACCTTCGGACAAACGTACCGCAATTGGGCAAGTAAAACTCCATCTTTTATCCCCAAAATGAGTGTCAACGTAAAGGAATTAAAAGAAAGTTAAATACTATGGAACACGGACATGATGCTGAGACCGAAATAAAGGATCTCGAACCAATACGTGGAAGCGTTGTCGTACTTGTTATTAAATTAGCTGTTCTACTCGTTATTTTTGAGTTAGCCTATGCCTTGGCCGATTATATTGTGACCTTGGGTATACCTTTACCATTCGACCTCCATCATCATGTCGAACTTGCCTTATTCATTGTGCAGGCAGTAAAAATTATCTTTGAACTCTACCTCATAGCCAATGTAACTCTCTCCTGGGCAAATAATACATATCTCATTGCAGGTAAACACATCATCCGGCGCAGAGGCATTCTCCATGCCGAAGAAGACGTCTTTCATTTCGACAATATCCGCTCAATCTCAATTAACCAATCGTTTCTGGGAAAGATTTTCAACTATGGTGATATCACCTTAAAAACTAGTGCTTCCGGAGGATATCAAGGCGATGTTGTCATGGTGGGGATTGCCAATCCTAAAAAGTACGAGGAGGTACTGAGCAATAATTTTTAGGTCGCATATAATACACAAAAGTTTTACAATTAAAAGTGAATAACTATGAAAATGACAATGTATACCTGTCCGATGCATCCAGAAATTCAGGAAGAGAATCCTGGGAAGTGTCCCAAGTGCGGTATGACCTTGGTGCCGGTCGAAAAAGAAATGAATCATGGAGACAGCGTCCCCATCTCGCACAGTGGCCACGATCATAGTCAGCACGCCATGAAACCCGTATCAGAAATGTCTTTCTGGGAAAAACTCAAAATGAGTATGACCATGAGTATGGGCATGGAACATGGCGGATTAGCTGGCCGTGAGATGGCCAAACTGATGGAAGAAGATATCAGAAACAAATTCTTTTTTGCTCTCCTTTTTACCATCCCGATCATTCTTTATTCACCCCTTGGCGAAAAAATCATCAGAGTCGCCTTACCTAGTCTAATTCCGGTTTCTTGGCTTTTGTTTCTTCTGACAACGCCAGTATTTTTTTATGCCGGTTGGATCTTTCTATATTCAACATATAAGGCTCTCCAGGCTAAAACATTAAACATGGCAGTCCTTATAGCCGTCGGTATTACTGCTGCTTATGGCTTCAGCGTCGTTCTAACTCTTTTAGGCAGTAATGATTCTTACTACGAAGCTGCTGCCATGCTAATTACTTTTGTCCTCTTTGGCCACTGGATGGAGATGAAATCAAGACGCGGAACAACGGATGCCCTGCAGGCTCTCTTTAACCTTGTACCACCCCAAGCGAGGTTATGGAAAGATGGCAAAGAGACAATGGTCCCCACTTCCGAAGTTAAGCTGGGAGATATTCTTCTGTTAAAACCAGGTGATAAGGTGCCGGTGGATGGAGAAATTATCGAAGGAGAAACAGCGATTGACGAGTCGCTGGTCACCGGAGAGTCTATCCCTGTGACAAAAAGTGTAGGCGATTCTGTTATAGGTGGATCTATTAACACTTCAGGTTCAGTAAAATTTAAAGCCACCAAGATTGGCGAAGATACTGCTCTTGCCCAAATCGTCAAAATGGTCGAGACCGCTCAAAACTCTAAAGCTCCCGGACAGAAACTTGCCGATCGGTTTGCCAGATATCTAGTGATTGTCGCTGTTGGTGGCGGACTATTAACTTTTGTTGTCTGGTTTTTCATTCTCGGCCAACCACTAATGGTTGCTTTAACCTTTGCTATCTCTACTGTGGTAATTGCCTGTCCTGATGCCTTGGGACTGGCCACACCAACTGCTGTAGCTGTGGGAACCGGACTTGGCGCTAAACACAATATTCTTATTAAAGATGCCCCCACTCTGGAGCAAGTCTCCAAAATCCAGGCTGTCGTGCTGGATAAGACCGGTACATTAACCGAAGGCAAACCCAGAGTTACCAACATTGTAGCTGCTAAAGGCTTTTCTGAGGACAAAGTATTACGGCTCGATGCGGCTGCCGAGGCTAAATCGGGGCATCCTCTAAGTAAGGCTATTCTGGAAGAAGTAGAGAGAAGAAAACTTACAATTCCTTCCCAAGTTGACAAATTTAACTCTATTTCCGGTCACGGTGTGGAAGCAGTTGTCGAAGGCAAACATGTCTTAGTTGGGACAATAAAACTCATGGCTGACCGCAAGATTGATATTGCCCCACTGCAGCAGGATATCGACAGATTACTGTCCGATGGCAAAACGCTGATGATTCTGGCTGTTGATAACAAAATTGCTGGAGTGGCCGCCGCAGCCGATACCATTAAGCCAACTGCCAAAGAAGCCATTTCGGCAATGAAAAAGCTGGGGCTTGAAGTAGCTATGATCACCGGCGACAACAAAAAGACAGCTGAAGCCATCGGTAATAGTTTGGGAATTAATCGAATATTTGCCGAGGTACTACCTGAGGAAAAAGAGAAATACGTCAAGAAGCTACAGGACGAGGGTAAGTTTGTGGCCATGGTCGGTGACGGGGTCAATGATGCCCCAGCGTTGGCCCGAGCTGATATTGGTATTGCTATTGGTGCAGGTACTGACGTTGCCATAGAAACCGCTAAAGTTGTCTTGATGAAATCAGATCCAGCCGACGTTTTGCGGGCAATCAAACTTTCCAAAGCAACGGTGAGAAAGATGAAGGAAAATCTTGTTTGGGCTAGTGTGTACAATCTTTTGGCTATTCCGGTAGCAGCTGGTGTTCTTTATCCCAGTTACGGAATAACCTTACGCCCTGAATTTGCGGCACTTCTTATGAGTATTTCGTCAATCATTGTGGCAACCAACGCGGTGTTATTAAAACGCGCAGAAAGGAGCATGTTAACCGTTTAACAAATCACTATGAAATTAGCACTTATTCTTTCATCAACCCAAGCAGAGAAAAACTGGAATGCCTTGCGCTTGGCCAATTTAGCAATCAAGAAAGGAGATGACGTTAGCATTTTTCTACTAGGGGAAGGCGTCGAGTATGACAAATTTAGCTCAGAGAAATTTAATATTAAGTCGCAAGTGGGTGCATTTCTCAAATCAGAAAAAGCGAGTATTCTTGCCTGTGGAACGTGTATGAAGCTGAGACAACAGGAAGGTACTGATACCTGCCCCGTCGGTGGACTGGAAGATTTATACACCTTAATTGAGGAAAATGATAAACTTATATCGTTTTAACTATAAAACTATGAAAAAAATTCTACTCACTACCATCCTTTTCGGAGTTTTATTGATTATCCCGTCTACTGCTTTCGCGCAAGGAATGATGGGAAACCAGTACCAGCAAAATGCCACTGTGGACGTTAATCAAACTGCTCAGGAAGAAACAGAAGGCAAATCATATTGGGACAAACTCCAAACCAAGCAAATTGAATGTAAGGCCCTGACAGATGATAACTATGATGTCCTTGGTGAATACTTCATGGGGCAGTCAATCGGAAACTCACAAAGCCATGCGCTTATGAATCAGATGATGAAAAACATGATGGGAGACTCCGGTGAAACTCAGATGCATATTGCCCTTGGAAAACGACTGAGTAGTTGTGATATCAATGCTCCCGTTCCAACCAATGGAATGAGGTTCATGTCGATGATGGGATTTGGTAATTCAAACGGAATTTCGGGAGGGGGTGGATTTTCTATGATGGGAGGCTACGGTCTAGGAAATATGATGAATGGATGGGGCGGTGGGTTCGGTCTCTTTGGCAGTCTGATTTGGATTCTGGTTGTTGTTTTTCTGATACTCGGGATTATCTACTTCTGGAAAAACATTAACCAGAAGAAATGAAAGATCTCGTATACACAGTTACCACCAATAAGAATTTTAAAGCTGCAGTTGACAGCGTGGTTCACGAAACCGACGTAGCCGGATTTCGTGTACTCCATATTCATGACGTTCAGGAAACACTATCCAAGAAGGATTTAAGCATAGAACCATTAAAGATAATTGAGATCTGTAATGCAAAAAATGCCTACTCAGTAATTCAAAAGGATATTAATCTAGCCCTGATACTCCCCTGTAAAATAAATGTCTACGTAAAAGGTGGCCAAGTTTTTATTTCAGCTTTAAGACCACTCATGATGAGTAAACTGTATCCTGACGACGGACTTGATGACTTGGTAGCGGAAGTTGACGAGAAGCTAAAAATAATAGTTGAGCAGGCAAAATAACGAGTTGTTTGTATCGTTTCTTCGGCGAAAATATTTAAAACTGGCCCCGTGATCTTAATAAAATCTTAATAGATGCTCTTGTATGCTTTGATAATGAAAACAAAGCAAATTCATATCAAAGGAATGCATTGCCGATCGTGTGAAATCCTCATCGAGGATGAATTAAAGAAAGTCCCCGGAATTAAACAAGTCTCAGTCAACCACAGAACAGGAATCGCCGACGTTGTCTGTGAATGTGACCCGGACGACAAACAGGTAAGCTGTGCGGTCGAAAATGCCGGATACACGATTGGTGAAGACGGAAAGATCCATGTTTTTTCCAGAAACCATAAAGACTACATTGATTTGGGAATCGCTTTTTTTATTGCCACAGCTCTTTTTTTGGTGGCAAAAACATTGGGAATTTTTAATCTAAGCAGCTCAATTTCCGGAAGTTATTCCAGTTTACCGATAGTCTTTTTGGTGGGATTGACCGCTGGCGTCTCCACATGTATGGCGCTTGTTGGAGGTCTTGTTTTAGGCGCGTCTGCCCGTTTTTCAGCCAAAAATCCTACTGCAACCGGTTTAGAGAAATTTAAACCGCACTTATTTTTTAACTTAGGCAGAATTACTTCTTATTTTGTGCTGGGCGGTGTCATTGGGTTTGCAGGTTCACTCTTCCAGCTTTCAACATCTGTTTTGGGCATCCTCACCGTCGCCGTTGGGTTAGTCATGCTTCTTTTGGGTGGACAGCTTATTGATGTCTTTCCAATTTTAAAGAAAGTGTCTTTTACCCTTCCTAAAGGTCTCTCCCGCATTCTTGGAATTAAGGAGCAGTCGGAGATGGAATATAGCAATAAAAATGCTGCCATGATGGGAGCAATGACCTTCTTCCTTCCCTGCGGTTTCACTCAGGCAATGCAACTCTTTGCGATGAACACAGGCAGCGCTCTGACTGGAGCATTAACCATGGGAGTCTTTGCTCTCGGTACGGCCCCCGGACTTTTGGGAGTCGGCGGACTGACATCGGTTGTTAAAGGTAACGCAGCCCATTTATTCTTTAAAACTGCAGGCGTGGTAGTCATCCTACTCGCCTTATTTAATGTATCAAACGGACTGAATCTACTCGGTATAAGTCCAAAAGTGCTCGGTGCTTTTACTACCAGCGCTTCTGCCAGTGGTGTGCAGGATCCTAATGTAACTTTGGTCAATGGTGTCCAGGAAGTACGCATGACCCAAGATTCCTCCGGCTACTCACCTAATAAATTTACGATCAAAAAAGGTTTACCCGTACGTTGGATTATCACTTCCAAAGATAGCTATACCTGTGCGGCCAGTATCGTTTCCCAACAGCTTGGTATTCGCAAGGGGCTACAGCTTGGAGAAAATGTTTTTGAATTTACTCCCTCAGAAACCGGCACAATCCGCTTTTCTTGTACCATGGGCATGTACACTGGGTCTTTTGAAGTTGTGGATGAAAACGGAACGGCAACATCCACCAGAACCACTCAAAACCTTTCACCAAGCCAATCCGGTGGTCAGACATTATCCTGCAGCGCTAACGGGGGCGGATGTGGTTGCGGCGCTAGAAGAACTACAACTCAAAATACAAACCCAACAACCGGGCAAACGGTAACACAGGGACAAGTGCAGGTTATTAAAGCAACATATTCTCAAACAAGTGACATCACCCCGAATCGATTTACGGTTAAAGCCAACCAACCCGTGCGCTTTGAAATTGCAGCCAAGGACGATGGCCAGGGGTGTATGGGAAGTGTCACTATCCCGAACCTAACCAACAAAGTCGAGGTATTTTCCAAGGGTCAGACAACCAGTTTTGAGTTCACACCTACAACCCCGGGGACATACAACATCACCTGTGCCATGGGTATTCCCAGAGGTCAGATTCAAGTTAATTAAAAAGGAGAAAAATATGACAACACAAACATTTACATTATCAGGACTCACTTGTCCAGCATGCAAAAAACTGACGGAAAAGAGAATTGGAGTAATCCCAGGCGTTACTAAAGTTGAGGTAACGGTAGCCACTGGCGAAGCAGTTATTAACGCAAACAAAAAAATAACGACATTACAAATTAAAGAAGTCTTAAAAGATACACCCTATCAGGTGGCTAAATAACGCTTATGAACAGAAAAATCGATTTACAAATAAACGGCATGCATTGCCAGTCTTGCGAGATGCTCATTAAAGATGAACTCTCCTCTCTGCCCGGTCTAAAGGATATTGTCATTGACCACAAAACCGGGAAAGCTTCAGTCATTGCCGCCAATAAACAGACCGTAGACACGGCGATTGTTGACGCAATTAAAAATGCGGGCTACGAAGGTTTGATCATTTCCTCAAATCACGAGGGTAACAAACATTCAACTCTAACCCGTGAGGCCTTTGAGAGACAGATTTCAACGTTACCATTCACTTTGCCACCGGAGGTAGAAATCGATGGGAAAATCGGCAAGAGTGAAGATGGCTTTTGGACAATCAAAGGGAAACTGCGATTCGGACAAAACAATCAGAATGAAACAGCTGTTATAGAAAACGAAGCAGCAGTAGAACCGGTAAAAACAAACAACAAAGCAGAGAGAACCAGTTTAGTGATCGCTGGTATGCACTGTTCCTCCTGTGCTTCTCTGATTGAGCGACAACTCAAAAAGGTGCCCGGTGTTTCGGAAGCCAAGGTGAACTTTGCAGCGGAAAAAGCGTCCGTTATTTATGACTCCGGCGTTGCTGAAGTTGACGACTTGATAGGTGCTGTTGAAAAAGCCGGGTATAAAGGTACTCTTGCCAGTGCCGAAGATTCACAGACGCAGAGTCTGCGTCAACAATCGGAAATAAAACACCAATGGAAAAGATTTCTGGTCAGCCTGATTCTATCCTCTCCCATGATTTACTTCATGTTCCTGGACTTCTTCAACTTTCTTCCGGGAGTAAAGACACTCTTTCCTTATATCGGCATTGTTTCCTTTGTTCTGGCTACTCCAGTTCAATTTTTCATCGGTTCGAGTTTCTATAAAGGCATGATTTCGGCTCTCAAGATGAAGACATTTAACATGGATAGTCTTATTGCCATTGGCACGTCTGTGGCTTATTTTTACAGTGCGGCTAACTTCATAAAGTATTATGCCCTCACCAACTCGATTATTGGTGTAGGTGGAATGAAGATTCCTGATCTTTATTTTGAAACGGCAGCCTTCCTCATTACGTTTGTGATATTGGGTAAATTCTTGGAGGCAAAAGCCAAGGGAAGAACATCTGAGGCAATTAAAAAACTCATGGGGTTACAGGCAAAAACTGCTCGGGTTATAAGAAATGGAGAAACCCTGGATATTCCTGTGGAGCAGGTAGTTAAAAACGACATCATTGTTGTGCGCCCGGGTGAGAAGGTCCCTGTTGACGGAGTGATTGTAAAAGGATCTTCATCGGTTGACGAATCTATGATCACCGGCGAAAGCTTACCTATTGAGAAACACGTCGATGATACGGTTATCGGCGGAACAATCAATAAAGTGGGTAGTTTTGAATTTATGGCTACCCGCGTTGGCGGCGAAACTACACTCGCCCAAATCATCCGCCTGGTTGAAGACGCCCAGGGATCTAAAGCTCCGATTCAAGCGGTTGCCGATCGGATCTCTGCCTATTTTGTCCCTGGGGTCATTGCCATTGCCACCATAACGTTTGCTGTTTGGTTCTTCCTCTTGGGAGCTCCGCTCTCATTTGCTTTGATGGCCTTTACAGCCGTTATCGTTATTGCCTGTCCTTGCGCCTTAGGACTGGCAACTCCAACCGCTATTATGGTTGGCACTGGCGTTGGTGCGGAGCATGGCATCTTAGTGAAAGGCGGAGAACCTCTAGAGAGTGCCAGCAAAATCAATACCATCGTGTTTGATAAGACCGGTACTATCACCAAAGGCAAACCTGAGGTGACTGACATTGAAGACGTTGGTGCACTCGATGATGGTGAGGTTCTAACTATCTCTGCCAGTCTGGAGAAACAATCTGAGCATCCATTAGCTGAAGCAATTTACTCGTACGCCCAAGATGAAGGTGTTGTTCTTAAAAATGTTGAGAAGTTTGTAGCAATTCCCGGTCATGGGGTAAAGGGTCTGATCGATGATCAAGAGTATTACTTCGGGAACCGCAAACTCATTACAGATACCTTAGGGTTGGAAATTGGTAAATTTGAGCGGAAATTGACCCGCCTTGAAGAACAAGGCAAAACGGCCATGATTTTAGCCTCGAAAGAATCAATTCTGGGGATTGTGGCCGTTGCCGATACGGTCAAAGACAGCTCCCGTGAAGCGGTGGAACTACTTAAAAAGATGGGTATTGAGGTCTGGATGATTACCGGCGATAACACCAGAACGGCCAAAGCAATTGCCTCCCAAGTCGGAATCGATAATGTTTTAGCTGAGGTACTACCCCAGGACAAAGCCAATGAAGTAAAAAAACTGCAGGACGCTGGTAAAAAGGTAGCTATGGTCGGCGATGGTATCAACGACGCTCCAGCTTTAGCACAAGCTGACCTGGGTATTGCAATGGGTTCGGGAACTGACGTAGCCATGGAAACCGGTGGCATCGTAATTATCAAGAATGATTTAAGGGATGTTGTGCATGCGCTGGATCTTTCCAAAACCACTGTCGCCAAGATCAGGCAGAACATGTTCTTTGCCCTCTTTTATAATGTCATTGGTATACCCGTAGCTGCTCGCGTCTTCACTTTCATCGGGCTGGTTCTCAAACCGGAATTAGCAGGTCTAGCCATGGCCTTAAGTTCTGTTTCTGTCGTAAGTAACTCGCTGCTACTGCGCCGCTACAAACCGGGAAAGAAAAACTATATCTCCATGTTCGCACCGGCAATCATGATGGTCGCATTTACAATTCTGTTTATAGAGTTTGCCAAATTCAGCTCCACCATGGCAGCTGCGGAAAAAACTGACTCTCAGGTCCAGAGCAACAAGCTACAGGTCGTCAGCAACCTGGTGAAGGTAAATGCCACCGACGGGACAGTCAAACAATTTTATGTGTTAAATAGCATCCCCAAAGAGCTGGCCGGTAAAATCCCTGCTGATGGTTTTAACCCCGTCTATATTGGCGGCAAGAAATATGTCCCGATCTACATTGGCTATGACGAAGCCCAAACCATGGAAAAGGAAAATTTGTTTACTAAAGCCGGTGACACCATGACCAACTTCTTCGGTAACGACGTGATCGTTTCAGGCATTCTACCCAAGACTAACACTACATTTGATAATTACCACTTCGTCAAACAAGGATTCCAGATTGCAAAGATGAATTAATCCATAGCTTTCCATGTGTCGGCTTGTGTGGCATCTTCATTCCTGGAATGGCTAAGTTCACGCTATTTAGCTTCAAACCGCTCGTTGGGGCTGTTGTGAGCTAGTGTTGGCCAATGTCTTAAGTAGCCTAACCTGGAGTTCGATAAACGCCACAAACGACTGGAGAATATAGCGTTTGAGTGTTTTCATAGAAATCCTTATCGCATTCGGGCGCGAGCCAGTGGTCCTTCCAGTTCATTGGAGAAGTTGATGAGTTGACCACCGTTGGTAAAGGCAATACTTTGGATGTTAAACGAAATGAATAAGGAAGAAGCGGAAGCCTCCCAAAGCGGAGCCGTTTTCGCTCAAAATCTCAAAGACAAAATAAAAGAGCTTGAAGTCAAGCTTGATATATGGACACACATTTGGACGGCACGATTTCGCACGAGGAATACACTGCCAAGAAAGAAAAAATCATCAACGAAAAAAGCGAGCTTTCCGAAAAATCAAAGGATTTTGAGCGAAACGGCAATCATTGGCTCGAACCGGCTCGACAATTCATTTTAACGGCTCAACAAGCCAAAATTATCGCTTTGCAAGAAAATCCCGTCGCGGGACGGGATTTTCTCAAAAGGATTGGCTCGAATCGCTTTTTGCTTTCGCAAAAGGTGGCGATTGAACCCAAAAA
>Ga0172370_10007654_pt1 | contig 13191 bp, 12 predicted proteins | sample LakKiv5m_FD_114538 | JGI IMG/M metagenome (GOLD analysis project Ga0172370, IMG submission 114538) | Freshwater microbial communities from Kabuno Bay, South-Kivu, Congo - kab_022012_11.5m | ecosystem: Environmental > Aquatic > Freshwater > Lake | place: Democratic Republic of the Congo...
CGCAACGTCAGTGAGCACGGCAGGGTGCCGCAGTGGCAGGACCCCGAGGCATTTACAGGGTAAAGTAGATTGATCGGCAGGAGCCGCGTAAAACAATATTACCCCAAATGCACTTCGATTAGATTAAGCTTGTTTTTTGGCAGGCTGAGAATAACTTCTCGGGAGATGACTACCCGGGCATCCTCTTCTACAGGGATTTGCTCTGCGTTTAGCAAAAAGCGTTTAATACGGTATTTACCCGCAGGCAGGCGCTGAGGATTGAAGAAAACTATTTTTAAACGTCTGCCAGTAAAGACACGCGCAATGCTTATTTTATTTACTAATTTAAATTGTTCATCAGAAAATTTTGGTTCAATCAACAAATCTCCGTTTTCCCCTCTCACCCCAAATGCCTGAGTAAGCAAAGTAAGCATAAACCAGCTGGCTGAACCGGTAAGGTAGCTGTACATTCCCCGGCCGCTGCGATCAAAATATTCCGGGAGACAGGGGTAAATTTTACTTTTTTGGGTATTGGCGGCCAGCTTATAAAGTGAGCTTAAAGTCTCCCAGCCTTCTTGAGCATAGCCTTGTTGATACAAAGCATAAGCAAACATCACCACCATATGGCTAAACACCGCGCCATTTTCCTTGTCGCCATAAACAAAAGAAAACGCCCGGCCTAAATCATGCTGTTCTTTCTTAAAATTAGTATTTAAACGAATACCCCCGATAGATTCATCATATAAATAACGCTTAACATTTGATAAAATTTTATTTACTTGGTTTGAGCTTGCTGCGCCGCTCATAATCGGAAATACCTGGGAAGCCAAAGTCATCTGCACGAAGTTTCCTTTTTTCCCGTCCACCCTCTGTTTGCGATTATCATAATACCCGTTAAAAAACCCTGCCTTTAACCACTCGCTTTTTTGAATGTGCGTCTTCATCCAGAGAGATTTCTTCTTTAGGGAGTTACTCAAACTTAATGCGTTTAAACGAATTTTTCTACCCGAGAGGCACGCTTTAGTTTTAGAAAAATACTGCTTTAGAATCCTGTGTTTTTGCGCTAGATCCGCATAGTCAAAATCAACCAAGAGAACTTTTAACTCTTCCGCTACTTCCAAATCCTTGCGGCCCGCCTTAAGCAATAACTGCGCTAAAGTAAAAAGATTCTGCGCATACATCGAAGAAAAAGCCACGCTCTCCCCATGCTCTTTGGCCATATCCAGGCCATCATTCCAATCTGCGCCCTCTAAGCGCACCTGGTTATGCGCGCCAACATTATAAAACTGCACTAAATTCTGAACCAGCAAATGTTCAAACACCGTGCCGGAATAAATTTTCCCGGATTTTGTTTTTAGCCGGTTGCCGCATGCCGGGCTCCAGCGATAATCAATCTCTTGTGCGCGGTTTACTTGATGATTTCTAAAATAAGTTGCCGGCGCAAATAAAATTCCCAGATCAGCAGTCTCGTGAATATATAAATCCAAAGTAATCAATGGCCAGACCCCATGATCCATCCATACCCGGCTAAGATTATTACGATCAGCGATAAAATCACCTGAGCCTTTACCAATAATCGTCGCATTCGATCCATCAATCTTAACCCCGCAAAAATTATTAATTAAAAGCTGCCGAACAGACTGTGGATTATTTAAAATAAGCCCCAAACAATCCTGCCAAAGATCGCGCCATCCCCGGCCGCCTTTACCGTAATCAAAATCAGGCAGAAAGGAACAACCAAATATTTTCCTTAAGATCGGTTGAATGCTTACCCAGCGCAGCCAATTATCAAAATGATTACTGCCGCTTGAGATATCCAGTGCCTGAGATTGTTTTTGCCAAAAATTTTTAGTTTTTTCAAAATGTAAATTGACTTTAGAACTTTGGCCAAATTTATTTATCAGCGAGTTTAGACTGCAATCCTTCTGACTGATACCCATCAGAATAATATAGGTTGCTTGGGCTTTAGGAAATAGAGTAACTCTAGCAAAACGCATTGCCGCCATCGGCTCTTTACCTTGAATAAATGTTTTCTGAGGAAGTTTGTTTCCAAAAACAGTCTCCGGAGCTTCTAAATCTCCGGATTCGCCGCAGAAAATTTCCTGCGTAGGATAGATATGCTGCGGCGGGCGGGCTTTATTATCGCAGGCCGCGCAATAATAAACCGTATTATTCGGCCGATGCCCGGATTCATCAAAAACCAATGTCGGTTTTACCTTAATTCCATATTTCTCCTCTTTGATCCGGGTTAAAAGCGAAGTGACGTGACGGTGATCGCGTAAATTATCGGCGCTGCGGGCATATAAAGGTATCGCCGCATAAGGAATAAAACTTATCTTTCTTTTGCTGACATTAGTAATCTGTACCTGCATCACCTCCAAAGCCTCTGATCCAATCGGTATGAAAGACAAGATTCCAGATTGCAAACCTATTTTTTCATTCTTGCGGCTAATCCTCTGCCAAAGCTGGCCGGCTTCCAGGGTAAATTCATCCTGACGAATCTGCTTGAGGTCTTTGGAAACTCCGGCGGCGGACCAAACCTGATCTTTATTGATGTAAACCCAGAAATTTCTAGAAGCTTTGGAGAGGGAAAGGTTGGCTCTTGCGGCTGGCTCCAGTAAAAAATTATTCTGGCTGCTTTTTATGTCTCCATGTAAATCCGCAGTCACCGAAGACATTAATGATTCATTGCAAAGCGGCAAATACAGGCTTTTTAGCTGATCGGCAGAAAAAGATTTAAAACTCCCTGAATTATCCGTAAAATTATATAAATTATTTTTTCTCATTACTTCTTTTGATTTGTTTCTGTTCATACATCAATTTATCCGATTTAAAAAGCAGTTCATCAATGGTGCAGGGATGCTTGGCATCAGAAATAGCCACGCCGATACTTAAAGCCAGCTGATAACCAGTACCCGCTTTAGCATTATGCTCATTTAACTTTTTTTGTAATTTAGCCACCAGATTTTGCGCGAATTCCTTCTCCGCCTGGATCGCCAGGACCACAAACTCATCCCCGCCAATCCGGGCCATAATATCAGATTCGCGAAAACACCCCCTAAAAACATCGGCTATTTTTGTCAACGCAAAATCACCCTCTTGATGTCCCAGGTTATCATTTATCCATTTCAGATTGTCCAAATCGGCAAAAAGTAAAACCACATCCTGTTTATTGCGTTTAGCCGATTTCATTTGTTGCTGGCCTAAAGCCAAAAATCCCCGATGATTATAAAGTCCGGTCAAAGAATCCGTCAGCGATAAGGTGCGCAGTTCTGCCTCCAGCCTCACGCGATTAGCAATCTCACTATGCAGTTCTTTATTGACGATTTCTATGGCGGAAGCATGGCTTTTTATTAATTCCTCCACTCTCACGCGTTCGGTGATATCGCCAAGCAGCGAAGAAAAAACCGCCAGCATATCCTGATCCACAATGTTTAATTCTGCTTTGCTGATCGCCGCATCATTAACCAGGACACCGATTACCCCCTGCGCAGATTGAATGGGAGTAACCACGACCCACCCCTCTCCGATCTGAACGGTATTTGTTCCATTCCACTCAAGATGCGGCTCCTGAACGACAAACCATTTCCTGCCGCCGGGATTAATCATTTCACAGCGCTTACCCCAAGCTTCGTCTTTAAGAAAACGCTGCGCATGTTCATCGACGATCTGCCCATTTTTATCGGTGCCGTATGTGCCAACCATATATCCGTTTTCTTGCAGGAAAATAGCGCATCTTTCGATGCCTAATTTTTCGCGGCAAAATTCAACGGATATTTTAAAAAGCGCATCCAGATCCGGGCAAACAATAAGCTTATCGGCAATATCGACGATACCGCGTAACCCGTTACTGATTGCCTCCATCTCTCCGCGCCGGATAATTTCTAGCTGCATTTTCTTATTTACTTCCCAGTCAAAAATCCTCAAAATGCCGCAAATAGACCAGGTGGCCGCCAGCGCGCAAACCGCGCGTAAAATCTGCACGGGAAATTTAAACCACAAAATAAAAGAATCCGTATTAAGCCAGCCCGCTAAGAACAAATTCCCTTTGGGGACAATTAACCCTCCCACTGCTCCATAAATAATAAATGATATCACTGCTCCAAAAAAATACTTTCTCATCTTAATATCATTAATTTTCTTACAATTATAACTATAATATACCAGAAAACTCATTCCGGTTAAAACGCCGCCGGGAAAACCTAAAAAATACCTGGCGATAATCGCTCCGGAAACCCAATCCTTAGGATATAAAATAATCCGGCCGATAACCACAATGCCCAAAAGAAACGATAACCAAAATGGGAACAATTTGCAGATTCTTTTATAATAAGGAGGATATACCGATACCGACACGCAGATCAGGCGCCGGCCAAATTCAAAAAGAAATAAATACGAAACCGCCAGAAGCCATAAGCGATAGGAAACTAAAAGCTGGCCGTTGTTTTTGATAATACTCCACATATCCAGGAACTCATTGATTCCGTGGATAAAACAAAAAGCTGCCAAAAGCCAAAGGATCTTCGCCAGCCGGAACTCGCTTTTATTTTTGGGTTGGGATAATACGGCAATTCCCATGATAAAAAAAGCCAACCCGTAAATAAAATATACGACATCCAGATTATTAATGAAAAATTTTACCATTTCGGCCTCAAGGCTCGATTAGTATAATACTGAATTTTTACGATGAGAAACTTTAAACCCCGTCTTGCTGGACAACCGGCTCCGGGGTTTGATTTAACTTGGCCATTTTCTTATTTAACTTCAGCAATCTTTTCTCCTCTTGCTTCTTTTTTCTGGCCTGTTCTTTAAGGTTCTTTTGAAACGAATAATTAACCATTGCCATAATTTTTCCCTCCGCTTATGCCTGCTGATTTAACCAATCTACCCTGCCCTATATTATACCGCAAATTTAAAAATAGCAAACAAAAAGGGCTGGAGCATTTTAAGCCCAGCCCTGTCTAAACGACGATCTTAAATCCTGGCTTTTATTCTTAAAAAGACCAGTTGGCTAAAAGCATAATCACCATCGGGTTTTCATTGCCGTTATAATCCACCATACCAATCTGGAGGCCATGCAAAGAATCCGTGGCGTTTCCGATAAGGCCGATCTGGAGGCCATGCGCTTCTTTGGCGTAATTATAAAAACCGAATTGGAAACCGGTCATTGCGCCGCCAACGTAGTTAATGATCCCGGACTGAAAACCTGAAAAATTATCTTTGGTAATGTTCAAAAATCCATCCTGCCAGCCAACAAAATGGCCGTTTACATAATTAACCAGCCCGTCCTGCCAGCCATGGAAAAAACCTTCATTCCAATTCACAATGCCCAGCTGCACGCCGGTAGTATCACCCTTACCAATATTTACCACACCCAGATCTAAGCCCACTGAACGCGCACCGGTATAATTAAGTATGCCCCCCTTAAAACCATAAGCTAAACCATCGGTCCAATTCACCGCTCCCAATTCAATGCCTTTGAGATCACCGCTAGTTTTATTCCAACCCGCGCCCAGTGAAATTCCGAACATATCATTATTATCAGTATAAATAAGGTTTAATCTAACGCCTTTAATCGAATTACTGTCTGAAAACAATTGAACCGGGCTCCAAATCGCCAGCTGAACCGGTTTGGTTCCCCCGGCAAAAACTAAACTTGTCGCGCAACAAAAAAAGATTAAAAATAAACCTAAAATTTTTCTACCCATTTTGCCCTCCCCCTATATCCTACGCCAAGCAACTTTTTATTTTAAGTATATTATACCACAAACTCCCAAATTGCAAGCAATCTAGTGTAAACAAAAAAACTGAAGCGTTTTAAATTCAACCATATGTAAATATAATGACATATTATTCTCCCGCCAATTTTTTCCGATGACGACAAAATCGCAAATTAATTTTAATTACTAAACACGTGAAAATTGTTCTTTACTTTAGATTGATTATTGTTACTTATCTAGTATTTCTTCAATATTGAAATCCGTCCCATAAGCTGAGCCGGGATTATTCTTTAACTCTACTCTATATTTACATTCAAAAGAACTGCTTTTTGCTATCCATTTTTCTTGGAAAACAAATTCTTCTCCAATCTGTTTACCATCGATATATTCAAAACTAATAAAATTTACGTCTTCTTTTGTTTTTACTTTAAAAAATGGGATAATATATTTTAAAATATCCTGAATTAACTGGATTGAGCATGTTGTTTTACCCGATACATTAATATTATTAATAGATTCTGGTAATTTCGTGAAACCGAATAAATGCTTTCCAACTTGGATGCCATCTTCTTTCGATGAAATTTCCATGGTATTAATATTCTTTATCTCATCCGCTTCAACGATTTTACCAGACTTAAGTGTGATTGTCTCGGCAAAAACAAAAACTGGAAAATATAAACAAATTGTTACTATTAAAATACCTAATCTTTTTTTATCCATCTTTTCTCATCCCCCATCAAGCTTCTGCCTAATATTCTATCACAAACTTCAGGATAATAAGCAATTTAAGCAAGCGGATGACGATAAAATCTAATTTATTATCTACTTGGCTTAAGCTTCTCTGAGGTATATAATAAAGCCATGCATAAAAAAGAATTGATAGTTAACCTGATAATTGTTTTCCTTTTTTCCTTTAACGCTTTAGCCTTCGCTGAGACTATAAACAGGGCTAAACTCAATAGAGGAAAAGGACATTCTATCCATAGAAGTGAACTCACCAGACCATCATTTAGCATCGCTTCTAATCGCGGAGAATTTTCTAGGCCATCTTTTAATCTGAATAAAAATACGGGTGAGTTTTCAAAGCCATCTTTCAGCCTAAATCAGAATACGGGTGAGTTCTCTCGGCCTTCATTTTCTTTACACTCGGGTAGCTAAAATAGATTGCCGTTAGTTAAACTGCTCCTTTACTTTAGGACGGGTAAAGAAAATTATAAAGATAGCTGGTAATGTATTAAGAATTAAAAGCAAATACACCAGGTACGCTAAAAAAGTTACCAAATCTTTTCTATGTCCTGTAGCAAAAGCAGCGCCAAAAAACGCAAAACACACGTAAAAAATAATAAAAACTGCCTGAATAAAAAGAAAAATCTTCCGTGCTATTTCTTTTAACATAAATAAAAACACCCCTAACAGCAAAAACATTAAACTAAGCATAGTTCCGATATTTTGTCCAAACAGACATACTGGGTTAAGTAAAAAACATGGAAAATAGTCCAACGGAATATACATAGAAAACAAAACAGTTAAATTCGCAACTATAAAACAAAGTGACAATAATGTAACTCCTATTGACCTTTCCTTCTCCATCATTCCCCCCTCCTTCTCTATCGCTTCCAGTATCAATTATATGCCCATAATATCACCGAGACAACAAAAAACCCGCTCTGTCATAAACGGGTTTCTGAATTAATTGCGGGGGCCCGATTTGAACGGACGACCTCAAGGTTATGAGCCTTGCGAGCTACCAGGCTGCTCCACCCCGCGAAATCTAAATTTTTACCAAAGCCGGTTTTCTTGCTTCTTACCGGAGAAAATCTTAATCGGAATTTCGCCTTTTCTTACCACGCCCATCTTATCCCGGGCGATTTTCTCTTGATAAAACGGATCATTTTGGATCCGCTTGAGCTCTTCCTGAAGCAAAGAATTTTCAATTGCGATCTTGCGAAACTTCTCGCCTAATTGTCGATTCTTGACCCTCGCTTCCTGCAGTTTCAGATAGCCCGGCAAAAATAGAATCAACAGTAAAACTGCAAAACTAAAAAGCCATAACGACTTTCTTAATGTGGAGAGCATCTATCTCTGGTAAACTGTCCCCGCATAAACTGCTTTTTTACCTAATTCCTCTTGAATCCTGAGCAGTTCATTGTATTTACAAATTCTATCCGTACGCGACAAAGAACCGGTCTTAATCTGCCCGACCCCGGTGGCCACCGCTAAATGCGCGATAGTCGTATCTTCAGTTTCCCCGGAACGATGCGAGATAATCACCTTATATTTATTCTTTTTCGCAATCGCAATCGCTTCTAAAGTTTCCGATAACGAACCGATCTGATTAACTTTAATTAGTATAGCATTGCCGATTTTTTCCGCAATCCCTTTTTTAAATATCTTGGGATTAGTAACAAAAATATCATCCCCCACTAGTTGCACTTTATCGCCAATTCTTTCAGTCATCTGGCGCCAACCCGCCCAATCATGCTCCGAAAGACCGTCTTCAATTGACAAAATCGGATATTTCAAAAGCCATCCTTCATAAATCGCAATTAAATCCGCGGATGTTTTCGGCGATCCTTCAAAGGTATACCTGCCATCTTTACAGAAGGAGCTGGCCGCGCAGTCAAGCGCCAAAGAAATATCCTTACCCGGAATATATCCGGCGGCTTTTATCGCCTCGATAATTAAACTTAAGGCTTCTTCATTAGAATTAAGATTCGGCGCAAATCCACCTTCATCTCCAACAGAGGTAGAAAGTTTTTTAGACTTAAGAATTGATTTTAACTTATGGAAAGTCTCTGTAGCCATCCGCAAAGCTTCAGAAAAGCTCGCAGCGCCGCTAGGCATAATCATAAACTCCTGAATATCCAAGTTATTATCGGCATGCATGCCGCCGTTTAAGATGTTCATTAACGGAATAGGCAGGATTCTTGCTTTTTCTCCTCCCAAAAATCGATAAAGCGGTTGTTTTTTAGCCAAAGCTGCTGCTTTAGCTACGGCCATGGAAACTCCCAGAATAGCGTTTGCTCCCAGTTTAGACTTAAATTCCGTGCCGTCGAGCTTAATTAAAAGTTTATCAATCTTAGCAAAATCTGCGGTTTGTCCTTTGATAGCAGAATTAATCAGAGTATTAACATTAGCAACTGCTTTTAATACCCCTTTACCTAAATACCGGGCTGGATCATTATCCCTTAGCTCTAAAGCCTCTTTATCCCCAGTAGAAGCTCCGGAAGGAACAGCGGCGCGGCCTAAAATACCGTTGGCCAGAAGACAATCCACCTCAATTGTCGGATTACCGCGTGAATCTAAAATTTCGCGCGCCAAAACTCGTTTAATCTTAGGCATCTTATACTCTCCTTGTTTAATATTTTTTAGACAACTTACTAATTATACACGCATAAAAACCTAAGTCAAGGAAGAAAAGAATTGACTTAAAGTAACGGATATGTTACTTTTATGTATTAATAAAATCGGAGAAATTATGAATTGGAAAAAGGTTAAATTCTACTTTAAGACTTACTGGGTAAGAATTACGGTAATTACCGGAATCATTATTTTAGGCATTTCGCTAATTATCATTGTGGCGAAAGGCCTGCGCGCCTGGAACGAAGCAGAATCGTATTTGCGGCAATCCCAGCTGGCCATGCTCCCTTTAAGTATGTATACCTATCTGATTATGGGCTTAGTCCAAGCCGTGGTATTTACCTACATGTATTACTGGATGTTTTTCAAGAAAGGGGCCAGCGGATTCGCCCAAACCAAAAAGAAATCTATTGCCGGAGCCGAAATTGGGATTAAGTGGGATGATGTGATCGGCATGGACGAAGCCAAAGAAGAAGCTTTGGAAGTTGTAAAATTAATTACCGACCGTGCCAGTCTCCAGCGGATCGGCGGGAAAATCCTCAAAGGCATCCTGATGCTCGGGCCCCCGGGCTGCGGAAAAACTTATCTGGCTAAGGCCATCGCGACAGAATCAAAACTTCCTTTTATTTCTATGTCCGGATCGGAATTTGTCGAGATGTTTGTCGGCGTCGGCGCTGGCCGCGTACGCTCATTGTTTAAAAAAGCCCAGCAGCTGGCAGAACTTGAAGGCGGATGTATTATCTTTATCGATGAAGTTGACGCGATCGGCGCGCAGCGTTCCATGGACCGCGGTTTCGGCGGCACCACCGAACACAACACCACCCTTAACCAGCTTCTCGTTGAGATGGACGGGCTCAAAGATAAAGATTACAATATTGTTTTAATCGGAGCGACTAACGTCAGCGAAAATTATCTTGACGAAGCGCTGCTGCGCCCGGGAAGATTCGACCGAAAAATCATTGTCGACAAACCTAATTTGGAAGACCGGCAGAAACTTTTCGCCTACTATCTTAAAAAAGTGAAATACAATGCCGATGACGTAAAAATTGACCGTCTGGGGCGGATAACCGTAGGCCAAAGCCCGGCTGATATTGCCAATATTGTCCGCGAAGCCGCGCTGATCACCGTGCGCAACCAGAATTTATCAATCTCCATGAAAGAGATCGATGAGGCGCGGGAAAGAATCGCGCTGGGCATTAAACGCCGCATTAAATTAAGCGAGAAAGAAAAATGGCAAATCGCCTACCACGAAGCCGGCCATGCCATTGCCACTTATTTATTCGCCCCGACTCAAGATGTATTCAAAATAACCATTACCCCCCGCGGCCCGACCGGCGGAGTTACCTGGGTTCCGGAAAGAGAAGATACTTTTATCAAAGACTCAAATAAATTATACGGCCAGATAAAAATTTGCATCGGCTCATATGCCGCAGAAAAAATTAAATATAACGCTACCACCAACGGTGTATTCCAAGATTTCTCCAATGCGATGCACTATGCCCATCAAATGGTCTGGAATGTCGGCATGGGAAAATCCGGAATGTTAGGCAACTGGGAGGTCGCGGGAAATATCTCCGAAGAGGTCAGGGCCAAGCTTGACGCGGATGTGCAGGAGATATTGAAAAACTGCCTTGATGAAGTGACCGCGCTTTTGAAAAAAGAAGAGCCGCTCATGGATCGGCTGGCCCAAGAATTGGTGGCGAAAAGTGAACTTAACTATGATGAAATCGAAGCCATCTTTAAAGAGTTTGGTAAAAGCCGGCCTTAAAATCCTTCCTTTAATTTTATGCTTATCCGCCTGCAGCTCCTCTGTTAGCCCATCATTCTTAAAAGAAGATATCACGCAAGCCGTTAGGGATATCTGTAAAAAAGAATACCAACTCAACCTGGTCACTAAATTAACCGGCCAGACACTTTGGGTCTACATGCCGCTTGAAGATATTATTACCAAATCTGATAAACCGGAAAAATATATGGAAAGATTTCTGGTTGAGGATAATAAAAGCTCCCTTGCTGAAGGAATCTTAAAAACTAGCTATGCGATCAAACCGATCCCGGAAAAAGAAACGCAACAGGAAATGTCCCTGGATAAAAAAGTTAATGAAAAGATTTTTAACATACTGCAAGTAGTCCGCAGGGTGCTCTTCAGCACCGATAACTCCAAAACAAATAGTCCTTTATTCTTTTGCATCGTTACCGCCGATATTAAAAACGGGCTCGAAATAAAACAAATATTCCATTTATCGGATTTAATAAAATTATCTTACGGTTTTATTTCGCAAACCGAGTACCAGCATCGGATTGTTCAAGAAACTTTAGCTTCGGCGCTCATTACCGGCGATACGGAAGGCACGCACGTAGATTACCGCAATATTACTTTAGAGGATTTCATCACCGGCCAAATTCAAGGCCGCATCCGGATTAAATTCCAGAAACCGGAAGTAGAAAAAAACGTCGATATCGATAAAGAAATCTTAAAAATAATTACTTATACTGCCAATGCTTACAATTTCCGGGATTTTAGTTCTCTAGAAATGATTAACTTGGTCAGCGCAAAAAAAACCACGCTTAATCGCGCGGCAGTTTTAGGCGGCCCTAAAGATTAGCCGGCTCTTTTTGGATTACTTCTTCGCGGATTTCCGATTCAAAAACAATCTAATTGCCTGAGGATAGAGCTGATGCTCTAAGGCATGGATTCTCTTTTCCAGAGATATTAAATTATCGGTAGGCTTAATTTTAATCCGCTTTTGCAGAATTAACGGGCCATGATCCATCTCTTTTTCCACAAAATGCACCGAGCCCCCCGTAAAGCCCACCTGGGCATTTAAAGCGTCGGCAATTGCGTGCGCCCCCTTAAACTCCGGAAGCAACGAAGGATGGATATTGATAATCCGCTTATGGTAAAGCTTGACAAAACCGGGGCTAAGCAGGCGCATAAATCCTGCCAGCGCGATTAAATCTATTTTATAGTTTTTTAATCTTTGAATTATCGCTGCTTCAAAATCAGCGCGGCAGGAAAAATCTCCGCGCCTGACTAAAATCACGGCAATTCTTTCCTTTTGCGCGCGCTGCACCACAAAAGCCTCTGGTTGATCAGAAACCAGCACTATAGATTTAACTTTAATCTTTTTTTCTTTTGCCGCTTTAACCAGCGCAGAAAAATTACTCCCGTTTCCGGAGGCGAATATGGCAAGATTCATTCTCTTACTCTAATGGTTTTAGGCGGACAAACCTTTACACATTCCTGGCAGGAAGTGCACTTATGATAATCAATCACCGCTAAATTATCTATAACATGTATGGCATCAAATCTACAGGTCTTCTCGCACAATTTACAGGCAATACAGCCTACCGGACAAACCGCTTTTACGTCTTTACCTAAATCGTGCGAACTGCAGGCGACATAAACATTATTTGTTACCGAGACAAGTGAAAATAATTTTTTCGGACAAGCCAAAACGCATTTATTGCAGGATCGGCATTTAACTTTATCGACTACAGGAAGAAGCTCGCCCGACATGCTGATGGCATTAAACGGACAGGCTTTTACGCAGGAGCCAAAACCTAAGCAGGCAAATACGCATGACTTCTGTCCGCCCAAAACCAAATTAGCCGCGATGCAGTCAGAAACACCATGATATAAATATTTATCTTTTACTCTTAAACCGCCGTTACAATGTAAAGTCGCGATTTTTTTATTCTGTTTCTCCAGCGCCAAGCCCAAAACTTTGGCAATTTTTTCCCGGGATTCATCACTGCATACCCGGCAGCCTTCAACAACACTTTTCCCGCTCACCAGGCTCTCCGCAAAACCGAAACAACCCGGATTCCCGCAAGCCCCGCAGTTTGATCCGGGAAGCAAATGCTGCACCTCGTCTAACTTTGGGTTAACTTCAACGGCTAATTTCTTGGAGGCAATCGCTAAGCCGATACCAAAAATTAGACCCAGAATCCCTAAAACCAGAATTGCAATTAGAATTTCCATTTTCTTAAACTTTGAATCCGTTAAAACCCATAAAACTTAAACTTAAAATCGAAGCGATGATAAAAGCCAAAGGAAAATCTTTTAATGCTTTGGGAACATTACAAAGCTCAAGCCTTTCCCGGATCCCCGACATTAAAAGCATCGCCA